>OGUM01001686.1_pt1 | contig 15012 bp, 13 predicted proteins | sample 1553631 | NCBI WGS metagenome assembly OGUM01 (sample SAMEA2580228, study PRJEB22360) | human gut metagenome | biome: human gut; feature: human-associated habitat; material: faeces | place: Denmark | collected 2008/2010 | reverse complement strand
ACCCCGACAAGGTAGCCGATCAAATATCGGATGCTGTGCTTGATAAACTGTTGGCTTACGACCCCAGTTCGAAAGTAGCTTGCGAAACACTAGTGACTACCGGACAAGTGGTGCTAGCGGGTGAAGTGAAAACAAAAGCGTACGTTGATCTCCAACTCATCGCACGTGAAGTGATTAAGAAAATCGGTTATACCAAAGGAGAGTACATGTTCGAAAGTAACTCTTGTGGTGTGCTTTCTGCTATTCATGAGCAAAGCCCCGATATCAACCGTGGTGTAGAGCGTCAGGACCCGATGGAACAGGGTGCAGGCGACCAGGGTATGATGTTTGGTTATGCTACCAATGAAACGGAAAATTACATGCCGCTTTCTCTTGATCTGGCACACCGCATTCTGCAAGTGCTGGCGGACATTCGTCGTGAAGGAAAGGTGATGACTTATCTCCGCCCCGATGCCAAAAGCCAGGTTACTATCGAATATGATGACAACGGAGCTCCTGTTCGCATCGATACAATCGTTGTTTCTACGCAACATGATGACTTTATCCAACCGGAAGATGATTCTCAAGCTGCCCAGCTGAAAGCTGACGAAGAAATGCTGTCTATCATCCGCCGTGATGTGATTGAAATTCTGATGCCTCGTGTCATTGCTTCTATCCATCACGATAAAGTGTTGGCACTGTTTAATGATAAAATCATTTATCATGTGAATCCTACGGGCAAGTTCGTAATTGGTGGTCCTCACGGAGATACCGGTTTGACAGGTCGTAAGATTATCGTTGATACTTATGGTGGTAAAGGTGCTCACGGTGGTGGTGCTTTCTCCGGAAAAGATCCTAGCAAGGTAGACCGTAGTGCAGCTTATGCAGCACGCCATATCGCAAAGAATATGGTTGCGGCAGGTGTAGCAGATGAAATGCTTGTACAGGTGAGCTATGCTATCGGTGTGGCTCGTCCGATCAATATTTTTGTAGATACTTATGGCCGTTCCCACGTTAACATGACGGATGGTGAGATTGCCCGCGTTATCGATCAGTTGTTCGATCTTCGCCCGAAAGCAATCGAAGAACGTCTGAAACTTCGTAATCCTATTTATCAGGAAACAGCCGCTTATGGTCACATGGGACGTGAACCGCAAGTGATAACGAAGAAGTTTTCTTCTCGTTACGAAGGAGATAAAACAGTGGAAGTGGAACTCTTTACATGGGAGAAACTCGACTACGTAGATAAAATTAAAGCTGCTTTTGGTCTGTAAAACAGTCTGAAAGCGAGCTTAGCTCATTCGATAAGAGCCACAATCTCAACTCCTTCTAGTAGGATATGAGGTTGTGGCTCTTGATTTTAAATAAGTTATATTTAAATAAATATCTTTTGGATATTAAACTTCTTTTGCCGGAATTTGCTACTTTTGGCCTGTAAATAAACGGACTGCCTAATGAAAACAAGATGTTGTTATCCTAAACGCTATTTATTGTTGTTCTTTAGTTTACTTGTCAGCGTAGGTAGCATTCTGATGTCTGTCTCTCTATCTTCCTGCTCTTCTTCGGTGAAGAGTCCATTGCTACTATCTGCTGACTCATTGATGGAAATATATCCTGATAGTGCATTATCCATTTTGGAATCAATTTCCTCCCCACAGAAATTACCACGTGCTGACAGAGCACTTTATGCGCTATTGCTTACGCAAGCAAGGCATAAAAATTATATTGCTTTAGGAGATGACTCGCTGATAAAAACGGCTGTTGAATACTATGGTGATAAGAAGAAAAGTGTACGTGCTGCAAAAGCTCATTATTATTGGGGAGCTACTTATGGTGAGAAGGGGTATACTTCATTTGCTGTAGACGAGTATCTGACGGCAATTCGGTTGATGCCTGTTAGGGATGAATTCTTAGCAATGATTTATGATAATCTTGCGGACTGTTATGAAAAAGATGAATTAGATAATGTAGCAATGGAAGCTTATCGCGCTGCTTATCAGATATTAAAAGGAAAAAGTGGACAAATATATCCAATGCGAGGTATTGCGCGTATGTTTTTGTTGCAAAATAGGAAGGATAGCGCATTGTTTTATTATCAGCAAGCGCTTGATTGTGCATTGGCGGATAAAGACTCTAGCTTGATAGGGGCTCTTTATCATGATTTTGCTATGGTTTATAATGAAAAAAAAGATTATATTCTGGCAAATCAATATGTATCGAAGGCAATTATGATACAATGGGAGGGTGCTGTTAATGCTTGTTTGTCAAAAGCCCAAATTATGTTGAACTTGAATCAGCTTGATTCTGCCAGCTATTTTTATAATAAGAATATGAGCCAACTTGATATTTATGGAAAAGCCGTTTGTTATGATGGAATGTATCAAATAGCAAAGAAAAAAGGGGAGTGGAAAGTTGCAACAGAGAATATGGATATATACAAAGTTCTTTATGATTCAATTCAGATAATGACCGATAATGAGGAACTTAATCGGCTTATGGATAAACATCAATTAGAAGAGCATAAAAGGTTATTGTCAGAACATGCTAAAACGTTGGTTTTTACTTTAGTTGCTGTATTTTTCTTTTTGATGATTATATGTGTCTTTTGTTTTATGTGGAATGATAGAAAAAGAAAGAAGTATTATATAGCTTTGCAACATGAATTAACTCAAAAGAGAGTCGATACTATGCTGTTGAAAGACGAAGAGGTTTCAGAATCTAATAAAGAGCATATAGATAAGAAAAGGTCAGAGTTGACAGAACAACAAATCCAATTGTGTGTATCGGTACTGAAAACTACCGATTGCTACGATCAATTAGAGACATTGGAAAAGGCAACTCCTAAACAGTTGTTGGCGATGCGTAGTTTAAGGAAGGATATACGTTCTACTATTTCTAATGCATTTGTTGATGTGATGGTAAATTTGAAAGAGCGCTACCCAACATTGACTGGTGATGATGTCTTTTATTGTGTCCTTTCATTGCTTTATTGTTCAAAAACTGTCATGATGGAGTTGATGGATGCAACTTCAGATGCTCTTAAAACACGTAAAAATCGCATAAAGAATAAAGTCGATGCTCAACTTTTCGAACGTGTATTTGGAGCTGATAATCAGTGATATGTAATGCTTAATCTCTGCTTATCTTTTTTTTAAATAGGGTCTTGTTACCATTGTTACCACGTAAAAATCGTTTCTTTTGCTGCATCTGTGTATTTTTGGAGCTAAATTTTAAACCCATTTATTATGAAAGCTAAATTTTTACCTCTTTTATTGTTGGCTATTTTACTTCAAGTAAGTATGTTCTCTTTTGCGAATGAAATGACATCTGCGCGTCGAATCAGACTAAAAAATAAAACTGAGGTACAACATCGGTCTATCCCTGTTACTCCTGATGCTTGTATTGAAAACTCATTGTTGTCTATTGACCTTCTTTCTACTGTTCCTACTGTAACTGTAATTATAAAGAATGCAGAAACAGATGAAGTTGTTTATACATCTACTGATTTAAATGTAGATAAGGTTTATATTGATCTTACAGGTGAGGAGAAAGGTAAATATACTTTGGAGATACAACTTCCAAAGGAGGCTTTTACTGGAGATTTTGAATTAGAATAAATCTTTGAAATATATATTATTTGCAACTAACATAATGATGATATACCTAAATCATTAACTGATGAAGCCCCGCTGTTGAAATATATGGCGCATTGCTGAAATGACGATTTAGATGACCGAAAGGGGAAAGAATCGGTTAACTTTTATTCGTGGGCTTAATAAGCCTTGTGAAAGGCCCATTAAGGTATATTGAAACGTAAAATTAAAATCACTTTTTTTAATTGTGTGCTGAAATACTACTGGTAGGGTGTTCGAACGATTTTATAGTTCGGATAATGAAGTTCATTCAGCAACAATGTGATACACCTGTTAGTAGATGAGAAATCTGTGATAGATGTATTCTCTGTGAGAAAAGCTCTTGGACTTCTGAATAAGAAGTCCAAGATTTTTTTTGATGGGGTATGATGAGGTAAATGGGATGACTGCTAAGCTATTTGAATATATTATTAGGATTATCTGTTAGATAATTTGTGTGTGTAACCTCTTGTTTCCTATTTTATGCGCTACTGTTACTTATGTTACCAAGTGAAATTCGTTTCTTTCATTATGCTTACGTACTTTTGGCACACAGAACCTAACACACAGACATCATGGAAATGAAACTTCTATTCTTTTTATTATCAGCTATCTTATTCCAATCAAGTATAAGTATTTATGCGATGGAACAAATTAAGAGAGGTTGGGTAGCTTTGAAGGATGTTACTCAAATGCGTTCGCATTCAATTTTTGTTTTTCCTAATAACTTTTTGGGGAGTTCGTAGATGTTGTTTAATCGACATCTATTTTAATCTACTATGGCTATTCTAAAAATATGGAATGGGATGAATAAATAATTTATCCTGTTAAATAGATATTGCCATAATGTATTTGGATGAAGAATACCTTTCAGAGATTTTCTCTTAAATAAAAACAAATTTAAATTTAACCAAGATGAAAGAAAAACTATTGGTTTTGGGAACAATGGTAGCTTTATGTTGCTCTTGTGCAGGAAGTTCTGTATTACTGGATACAGAATCCGAATTAAATGGCTTGAACAATGAGTATGAGCTAGGTACGTTAGAAGCGGGTGATAATGGTCTAAAATGTGAAACTTTGGGTGATGAAGATTCTATTCAGGTTTTGAAGGACAATTATATCGCGGAAATTATGGGACGTATGGAAGTTGCTAAAGAGAAGGTAATGCGTACGGCTTATGGTGCAACATCGCCTAGGGTCGGAGTTTTCAGGGTTGGTTCTTGTGGTAATTACAAGTATTTATCAATAAAAATTGATTGTGAAAACGGAAATAGTAAAACTAGCGTAAGTGGTAATGTTGGAGATACGTATGTTGATGGTGGAGATAATATGCGTCTCGAATTTTGTATGGTGGATGCGGGATTTCGTTATCCGGGGGGAGTCTTTTTGTTTGAGGATGTACCTTTAGAGACCATGACATTGGTCCGTTATCATGATACGGAAGATGGTGGTCATAATGGCGTGTGGTCTGATGATCCTAATTATTATGATGTAATGCATATTTCTGGAATGTCTAAATTAGATTCTAATGCTACATTGGCATGGAATATAAATAGGAATATGACTAAATGGGGCGATATTCCAGTGGGACCTGCAGGTATTAATTATGGGGTCATTGCTCCTGCTGAAATGGCTTCAGGTAATTTGTATTTTGATGATGAAGATCATAATAATAAGAATTGGGCACAAGTTTGGTTAGGACCCCAAAACCAATATGAACCGCATGGTACATATTATGGAGTCCAGCTGGATCGAAATACAAGATATCACGTATGCCTTAATACGGATAAAACCAATTTCACAAAATTGGTGCGATCAGCTATCTAATTATTAATTTGTTTATAATCAATTCTTATTGGTAAAACTTACCAATAAGAATTGATTTAATTAGCACATAGACATGAAAATATTGTATTTCTTTCTCTTCTCTTTTCTTTTTATTGCTTGCAATACTCCTGTTATAAATAAGAATGATGTTGTTGCAGAAGTGAATGGAGAACAGATTCTTCTTTCAGAATTGGCGTCTCAAAGTAAACAAGAGATTTTTGATATATTGAATACAGCGTATGAAATCAAAAGTCGGGTACTTGCAGGTCTGATCAAACAGAAACTGTTAGAAGATGCAGCCAAAAAAGAAAACATGTCTTTGGAAGAGTTTATCGATTGGTTTGTTCAGCAGAAAATATGTGTAGGGCAGGATAGTTTGAAAAAACGATATGGATTTAATACACAAAGCTTTTATGTAAAAGGTGAATTAATCCCGTTAGTGAAAGGTTCTTTGGAGGAGAAACTATCTTATCAACAGAAACTTCGGAGTCGGATTGTTCAGGCATTGGTTGATTCTTTATATCAAAAGGCGGATATTAAAAGATTTTTATATCCTCCAAAACAGCCGGAATGTGTTGTGAGGGATTTGTGTGTATATTATAGGGGGAATTTAGACTCTCCTGTTTCTTTTATTGTTGCCTCTGATTATAATTGTGAGCGCTGTGTACAATTTGAAAAGACATTGTCCAAGCTCTATGATAATTATAAAGAGCGGGTTAAATTTGGTTTTGTGCATTTTGCAGATGCTCCTTCGTTAGCAGCTTTGGCATGTGAGGCTGCTGGTGAGCAAAAACAATTCTGGACTTTTCATGATACTATATTTAACTATTCAGGAGTAGCAGATTCCGCTTTTATATATAACTTAGCAAAGTCTAAAAGATTGAATATGACAGAATTTGATGCCTACTTACATTCTTCTGACAAATATAAGGAGATGGATAAGGTCATCAATCAGTTAGTAGAAAGGGGGCTGATGGCTACTCCTACCATCATAATTAATGATCGTTTGGTGTACGTCACAAACAGCTATGAAGAATTGTCCAGACTATTGGAGTATGAACTATAACACAAAAGATAAAAGATGAGACTTTACTTTAATCTGAATAAGATAACTTATCTGTTTCTAATGCAGGCTTTATATCTTTGTATTGCTTGTGAGGAGCCGTTTGATGTAGGTATGCCGATCCCGGAAGATGCCATAGTATTTGATGGAGTGATAACCGATGAACCCCCACCCTATTATTTTGTATTAAGTAAACCGTCAACTAAACTGAAATACCCTGAAAATCGTAGTTTTGATAGGATTAATGATGCAGAAATTGTTATTGTTGATTTGACAACAGGTATAAGAGATACATTACAGAATGCCAAATTGACTGGTTATCAGGATTTTCGATTTTATGATCACTATAGAGATAAAGATGTTACTGTTTATATGAAATGGCTTCCTGGTGAAACGCCTGGTGGACTTTATGTTACTAATAAGATTTATGGAGTTGAAAATCATACCTACGAACTTCATATCAAATACAAAGGAAAGGAATATACAGCATGTGAGCGGATGGTGCCTAAAACTCCAATAGACAAAATAGTAATGAAACGTATTGATACTGGAGAAGGTGAACCTAATGAAACTCCATGTATCAGTTTTTATAATCCTCCTGAAGAGCATAACTATTATTTGCTTAAAACAGATTTTTGTTCTTCAAAAGTGCTTCGTGTCGCATCTGTTTATAATCTATATTATGGAACAACGAATAGTGCCGGTTGGCCATATTCTATTTTGGATGATGAATATTTGGCGGAAAATGTGATAGACTATGTTGTGAGCGAGGGAGAGCAGTTTGTACTCCCTAATCGTCCGGGGTTTAGCTATCCTGTAAGTGATTCCATTTGGATAAAAATGCAGTCCATATCTGAAAATTGCTATCAGGTGTTTGATCAAATGATTAAGCAAATACGTTCGGATGGTGGAACTTTCTCTCCGCGTCCGACCTCTGTAAAAAGTAACATTGATAATGGTGCTTATGGAATATTCCGTGTCAGTGCTATCTCTGAAATCTATTTTTATAAGAAACATAGGATTTGATGGAAAAATACCTGTTATTATTTATATTATCCTGCTGTGGAAATTTCACCATATGTAATGCTCAGACGATTACTGTCAGAGGTCGTGTGACCGACAGAAAAACCGGAGAAGTGCTCTCGGATGCTAACATTGGAGACCTGATGTCGAGAACAGGAGTAGCTGCCAATACGTATGGGCTATATTCCATTCGTATTAAAGGTGGACGTTGTGTCTTAAGATGTTCGATGCTGGGCTATGTAACCCAAATGGATACGTTGACTCTGACTGCAAATTCGGTTCATAATTTTGCTTTGATGCCCGATAACTATCAACTAAGTGATGTAGAGGTAATGGGAAATCAGAAAGCAGGAGGACAGTTGACATTGAACCAGAAAGATATTCAGGCACTTCCCACTTTAGGGAGTGAACCTGATGTATTGAAGTCATTACAATATCTTCCGGGAGTCATTAGTGGCAATGAAGGTTCCAATAATATATCTGTTCGAGGGAGTAATCAATGGGGTAACTTGATATTGCTGGATGAGGCAATGGTTTATAACCCGAATCATGCATTGTCTTTCTTTTCTGTGTTCAATAATGACGCTATACAGCAAGTGAGTCTTTATAAATCTTATTTTCCATTGAAGTATGGTGGAAGAACTTCGTCTGTTATTGATGTCAAAATGCGCGAAGGAAACAATCAGGAGAAACACCGGAGTGCTACAATTGGAGTTGTCGCCTCCAAAATCCAGTTGGAAGGTCCGATAAAGAAAGGGAAAACATCTTACCTGGTAGCTGGTAGGTTTGCTTATCCGGGAGCTGTACTTAACGTACTGAAACAGTTTCGTGGTACTAAAATGAGCTTTTATGATGTGAACGCCAAAATTAATTCTACATTAAATGACCGGAACCGGATTTTCTTTTCAGTATATAATGGCGGCGATCATACTTTTTTTAATCAGCTGGTACGCGGTTATGGCATGAACTGGGGAAATACTACCGCTACTTTTCGATGGAACCGCGTCTGGACAGATCAATTGTCGGGAAACTTCAGTGCTATTTTTAGCAATTATTATTATCGCTATAAATCAATAACAGATGGAATGAAGTTCTTATGGAAATCGAATATCCAATCTTATCAATTGAAATATGATGCAGATTATGCTGTTAACAATGTACTGCATATCAGGAGTGGTCTCTCTGCGCATGTATTTACCACAATGCCTGGGAGTATTAGTAGCTGGGGAGACTTTAGTAATGTGGTTCCTTATCGAATGGATAGGCGGTCCCTGTTGGATATGGCAGCCTATGGAGAAGCAACCTATAAGATTTCATCAGTATGGCGGCTGAGTGGAGGAATTCGTTTCCCCGTTTTTTATACTCCTAAAGTGGGAGAACTCAAGCAAAAGGGTTACATAATGCCTGAACCGAGAGCTGAGTTGTCCTACTCTCCCGGAACCGGGAACCGTTTGCATGCAGCTTTCACGCAGTCTTCACAAAACCTGCATATGTTGTCTAATTCCTCTGTCGGTATTCCTTCAGATATGTGGGTACCTGCTAATAGACAACTGAAACCTGCAGTGATGAAACAAGTGGCTTTAGGGTATGAGAAAAGTCTGGAAAAAGGAATGTATACATTTTCTCTGGAGACTTATTATAGAAAGACGGATCATATCGTTGATTTTGTAGATAATGCAAATATCTTTTTAAATAATCAGATAGAAACACAGTTGAACACAGGTTATTCAAAGGCCTATGGAGCGGAATTCTATGTATCTAAAAACAGAGGGCGGCTAACCGGCTGGATTAGCTATACTCTTTCACATGCCCGAAATTATATTGCTGCTCTCGAAGATAAGGAATATCCGCCTGTCTATGATCGTCCACATAGCTTGAAGATATTTCTGAATTATGAGGCCGGACGTAAGCGGAGGTGTGCTTTTGCAGCTACCTTCTCGTACAATTCAGGGATGAATCTGACATTGCCTATTGCTCATTACCGGGTGAACGGTACAGCTTTCTATATCTATTCTACAAGAAATGGTTATCGTGCTCCTGCCTTTCATGAATTGAATTTATCCATGACTTGTAAAACTGGCAAAAGAGGTCGATTGATTCTTTCTGTGATGAATGTATATAACAGAAAAAATGTGTTTACTATCTATACGAGTAGAGATGACTATGATTTCTCTGATATTGGCATGCATAAAATGTATTTGTATGGTGCACTGCCATCTATCTCTTATCAATTTACATTCTAGTTAGTTTGAACTATAGTCTGTTATTCTATGTTTTTTTGTACTTTTGCACTCGTTACAACCATAAACCCCGTAAAGAGTGATGAACCAGATAAATTCCGTATGCGTATATAGCGCTTCCAGTACCAAGATAGATGCTGTTTACTTTCAAGCAGCCGAGACTCTCGGCCGTCTGCTTGCCGAACACCATATCCGTTTGATAAACGGAGCTGGAAGTATCGGTCTGATGTGCTCTGTGGCAGATGCTGTGTTGAAAAATGGCGGTGAAGTGACCGGAGTGATTCCCCGCTTCATGGTGGAACAAAACTGGCATCATACTGGACTGACAGAGCTGATCGAGGTAGAATCCATGCACGAACGCAAACAGAAGATGGCCAATTTGAGTGATGGTATCATCGCTTTGCCGGGTGGATGCGGTACCCTTGAAGAATTGCTGGAAATTATTACTTGGAAACAATTGGGGTTGTATCTCAATCCGATTATAATTCTCAATACAAACAGATTTTTCGATCCATTGCTCGAAATGCTTGAAAAAGCAATCGATGAAAACTTTATGCGACGCCAACACGGTGATATATGGAAAGTGGCGCAGACACCGGAAGAAGCTGTTCAGCTGCTTTATGAGACTCCTGTATGGGATATTTCCATTCGTAAATTTGCAGCGATATGATAGGTGATACACTAAGTTCCCAGAACACGGATACCTTGTCTCTTCTCCAGCAGAAACAGATTAGTCCGGCAAAGGCAGACAGTGATAGCCTGCAGTTGGCCGATCTTCATGCTGTACAAGAGGTTGATTCTGGCTTTGAAGGAACCCCTATCTCCTACTCTCCCCGTACGGATGATGCTATTGCGCTGACATTGCTGGCTTGCTTCTTTCTCTCCTCCATTGCCTTGGCACGTGGAAAGAAATTTCTCTCCCAACAGGTGAAAGACTTTGTATTGCATCGCGAACGGACGAGCATTTTTGATAGCTCTACGGCGGCTGATGTGCGTTATCTCCTTGTGCTTGTATTGCAGACCTGTGTCTTGTCGGGCATCACATTTCTCAATTATTTTCATGATACATGTCCCGCTCTGATGGACCATGTATCCTCTCTCCTTTTGCTGGGTATTTACGTTGGTTTTTGCCTCGCTTATTTCTTACTAAAATGGTTGCTTTATATGTTTCTGGGGTGGACGTTTTTTGATAAAAATAAGACAAATATATGGCTGGAATCGTATTCTGCGCTCATATATTATGTCGGATTTGCCCTTTTTCCGTTCGTTCTTTTCCTGGTTTATTTTGATTTGAGTCTAACGAATTTGGTTATAATTGGGTCTATTATTTTAATTTTCACTAAAATATTGATGTTTTATAAGTGGATAAAGCTTTTTTTTCATCAATTAAGTGCGGTTTTCCTATTAATTTTGTACTTTTGCGCTCTTGAAATCATACCCTGTCTGCTACTCTATCAGGGAATGATTCAGGTAAACAATGTATTGCTAATAAAAATTTAGGACGTTGAAAATTAAAAAAGTACTAGTCTCGCAGCCTAAGCCTGCGTCAGAGAAATCTCCCTATTACGACATAGCAGAGAAATATGGCGTAAAAATAGATTTCCGACCGTTTATAAAGGTCGAGAGTCTTTCGGCGAAAGAATTCCGGCAACAGAAAGTTTCAATTCTTGATCACACTGCCGTTATATTCACCTCCCGTCACGCAATCGATCACTTCTTTAATTTGTGCACGGAACTGCGTGTAGCTATTCCGGAAACAATGAAGTATTTTTGTGTCACGGAAGCGGTTGCATTGTACATTCAGAAATATGTGCAATATCGCAAACGTAAAATCTTCTTCGGTGCTACCGGAAAGATTGAAGATCTGGTGCCATCTATCGTAAAGCATAAAACGGAGAAATATCTCGTCCCTATGTCGGACGTGCACAATGATGATGTGAAAAACCTGCTCGACAAGAATCATATACAGCACACAGAAGCTGTGATGTATCGCACCGTGAGCAACGACTTCACGTCGGATGAGGAATTTGATTATGACATGCTCGTGTTCTTCAGCCCTGCAGGAGTGACTTCTTTGAAGAAAAACTTCCCGGACTTTGATCAGAAAGAGATCAGAATCGGTACCTTCGGATCGACTACCGCGCAAGCTGTACGCGACGCCGGACTCCGTCTGGACCTTGAAGCACCAACAGTGCAAGCTCCCTCAATGACGGCTGCGCTCGACATGTTTATCAAGGAAAACAATAAATAAACAGAGTGAGCGTATATACTTTGTGTAAAGCCGAAAGGCTGAATAGTAAAATATTGATCGGAAAGATGTTCGAAGGCGGCAATTCCAAGTCGTTTTCCATCTTTCCGATACGTGTTGTATATATGCCCATAGAACAGGGGGAAGCACCCGCCACGATACTGATCAGCGTTTCGAAGCGGCGTTTCAAACGGGCTGTAAAGCGCAATCGGGTGAAACGGCAGATACGCGAAGTCTACCGGAAGAACAAACTGCAACTGCTGGACGATCTTCAAAGCAGGGGGCAGCGTCTCGCAATCGCCTTTATCTATCTGTCGGACGAGCTTGTTGCTACTGCCGAACTGGAAGAGAAAATGAAGATAGCGCTTTCGCGCATTTCTGAAAAGTTATCCTCATGAAACCCCATGTTTGCCGGATATCCGCCTGCTGGATGTCCTTGAGAAGCATTGTGAGGAAGGTGTTGTCATTCTTGCTACTAATTCCCATCTATTTTTACCGGGCATGTATTTCGCCCCTTACTCCTCCCTCTTGTCGGTTTACGCCTACCTGCTCGGCTTATGCGGTCGAAGCCATCAAGAAACACGGACCCTTCAAAGGACTTTATCTGACTGTCCGGCGCATTCTCCGGTGTCATCCGTGGGGTGGTTCCGGCTATGATCCGGTACCTTAGAAACGATTTACCCAAAGAATGAGAGAGATGGAGAAAAATGCAAGTCATATTCTGGATATTCATACTCACAAGTCGGAGGAGGCTTCTCACGGCAGGGCGATTATCAACTATCAGTTGCCGGTAGGGGGCGCATTGTGCCTGTCGTCCTTCTATTCGGCTGGCATTCATCCCTGGCAACTGACAGAACGGGATGCGGAAGAACAGCTTGCGTATCTGCAGAAACTGCTTGTGGAAGGGCGGTTGGTGGCGGTAGGAGAGGCGGGGCTTGATAAGCTGACGGCTGCTCCGATGGAACTTCAGGTCAGGATATTGGGAAAGCAGGTGGAATTGTCGGAAAAGTACCGGTTGCCGTTGATTATTCATTGTGTGAAGGCGATGGAGGAATTATTGGCGGTAAAGAAGGAGCTTCGACCGGTTCAACCCTGGATTTGGCATGGCTTTCGCGGAAAACCACAACAAGCAAGGCAGTTGATGGAAAATGGCATATATCTTTCTTTCGGCGAGCATTATCCGGAACAGACAGTGAGGACGATGCCTGTCGACTGTATGTTTCTGGAGACGGATGATAGTCCGGTTGACATTGAGGAAGTGCTGCACCGGGTAGCAAGAACACGAGGCACGGATGTGGAAGAGTTGCGGCAGGCGATTCGGGAAAATATCCAAAAAGTCTTTTTTAGGCGTTAAGAGTTGTATCTTCCGAGAAAGAGTCGTACTTTTGTCGCACATGGAATTGAAAGACAATAAAAACTTAATAAAAAGAGTAATACGATGAATTTTGTAGAAGAATTGAGATGGCGTGGCATGTTGCAGGACATCATGCCGGGAACAGAAGAGTTGTTAAGCAAAGAGCAGGTGACTGCCTACTTGGGTATCGACCCGACTGCCGATTCGCTACACATTGGTCACCTTTGTGGAGTGATGATCCTTCGTCATTTACAACGCTGCGGCCATAAACCGCTGGCACTCATCGGTGGCGCTACAGGTATGATTGGCGACCCTTCCGGAAAATCGGCAGAACGTAACCTGCTGAATGAGGAAACATTGCGTCACAATCAGGCATGTATCAAAGAACAGCTTGCCAAGTTTCTCGACTTCGAGTCGGATGTGCCTAACCGTGCTGAATTAGTGAACAACTATGACTGGATGAAAGAGTTTTCTTTCCTTGACTTTGTTCGCGAAGTGGGCAAACACATCACTGTAAACTATATGATGGCAAAGGACTCTGTAAAGCGTCGTCTGAACGGAGAAGCACGTGATGGATTGTCATTCACCGAATTTACTTATCAGCTGCTTCAAGGCTACGACTTCCTTCATCTATATGAAACCAAGGGTTGTAAACTTCAGATGGGAGGCTCCGACCAGTGGGGAAATATCACTACCGGAGCGGAACTGATCCGCCGTACCAATGGGGGAGAGGTGTTCGCGCTGACTTGCCCGTTGATCACGAAAGCTGACGGCGGTAAATTTGGTAAAACCGAATCCGGAAATATCTGGCTGGACCCCCGCTATACGTCTCCATATAAGTTCTATCAGTTCTGGCTCAACGTGAGCGACTCTGATGCTGAACGCTATATCAAGATTTTCACTTCAATCGAGAAGGAAGAAATAGAAGCACTGGTTGCCGAACACCAGCAGGCTCCGCACTTGCGTGCTTTGCAGAAACGTCTGGCGAAGGAAGTGACTGTCATGGTTCATTCCGAAGCAGATTACAATGCAGCAGTAGATGCGTCTAATATACTGTTCGGTAATGCTACTTCCGAATCGCTGCGTAAATTGGACGAAGATACGCTGCTGGCTGTATTCGAAGGGGTGCCTCAGTTCGAAATCTCTCGTGACGCTCTGGCGGAAGGAGTGAAGGCTGTTGACCTGTTTGTTGATAACGCGGCTGTATTTGCCTCGAAAGGTGAAATGCGTAAGCTGGTTCAGGGCGGTGGCGTATCGTTGAATAAAGAGAAACTGGAAGCCTTTGACCAGGTAATTACGACTGCTGACCTGCTTGACGAGAAATACCTGCTTGTTCAGCGTGGTAAAAAGAACTATTATCTGCTGATTGCGAAGTAAAATTCAGCAATTTGCAGGGTGGCAAAGTAAAAAAGTAAACGAAATATTTGGAGGTTTGCTCGCAAACCTCTATCTTTGCACCGCTTTTTAACAGAAAGCACTTATGTTTGTCCTATGGTGTAATGGTAGCACAACAGTTTTTGGTTCTGTTTGTCTAAGTTCGAATCTTGGTAGGACAACAAAAAGAGGCTCCGATAGTCATTGATTATCGGAGCTTTCTTTTTTTGTATCATTTTATATCGTCGAAATGGCTGTCAAACTATGCGTAT
>OGUM01001683.1_pt1 | contig 15025 bp, 7 predicted proteins | sample 1553631 | NCBI WGS metagenome assembly OGUM01 (sample SAMEA2580228, study PRJEB22360) | human gut metagenome | biome: human gut; feature: human-associated habitat; material: faeces | place: Denmark | collected 2008/2010 | reverse complement strand
TGCTTGGGGTATGGCCGGGTCGGCGAGCCCGGCGGGAATGACACCCGGGGTTTCACAGAGCTCGGCGGAAGGGGAGGTACAGTTTTTTGATACCCCGGATCCGGTAGCTTATGGCTTTCTCCAGAGTTATGATCCGGGAGGGGTGATGGCTATGGAGTATATGACTTTTGGTGTTAAGAATTTTGAGGAAGGTATGGCCGTGCGCGTGCAGCTGGCGAACGCTGCGAATCCGGATGGAATAAAGTTCTCTTTCGACTATTGGACTGAACCTGAGCAAACGTTGGAGAATGGCGGTTTTTGGGTGCCCGATGAAAAGTTGTCTGTATATAGCGATGTCGCTCGGTTTTCTTCCGAAATGATCAGCTCGAAGGAGTGCGAGGTGGACTATACCGTAAGCGTGTATAGGTCGCGAGACATGAGCACGGCTCCTTTGGCTTCCTCTGCGCATACCGTGCGATATATGGCGCAGGATCAAGTTCCCCGCATGGAAACCCTGTTGCGTATATCCGGCGATCTGAACGAGGATATACCTTTTACGGTCAACGTGACGAGAGCTGGCTTCCTGCAGGGGCAACCCGCTAAGATCAAGATTTTCCTGATAAACGGACCTTCTGGAGGACTGACCATCTTAGGGCAGAATGTTCAAAAGGCTCCTGATAGGAAGTATGTATTGGACATCCCTGCTTTCTCCGCTACGCAATTTGCGTTTGCGGCCCACGCTACGGAGACATGGAGCGGAATGTGCATGGTGAGTATTTGTGATGCGAATGGCAATAGTGTAGGCAATAATACTGTCTCGATCGTCATCCCGGCCGATTACTCACAGGATGATATCGCCGCCTTGAAAGCGATCGCCGAGGCTAACCCGCTGAACTCGGACTTGCAGAACTTCATCTCCAATAAGGAGTACTTGAAAGACCGGGAGCAGTACGATGGCTACAACGTAGGTGTAACTTGGAATACGGCGTCTCCGAGCCGGGTGAGAAGCTTCTTCATAAAAGACTCTAGAACCAATACGGTATCTTCCATGGATGTATCTGCGTTAACGGGACTGGAAGAGTTGTCTTTGGTTGGGACCCGGCTGGAGAAGCTGGATTTATCGGCTTTGACAATGCTCCGGGAGTTGCGTTTGGACGATAATAAGTCGCTTACTTGGGCTACGGTGACGTTCCCCAATCCGTTACCGGAGTATTTCAATGTTTCTGGTAACACCATGATCATGGTAGGTACGCCGGTAGACTATTATAACGCTTACGCCGCCGCCGGCACGGAGATCGACCTGTCCACCTACGCTACGGTGGGTGGTGTGAAATCGGTATATCAATGGTATCGGGTTGAGCGTGATCCTTATAAATCTACGGAAGTGACCATGCAGGCGGTATCCGGCAAGGAAGGGGCTTTCATGTTTGACGGAAAGCCGGGCGAAGTTTATAGGTGCGAGATTACTAATGCGAACTACGGCAATTGGCGTATGAACACCCTTGAAATCAGGGTAGCCCGCAGCTCTGCCGACTATTCCCAAGTTGACATCGACGGATTGAAGAAGTTGGCTACGGACAATCCTCACATCACCCGATTGCAGGAGTTCGTGGACAGCAAGGGCTGGGAGCGCGAGAACTGGAACTCTAATCAAGACGTGATCCGCACGGACTGGAACACAGACAACCGCTTGACGAAGCTATTAATAAGTTTCGAGTGGAATTCGAAGGATACGATCTCTCAATTAGACCTGAGCGCCTTCACCGAGTTGAAGTATTTCGAGTGCGAGCGTTATATGAATATAGAGAAGCTGGACGTATCTAAAAATACGAAGCTACAGCATTTGTATGTATATAGTAAGAATCTGGCTTCTCTCGACCTATCCAAATGTCGGGAACTACAATATTTTAGATTTGGTACGATATCCTCAATCGAAGGATCTTACCAGAATACGAAGCTGGTTGCGCTGAATCTGACAGGTTGCTCGAAACTGATGGATCTTTACCTTGAGCATTCGCCCATGGCCTCTCTGGATATCTCCTCCTTCAAGCAATTGGACAGGCTGACAATCGAGCATTGCCCGAACCTGACGGTAAAAGGCTTCGAGGGTGCGACGAACTTGACTTACTTGGCCTTGCCGCATACGAGCCAGTTCGCAGATCTGGTAAAGAACTTGCCGGCCTCTATCCGTCGCCTGTATTTGCAAGATACGGAGTATGAGCTTCCTTCCCCGCAGATAGGAGCGAGACTCGAGACGTTGGGCTTGCCGGAATACGTGGAGAGCTTTGACCTTGCCCTGTATCCGAACTTGATAAACATGGATGTTGGTCATGGGCAATCCCGCTTGAAATATACCGGCCTGAAGAATTATCGGGAGAATGTAAATTACAATGGTATGGGGTATATGGAACTTGATTCCCCCTCGCATCCGGGAGATAAATACTGGTTCGAGAACGGCGATACGATCGACCTTTCCTCGGAGGCTGTGATCGATGGCGTGGAGACCGTATTCCTATGGGTAAACGCCAAATATAGGACAGAGGAGAAAGAGGCATTGAAGCCGGTGCCAAACCGTCCGGGCGTATTCGTGCTGGACAGCAAGGAGGAAAAGTATGGAGACTACTATTGTAAGCTGATGAACCCGAAGTTCTGTAGAATCACGGAGATCAATGTAAGTTCCGGTTGGCAGATCGAGACCTCGCGCATCCACGTGGAGACCACCGTGCCCCAAGTATTCGCCGAGAGCGACGTGGCTACCTTGGCACGTATCGTAGACGCTTCCAACAACAAGGCGTTGAGCGAGTGGTGGAGCAGCGGCGCATGGCAGACGAACGAGAACTCGCAGTATGCGCAAGCGATCTGGAACGACGAGAATCCTCGACGCTTAGTGAAATTATATATGTATCAGATGGGCAATAGCTTCACGAAGGAAGTAGACCTGTCCGCCTTGGATAAGCTGCAAGAGCTATCGCTTTACGGCAACCGGGTAGAGAAACTAACCTTGCCGAAGAATAGCACGGTATTGAGCTCCTTGATGCTTGCCGGCAATACGCCGCTTTCTACCTTGATCGTCTCCATGTATCCCGCGTTGGAGTATCTGGATGTATCCAATACCGGCTTGAAGGCTTGCGATGTTTCCAATAATAAGAATTTGAGGGGGTTGTTCTTGAGCTGGACGGAGATAAAGCCGATAGAGGAGACTTGCCCGGAGATCGCCGCCTTATTGCAGACATATGGTGTTCCCAAGACTACTACCTCGATTGATTTGGATAGGTTCCCGGCTTTGAAGGCATTGCATACCTCCGGATCGGCTCTGGAGTTCAGCGGCGTACAGAACCCGAGACTGTTGGAATCCGCTGAAGGTGATGTGTTGCTTGCGGTAGGCAAGGCTCGTCTAGGTGGTTTCAGCCTTTATGGTGAGAAGATCGACCTGTCGGCTCAAGCCACGGTAGCGGGTACTGTCTCTGATTATATCTGGGCCGTGAATAACGATACGATAGATTTCAAGGATAACCAATATACGATAGCGGAGGAATTGATGCCGAATGACCTAGTGGTGGTTTCCGTGACGAATCCTTTATTCCCGGGCTGGAGAATAAGATATGTAACGACCGTCTACACCTGCGACGGCGACGCGAACCTCGACAAGTCCGTGAACGTGCAAGACGTGACCGCTACGGTAAGCTACATCTTGGAGGACAAGGATAACATGATCCCCAACTTCGGTTTTGCCGAGGCGGATGTGAACTATAATAATAATGTAGAGATCGCTGACGTAATTGGTATCGTCAACCTCATCCACGGCAAGCCGGTTACCAAGGCCAGTGCACTGCGTTCTGAGTCCGAGGTTCCCGTACAAATGGAGCTCGACGCTGACAACTTCTTGACGATGAATAGCCAAGTACCGGTAGCCGGTATCTATCTGGAGTTGGTGGGAGTCATCGACGAGATCCCGTTACTGGGCGACGCCGCTAAGTTCCTGCAGGCTTCCAGCTTGAACGGGGATACCTTGCGTGTGATCGCTTATAGCTTGGATGGCCGTACGATTCCTTCGGGCAAGAGCCGTATCCTGCGTATGCCGGCGGGCGTTACCTTGGTAGGAGCCTCCTTCTCCGATGCGAAGGCCAACAGCTTGAGGTCTGGTGGCGATGCGATCGTGACTTCCAACGCCCCGATCGAGGCGATCAGCCAATTGGCAGCCGTGTCCAATTATCCGAACCCGTTCCGTGGCAGCACGACCTTCCGTTATCAGTTGACGGAGGCGGCCAAATCCGTGACGATCCACGTATTCTCTGCGAATGGCGCTTTGGCCGTGGTATTGAACGGTCTGCCCGGCGAGGTGGGCGATAACCAATATTCGGCGGCTCTTACCTTACCGGCGGGCGTTTACTATTACCGCTTGACGGCAAAGACAGGCCATGGTGTGAAGGCAAGTAATACTAACATCTTTATCTGTAAGTAAATTATGAAAGTGAATCATATAAAACAATTATTCGTAGCCCTCTTCCTGCTGTTATCGGCGGGAACGGCTACTGCCGCCCAGTGGAAATTGGCGAAGACGAACCTGAACGCCGCTGGCAGTAAGGATACGCTCACGCTGGAGGTATCCGGCAATTCCTTTAGTTTTTCCTCCTTCCAGGTGGATTTCACCTTGTCCGAGGGTATCTTGCTAGATGGAACCCCGATCCTCGGCGAGTTGGCAAATGATCATGCTCTTACGTGGAGTAAGCAAAGTGACGGCAGCTTCCGTTGCGTGGTATACAGTGCAGGAAACAAGGATATGAAAGCCCCGGAAGGCCCCGTGCTCCGTATCCCGGTAGTGCTGGCGGCCTCTTTTGAGGGAGGAAAGTTCACGGCGAAGAACGGAATCTTGTCTAACAAGGCCTCCAATGGGCAGAAGGTGGCGGACTTGAGCGGGGCGGCCCTTACGGTGCATAAGGAGCTGAAACATCTGGTGGTGAACGTGTCGGGCTTGGAGCAAGTGGCTAACCCGGCTATAGCCGCTGGATTGCGCTATACGACCATCCCGGAGGGCAAGGCGCTTACGGTCGCTTATTTTAAGGATGATTCTTGTAAGGTAGCGGCTACCGAGAATGATCGCAAGAAAGAGGGTATCCTGTATGTCAAGCTATCCTATGCGGGCGACACTGACTACGCTGAGTTCGAGGAGGTCTATGTCATGAGCTTGACGAGCAAGATCGCTATTGACGCAAGTAAAATCACGAAGCCGCAAGCGACAGGTATCAAGGAGGGGCAATTGCTTTCAACCTCTTTACTGTCCGGCGGTAGCGTAAAGGATAAAGATGGATATACGATTGCCGGTACCTTCGATTGGACGAACGGGAATGCGGTTATGCCGGCCGGGAAGCAAAGCTGTCCCGTCACTTTCTACCCGGATAACTCCGGATATTACAATACGGCGGAGGTGTCCGTGGAGGTTGAGGTAACTCCTACGTATCTGGTTACCGCTGTAGCCATGACCGGTGGTTCCGTAAACGTGCTGGGCAAGACCGAGGATGACGTGTACGTGGAGGGTCAAAAGATCTCCTTGGTAGCCTTGCCTCTGCCCAATTATAAGTTCGATAGTTGGTCGGTAACGGGTGCGAGCGAGACCTTGCCGGCGAATGATTCCATCTCTGTTAAGGCGGATAATAATAAGACCTATACGGCGAATTTCTCCCCGATCATGCATACGGTATTGATCGAGACGGCAGGCAACGGCAGTCTCTCGGTTAAGGCGGAAGATGCGGAGATTGCGTCTGGAGCTTCCCTGCGACAAGGTACGGTCTTGCAAATCGTGGCTACCCCGGACGTGAACTCCCAGTTGAAAGAGTTGACAATAAATGGAGACTCGCTAAAGGGGAATAAGGTGACGCTAACAGGGGATTTGACGGTCAAAGCCGAATTTGGAGAAAAAGCGGGGGCACTTGTCACCATCAAAGATGTGGCGAACGGCTCTATCTTATTATATAAGGAAAATGGCAGTTTGATCGCTTCCGGCTCAACAGTTCCAATTGGTGATAAGGTGCGTGTGGTTGATCTTCCAGATGCCGGATATCGCTTGAATGACAGTGGTGTCACCTTATCAGGCGTGACCGGTCCTACTACGACGAACTTGTGGACTGTGACAGGCGATGTTACGGCGAATGCCACTTTCACTGCGGTGACCTATGACGTGAAGACCTCTGTCGCAAGCACCGATGGAGCCGCTATTACCGAAGCAACGATTATCTTGAACAAAGAAGAAAACGGTAATTGGATTGCACTGGCTGAAAATGAGAAATTGGCGTATGGAACGAGAGTACGTGTAGAAGATATCAAAGGGCTAAAAGATGGAGCGAGATTGCTTACCATCTTAGCAGGCGGCAAGGAAGTATCCTTAGATGCAATCTTTACTGTGACCGGTAACTTGACCGTGACAGCCGTATTCGACCATCTGGTGCCGATCAAGAGGGAATACATCTTTTGTCCGTATCAAGAATACTACTATAGTGGCGTATCCCGCTCCTTCATCCCATTTGCTTCGCAGACCTATGCGGGCTTCTCATTTAATGTATCGTATATAGCCTCGGATGATAAAGATAAAAAAGAAGTTAAGAAAGCTATTGATGCTGGCGATTATACGGTCGTGTTGAGGCGTGCTGAAGATGGTTTATATGAGGCATTTTATGAGAAGTATCCGGATCCAGAGTATCCGAACGAAGGAAAAGTAGGCTTGACAATTAAGAAGTCTAAGATCGCGGTAACGGAACAACCAAGTGATGGGAATGGAAAACCGAAAACCCATCCTGCAGAGGGAACTGAGGTGAGCATTGATGTCGATGATACTTATAAGGTTCCCGGCGTGAAAAAATACGTGATTGAACCCAATAGTGATGCGGCTAAGAAGAATTACGAAGGCACGGTTTACTATTATTCTACAAATGACCCGGTAAAATTATCCTTTGGAACGTCCATCTGGCGTTCGGGGGGATCGGAAGAAGAGGAAGGTCATGTATGTGTCACCAATGGCGGTGTGTCATATACTGGTGATAAGGTAGTCTCTATCCCGGCAGGTATAACGGTTACACTGGAAGCCGTGCCTGCGGAAGGCTATAAATTCTCCCATTGGAAAGATAATGGCGATACCAATCCTCAAAGAGAATATGTGGTAGAGAAAGGTGTTAGTGGTGTTGAACCTAAATTTGTCGGCAAGGATAAACTAGAGTTCAAGTTAGCTCAAACCTCCTCCGTATATAACGGTGCGGCGCAAACCGTATCCGTGACAGGCACGGGCAACGAGGCTTGCCAGATCACGTTCTTCTTTGACGAGGCCTGCACGCAACCGGCTGTCTTGAAGAATGCGGGTGATTATTATGTACGTATTTACCGTCCGGCTGATGCGGAGTATAATGAATATACAAAAGTTCTCCCTTATACGATCGAGCTAGCAGAACCTACGGTTACATGGCCTGCGGCTTCCGATATCTTGTCCGGTCAAAAACTATCCGAGTCTGTTTTGCAAGGCGGGCATGCGGGTATCGTTGCCGGAACATTCGCTTGGAGCAAACCGGAAACAGCGCCTACGTCCACCGGTCAGCAAGAGGTTACCTTTACGCCGACCGATCCGAATTATAAGTCGGTGAGTAGCAAGATAGAGGTGAAGGTTGTTTCCGCTAACTCCTCTTCTTCCACGGACCCGGAAACTCCGGTCACTCCTGTAGATCCCGTAGATCCGGAGAATCCGGACAAACCGGATGTGCCAACCGGCATCGAGTCCATCGAGGAAGGCATGAGCCTGTATACGGCCAATCAATCTATCTTCGTGAATATGCCTCAGCAGGTAGCCTTGAAGGTAGTCGATGTGTCCGGCATCGTTCTTTACGAAGGTTCGATTCTTGGCAAGGCTGAGATCCCGGTAGGGCATGCCGGAGTCTACTTCGTCCGCTGCGAGGCCTTCGGCGATTCGTTCGTACGGAAAGTCGTGGTTCGCTGATTCTGCCAATGCCCATCGTAAGGTGCTTATGATGGGCATTGTAAACACCTTATACTGCCCATCGTAACAACCTTACGATGGGCAGTGTTATTTCGTAAGGTATACGATCGTTTGGCTTACGGTTTATAATAAATAATAAGTAAAAAACTTCGGATTATATTTGCTGGTCTCGAAAAAGGCCGTATCTTTGCAACGTTCAAACAAAAACAATAAAGACAAGAACAATGACACGCAACTTGCAAAATAGTCTCATTATTTCTCTAAACATTATTCTACTCTGGGAACGGGATAGGAAGTGAGACTGTATGCTTTGCGAGCATTACGATAGATGAAAGAGCCTTTCTCACTTCCTTGTGAGAGAGGCTTTTTTAGTTAGTATAGGATATTAGTAAATTAAGAATATAAGATTATGTCAGACAGATTATTTATTTTCGACACCACCTTACGTGATGGTGAACAGGTTCCGGGATGCCAGTTGAATACAGTGGAAAAGATTCAAGTAGCTAAGGCATTGGAACAGCTAGGTGTTGATGTGATCGAGGCTGGTTTCCCTGTCTCCAGTCCCGGGGATTTTAAGAGTGTGGTTGAGATCTCAAAGGCCGTGACTTGGCCGACCATCTGTGCCTTGACCCGTGCGGTGGAGAAAGATATCGACGTGGCAGCCGAGGCGTTGAAATTCGCTAAGCGAGGACGTATTCATACGGGTATCGGTACTTCTGATTCTCATATCAAATACAAGTTTAACTCCACGAGAGAGGAGATTATAGAGCGTGCGATCGCCGCCACGAAATACGCTAAAAAGTATGTGGAGGACGTAGAATTCTACTGTGAGGATGCCGGGCGTACGGATAATGAATATCTGGCCCGTGTCGTGGAGGCCGTGATCAAGGCCGGGGCTACCGTAGTGAATATCCCGGATACGACAGGATATTGCTTGCCGGATGAGTACGGGGCGAAGATTAAGTATCTGATGGAACATGTGGATGGCGTACATAACGCGATCTTGTCCACTCATTGCCATAATGACTTGGGTATGGCTACCGCGAATACCGTACAAGGCGTGTTGAACGGAGCCCGTCAGGTGGAGGTAACCGTAAACGGTATCGGTGAGCGTGCGGGTAACACGTCATTGGAAGAAGTCGCCATGGTTTTCAAGAGCCATAAAGAACGTGATATTATTACCAATATCACGACGAATAAGATCTATAGTACGAGCCGTATGGTTTCTAGCTTGATGAATATGCCGGTACAACCGAATAAGGCTATTGTCGGACGTAACGCATTCGCTCACTCCTCCGGTATCCATCAAGATGGCGTTTTGAAGAATGCGCAAACCTACGAGATCATCGATCCGAAGGATGTGGGTATCGATGATAACGCGATCGTATTGACTGCTCGTAGCGGTCGTGCGGCGTTGAAGCATCGCTTGCATGTTTTAGGTGTGGATCTGGAGCAGGAGAAATTGGACAAGGTGTATGATGAGTTCTTGAAACTGGCCGATCGTAAGAAAGATATTAATGATGATGATGTTTTGATGTTGGTCGGAAAGGATCGTACGGCCACACACCGTATTAAATTGGAATATTTACAGGTAACTAGTGGTGTTGGAGTACAATCAGTCGCAAGTATTTGTTTAAATTTGTCGGGAGTAAGAAAATACGAGGCTGCGGCTGGTAACGGTCCGGTTGACGCAGGCATCAAGGCGGTGAAAAAAGCCATTAGTAATAGTGACATGACGATTCAGGAATTCTTGATTCAAGCCATTAATAAAGGTAGCGATGATACGGGCAAGGTGCATATGCAGGTAGAGTATAACGGGGCTACCTATTATGGGTTCTCCGCGAATACCGATATTATCGCCGCTTCCGTGGAGGCTTTCGTGGACGCCATCAATAAGTTTATAGTAGACTAAAAATAGACAAGACAATGAGCAAGACATTATTTGAGAAAATCTGGGACAAACACGTGGTGGACACGTTGCCCGACGGAACCATACAATTGTATATCGACCGTCTGTATTGTCATGAGGTGACTAGCCCGCAGGCTTTCGCCGGATTACGTGCACGTGGATTGAAGCCCTTCCGTCCCGCGCAAATCACTTGTATGCCGGACCACAATATCCCGACATTGAACCAAGATAAGCCTATCGAGGACCCTATATCCAAGAATCAAGTGGATACCTTGGAAGAGAACGCTAAGTATTTCGGCTTGACGTATTACGGTCTTCAACATCCGAAGAATGGTATCATCCATGTGGTAGGTCCGGAGACAGGCTTGACGCAGCCGGGTATGACGATCGTTTGTGGCGACTCCCATACTTCTACGCACGGTGCCATGGGCGCTATCGCCTTCGGTATCGGTACGAGCGAGGTGGAGATGACCTTGGCTACCCAATGTATCATGCAGCGTAAGCCGAAAACGATGCGTATCACGATCGATGGTGTACGCAAACCGGGCGTTACGGCGAAGGACTTTGCTTTATACATTATTAGTAAGATGAGTACCAGCGGTGCTACGGGCTATTTCGTAGAGTACGCTGGCGAGGCGATTCGTAATACGACCATGGAGGAACGTTTGACAATCTGTAACCTTTCGATCGAGATGGGTGCCCGTGGCGGTATGATCGCTCCGGATGATGTTACTTTCGATTATTTGAAAGACCGTGAGTTTGCCCCAAGAGGCGAGGAATGGGAGCGGAAGGTGAGCGAGTGGCGTCAGCTGTATAGTGATCCGGACGCTAAGTTCGATAAGGAGATCGTTTTCCACGCCGAGGATATCGACCCGATGGTTACGTACGGTACGAACCCGGGCATGGGTATGAGTATCAGCAAAGATATCCCCTCCTTAGAAAGCGTGCCCGAGGCAGGCCGTATCTCTTATAAGAAGTCTTTGGATTATATGGGCTTCAAGGCAGGCGAGTCTATGTTGGGTAAGAAAGTGGATTATGTCTTTTTAGGTAGCTGTACGAATGGCCGTATCGAGGATTTCCGTGCTTTCGCCTCTTTGGTGAAAGGAAAGAAGAAAGCGGATGATGTAACGGTTTGGCTGGTTCCCGGCAGTTGGCAGGTAGAGCGGGAGATTCGTGCCGAGGGGATCGACAAGGTTTTGGCCGAGGCCGGCTTCGTCCTTCGTCAACCGGGATGTTCCGCTTGTCTGGCGATGAATGAGGATAAGGTTCCGGCGGGTAAATATGCGGTCTCCACTTCCAACCGTAATTTCGAGGGCCGCCAAGGACCGGGTGCTCGCACCATCTTGGCGGGGCCGCTTGTGGCCGCCGCCGCTGCTGTGACAGGTAAGATCACGGATCCGAGAGAACTGATGTAAAGACTAATCTAATAAAGTAGCATAAGATGAAAACAAAATTCAATATAATCACAAGCACTTGCGTGCCTCTTCCTTTAGAGAACGTGGATACCGACCAGATTATCCCAGCCCGCTTTCTGAAAGCGACTACCAAAGAAGGGTTCGGCGAGAACTTATTCCGGGATTGGCGATATGATAAGGAAGGTAATAAGATCGAATCATTCGTCTTGAACGATCCTACGTATAGCGGAAAGATATTGGTAGCGGGAAAGAACTTCGGTTCCGGTTCCAGCCGTGAGCATGCGGCTTGGGCGATAGCCGATTACGGTTTCCGTGTCGTGGTCTCCAGTTTCTTCGCCGATATCCATAAAAACAACGAGTTGAACAACTTCGTGCTGCCGGTTGTTGTGACTGAAGAGTTCCTCGCTGAATTGTTCGATTCGATTTACAAGGACCCGAAAACTGAGGTCGAGGTAAATCTACCGGAGCAAACGATCACGAACAAGGCTACGGGCAAAAGCGAGCATTTCGAGATCAACGCCTATAAAAAGGATTGCCTGATCAACGGATTGGACGATATCGACTATTTACTGGCAAATAAATCAAAGATAGAAGCCTTCGAGGCAGCACGCTGATTATGATAGAAATAATGGATACAACCCTCAGAGATGGGGAGCAAACTTCGGGCGTCTCCTTCGCCGCTCACGAGAAGCTTAGCATAGCGCAAGTGCTGCTGAGCGACTTAGGCGTGAACCGGGTGGAGATCGCCTCCGCCCGTGTGTCGGACGGAGAGTTTGAGGCCGTGAAGCGTGTAGCCGCTTGGGCCGCCCGTTCCGGAAACCTAGACAAATTGGAGGTCTTGGGTTTCGTGGATGGTACGGTCTCTCTCGACTGGATTGAATCCGCAGGTTGCCGTGTCGTGAACTTGCTTTGCAAGGGCTCTTATAAGCATGTCACCGAACAGCTCCGTAAGACTCCCGAGCAACACGTTGACGATATTCGTACGGTCGTATTGGAAGCGGAGAGACGGAAGATCGACGTGAATATCTATCTGGAGGACTGGTCGAACGGTATCAAGCATTCCCCGGATTACGTGTTCTTGGTGATCGATGCGTTGAAAGGACTTCCGATCTGCCGTTTCATGCTCCCGGATACCTTGGGCGTCTTGAATCCCGGGAATACTTACGAGTATTGCAAGATGATGGTAGACCGCTACCCGGATTTAAGGTTCGACTTCCATGCGCATAACGACTATGATCTTGCCGTCGCGAATGTATATTCCGCCATCCGCGCGGGTATCAAGGGAATCCATACGACCGTGAACGGCTTGGGAGAGCGTGCGGGCAACGCTCCTTTGAGCAGCGTACTTGCCGTTATCAAGGACCAGTTGGGAGAGGAGACGAACTTGAGGGAGGAAAAGATAAACAAGGCGAGCCGTTTGGTCGAGACCTATTCCGGGGTACATATCCCGCCCAATAAGCCGATCATCGGAGAGCATGTGTTTACGCAGTGCGCCGGTGTCCATGCGGACGGTGATAGCAAGAATAACCTGTATTGCAACGACCTGCTTCCTGAACGTTTCGGACGGGTTCGCGAGTACGCCTTGGGCAAGACCTCCGGAAAAGCGAATATCCGCAAGAATCTGGAAGCGCTCGGTATCGACATGGACGAGGGTTCGATGCGTAAGGTTACGGAACGGATCATTGAGTTAGGGGATAAGAAAGAAATGGTTACCCCGGAGGATCTTCCTTATATTATCAGCGATGTGCTTCATCATGATAATGCGCTGGAGGATCAGAAAATACGGATCTTGAACTATTCCTTATCCTTGGCCCAAGGGTTGAAGCCGGTGGCTACCTTGAAGATCGAGATCAATGGCGAGGCTTACGAGGAATCGGCTTCCGGTGATGGACAATACGACGCTTTCGTTCGTGCCCTACGCCGGATTTATTCCCGTTTGAACCGCCCGTTCCCGATGTTGACGAACTATTCGGTATCCATCCCGCCGGGAGGACGTACGGATGCGTTCGTGCAGACGGTCATCAGCTGGAATTATGCCGGGGTCGATTTCAAGACTCGTGGTCTGGACGCTGATCAGACCGAGGCGGCGATCAAGGCGACATTGAAGATGCTGAACAAGATAGAGGATTAATAATTAAAAAGGTAAAGGGTATGAAAAAGTTGACTATCGCGCTTGTAGCGCACGACAATCGTAAGGCGGAAATGGTAGAATGGGCGGTACATAACGCTGAGTTCTTGTCTCACCACCATATTGTTTGTACGGGTACGACCGGAAATTTGGTTCGTAAAGCTCTCGAGGAAAAAGGGGTGAACGCGGATATTGCTTGTATGCATTCCGGTCCGATGGGAGGCGATGCTGAGATTGCCGCTATGGTTGTCCGTAAGGAGATCGATTTGGCGGTCTTTTTGATAGACGACTTGAATCCGCAACCGCACGAGGCCGACATCCAGATGTTGCTTCGCCAGTGCCGTGTTCATAACGTACCTATCGCTTGTAACCGTTATAGCGCCGACTTGATGATTACAAGTACCCTGTGGGATGATGACACGTATTTCCCCACGGAGCCTAAGTATGTACATTTTAACAGAGAATAATAACAAACATTTACGATGAAACTGAATATAGCAGTACTTCCCGGAGACGGGATCGGACCAGAGATTTCCGTGCAAGGCGTGGAAGTAATGAGTGCCGTTTGTGAGAAATTTGGACATGAGGTTCACTATGAGTATGCCCTTTGTGGCGCTGACGCGATCGATAAGGTAGGCGATCCTTTCCCGGAGGAGACCTATCGGATTTGTAAGGATGCCGACGCTGTTCTTTTCTCGGCTGTGGGCGATCCTAAGTTTGATAATGATCCGACAGCGAAAGTACGCCCGGAGCAAGGTCTTTTGGCGATGCGTAAGAAGTTGGGCCTGTTCGCTAATATCCGTCCGGTGCAGACCTTCAAATGCCTATTGCATAAATCGCCGTTGCGTGCCGAATTGGTGGATGGCGCGGATTTCTTATGTATCCGTGAGTTGACCGGTGGTATGTATTTCGGTGAGAAATATCAAGACAACGATAAGGCATACGATACGAATATGTATACCCGCCCGGAAATCGAGCGTATCTTGAAAGTGGGCTTCGAGTATGCGATGAAACGGAATAAGCACCTGACGGTTGTTGACAAGGCGAACGTACTTGCCTCTTCCCGTCTATGGCGCCAGATCGCTCAAGAGATGGCTCCTAGCTATCCGGAAGTAACGACAGACTATATGTATGTGGACAACGCCGCTATGCGTATGATCCAAGAGCCGAAATTCTTCGACGTGATGGTAACCGAGAATACGTTTGGTGATATCTTGACGGATGAGGGTTCTTGCATCAGCGGCTCTATGGGCTTGCTGCCTTCCGCTTCAACCGGAGAGAGCACACCGGTTTTCGAGCCGATTCATGGCTCTTGGCCGCAGGCGAAAGGGCTGAATATTGCGAACCCCTTGGCGCAAATTCTTTCAGTAGCGATGTTATTCGAGTATTTCGACCTCAAAGAAGAGGGAGCCTTGATCCGTGAAGCCGTAGACGCTTCCCTCGACGCGAATGTCCGTACGCCGGAAATCCAAGTGGAAGGTGGAGCGAAATATGGAACGAAAGAAGTGGGTAGTTGGATTGTCAATTATATCATGGAAAAGTAGTATAAATGGGCCGATTTCGCACCAGTAGTGGCGCAGGCTCACACGTATAGTGGCATCGGCTCACGCGAGTAGTGG
>OGUM01001681.1_pt1 | contig 15036 bp, 12 predicted proteins | sample 1553631 | NCBI WGS metagenome assembly OGUM01 (sample SAMEA2580228, study PRJEB22360) | human gut metagenome | biome: human gut; feature: human-associated habitat; material: faeces | place: Denmark | collected 2008/2010 | reverse complement strand
CGGCGCGCGCGGCGGAAATGGTCGGCATGCCGGAGGCCCGCATCCCGCTGGCGCACGCCACCGTGTACCTGGCGACGGCCCCCAAGAGCAATTCCGCCTACATGGGCATCAACGCCGCCATGGATGACGTGCGCAACGGAAAAACGCTGGCGGTGCCGGAGCACCTCCGCACGCCCACGCGCAAGAAGCTGGCCGCCGCCGGCGGTGCGGACGCCGCCAGGCTGGAATACCTGTATTCCCACGATTACCCGGAACATTACGTCCCCCAGGCCTACCTGCCGGAAGGCCGCGTGTACTACACCCCCACCGGAAACGGCCTGGAACTGCGCATCAAGGAGCGCATGGAATACCGCCGCAAGCTGGCGGAGGAAGCGAAAGAAGGCGGGAAGAAGAGCTGAACAGGATAGTTCCCTTCCGTCTTCCGCCGGGAAAAAGAAGAAGGCAGGAATTCCCGCGGGAATATCCTGCCTTCCTGAAGGTTCTGATTGTGGTGTTTTGTACGTCTGCCGCTTTCCAGAAGGGAATCAGGATTCCTTGGTCACGATGATGTCGCAGTCCGCGTCAAACCAGCCCTGGCCCTGGCAGTCGAAGACCAGGTCCGGCTTTTCCGAGCCGGAGAAGCGCAGAGTGAATTCCCGGCCGTTTTTGTCCTGCTGGTCCTTGGGCAGTTCGCTGACCACGCGACTGCCTCTCATGAAGCGGGGATTGCGGATGTTGCAGCCGCCGCTGTTCATCTTGAAGGTGATCTTGTAGTTGCCGGGGCCGTTGAGCATGCTGCCGATGTTGACGCGGGTGGGCGTAAATTCCGGGCGCAGGTCATAGCCCGTGAAGCGCGGCTCCTTGAGGGTGATGGGTTCCGTCAGGAAGCGGTAGTAGTTCTGCGCGCCTGTTCCCATCAGAGTCTTGGGGGAGATTTTGGCGATGTCCGCCAGGGTTTTCAGCGCCTGGTCCTTTTTCCCCTCGCTGCGGTAGAGCCAGAATCTGGCCGCCATGACCTGCTGTTTTTGCAGGGGCGTCAGGCCGGGGATTTTGAGCTGCTTGTCCACATAGGCATGGGCGGCCTTGTAGTCTTTCTGCCCGCCGTTTTTGCCGGAGTCTTCCACCATCCGCTGCACCTTTTCAATGTAGGGCAGGTGCTTGAAGGTGTATTTGAAGTGCATGCCCCTGGTGTCTTCCGGGTCCGCCTTCTTGATTTTTTCCAGAATGTCCTTCCTGGCGGAGGCCGCGTACGGGGGAAGCTGCTGGAGGCCTTCCCCGTAGAGAAGGGCCGCATTCGCGCCGGAAGAGGCGTCCGCCTTTTCCCACAGGGCATTGGCCTTTTCCTGCTGTTTCACGGCTTCCAGCGCCTGCTTCATGACGGCGGGCAGCGTTTCCTTGGAAACGCCTTCGGACAGGAAGACCATGCCGCCGGCGGGGGAAACCACCTGGATGGCCGGGATGTTCCAGATTTCACCGGGAGGCTTGGGCAGCTTCTTTTCCTCTTCCGTCATTTCCTCCCGTTCGTCCTGGATGCACCAGAGGACGGGTTCCGGGGAGTCTTTGGCCAGGTGCTCCACGGCGCGGGTGACTTCGCGTGACTTGGGGGACCAGTCCGTTCCGGCCCACACGACGATCATGTATTTGTTGACGGTTTTGGCCTCGTCCTTCACGGCGCTGTAGGCCGGAAGGGCCGCCTGGACGGGCGCGGACAGGAGGAGGGCTGCGGCCAGCAGGCCGGGAACGATGTTGAGATGATGAAACATGGCGTTAATGGAAAAGGGTGCAGGGGTTATTTTTCGTAAACGAGGATGTGGCGCAGGTGCATGAATTCCGGCTGGGCGTTCTTGGCTTCCACCTTGATCCACTTGGCCTTGGTGCCTTCCGGAGCGGTGATGACCCATTCCTTGGGCATGTTTTCCGTGGCGGCCAGGGGGAACCAGGTGGCTCCGTCCGTGGAGGTGGAGACCTCCATCTTCTTCATGCGGTCTTCATTGCCGTTGCGCTTGGTGACTACCAGCCCGGCCAGGTCCACGCCGTTTTTCAGTTCCACAATGACGTTGGGGTTCGCTTCCTTGTCCGTATGCTGGGAGCCGCCGCAGGGGCGCAGCAGGTTGATGTGGTCCCACGGGCTGTCCCACTGGCAGGTGGTGGAGCACCGGACCATGCCGTCCGCGGGCACCAGCTTCCAGCCCTGGGGGATGGCGGCATTGACCGTGTTGGCAGCCGTATCGGCGTCAGAGAAGGAGGCGGCCGCTTTGCTCAGGGTTTGGAAGGCCGGAATGGAGCGGGCCATTTCCGTGGCGTAGATGGCTTTGCCGTAGGCTTCCTTCAGCTTCTTGGGGTCGGGGGCTTTTCCGGAGGCTCCGGCTTCCCCCGTCTGCTGGGCTACCTTGGCGAAGGCGTTGGAGAAGACGTCCGCCTGGCCGTTTTCCACAAAGGTTTTAACGGCCCATTCCAGCGCCTGGCCGAAGTTGGTGCCGTCTCCCGTTTTCAGGTGCGTGGAGAGAACCGTTTCCAGATAGGCCGCCTTTTCCTGCGGATTGGTCAGGAAGGCGGACTGGGAATCCAGCACGGGCTGGAATTTCACCGCCCAGGAGGTGGGGGTGGTGGCGATGGTTTCATGCAGGTCCCGGAACCAGGCGATCCGGTCTTCGGACGGGATGTCCATCAGGAACTTGTTCTGCACGTCCTTCAGGATGTCGAACGCGGCAAAGCCGTTCCCCTTGTAGTGGGAGAGGGCGTCCTTGGCGTACACGTACCAGTCGATGGGCTGCATGCCTTCCTTTTCCATCAGCAGGCGCTGAAGCTCCGTGCGGAAGAACGGATGCAGCGGGGTTTGCTTGAGCGCTTCCCCCCAGGCCTGGATGGCCTTGTCCTTGTTACCGGCTGCTTCGTCCAGGCGGGCCTGCGCGGCCCACAGGTAGGCTTGGTCCGCCTTGGCGTTGTCCGCAAAGACGTTTTCCATCAGCAGGTAGGAGGTGGGGGCCTGTCCGCCGAAGATGTGGTTGTGCATGCCTCCGTCCGGTCCGCCGAAGCCGCCTTTCCATTCACCGCGCTTCACGCGCACCGCATAGGCGCAGTGGCCGGGCTGCCCCACCGGGTAGGCCGGGATGCCGTGGGCCTGGGCGGCCATGGTGCCGAAGTAGGAGAGGCCGCCGCAGACGCCGCCGATGACTTGCGTGTTTTCCGCGGAGGTGTTGACGTCGCGCCACGGCACGTAGAAGAGGGGTCCCTGGATGGTGTCTCCGAAGAAGTTGTTGCCCGTATAGGGGGCGGCCCAGCAGGCGTCCGTATAGCGCCGCCAGGGGAGGTTGACATGTTCATTGCTCCATTCGTAGGATTTGTCGTCCCACGTATGGCCCACGACGAAGCGCATTTCCCACGGGCGCAGCTTGATGAAGCCGGGATGCAGCTTGTTTTCCTGATGCAGTTTCTTGAATATCTGGTAACGGCGCACCGGGTTGCTGTTGGCGGAGTTGGTTTTCAGTTTTCCCGCCATGGGGCCTGTGGAAAAGACGGAGGCAAGCCCGGTGGCGAGGGGCTGGTAGTCCCGGAAGTCCGCGCTCCTGCCGTCCGCCTTCCAGATGTCGGAAAGGATTTGAAGGCCCTCCGGGGAGTTTTCCGGAATCAGGCCCGCGCCCAGGTAGAGTTCCATCCATGCCGGGTCCTGTAAAAAGGCCTTGATGAAAGCCGTGTCCTGCGGGCTTTTGGAGAAAACGGCCTTCACGTTGTCCGGTCCCGTGACGCGCAGGAGCTCGTGAATGTCCAGCAGGTGGCGGTATTGCTTGTCCTGAAGCAGTTTTTGCTCCGATTTGGTTTGTTCTCCAGCCTTCAGGAGGGAGGAGCGGAGTTCCGTTTGCAGACCGGCAAAGTCGCCCGCGGCTATTTTCTGCGCCAGGGGGGCAGGAAGCTGGCTGGCGGCGGACGGCGCTTCCGTTTCAGGTTCCGTCAGATCCTGCGCCATGCAGACGGGCGCGGCGAGCAGGGCGGTGCAGAGAAGAAGATGTGAAATATTCATGTGGAAAAGCTTGTTTAAGGATAGCAGAAGAAGGGGGGAGGAAGCCAGTGCGTTTTCCGACTTATTACGATGCCGGAACAGTGTTTTTATCATCCGCCGCGAGGCATTTTTCAGCACAAATGGTCGCAGAGCATTTTGACGCCCAGGCCGATGAGAATGAGCCCGGCCCCCGCTTCCAGGTGGAACGTGGGGAAGCGGTGCAGCCGCCGGGTCAGGAAGAAGCCTGCCGCCGTGCACAGGAAGGTGGTGAAGCCGATGACGGCGGCGGGGAAAAGTACGGCGTGGAGGGTGGGGGATGCGCCGCACTGGGCGGAGGAGAGGTAGATGCTGACGCCCGCCACCAGGGCGTCTATGCTGGTGGCAATCCCCACGGCCAGGAGGGTGGGCAGCGTCAGGCTGGTGACATGGGGCATGTGCTCCTCTTCATCACGGTGGTTCCAGCCTTCCCTGATGACGTTGATTCCCAGAAAGGTGAACACGGCAAAGCCCAGCCAGTGGTCCCAGGCGGCAATGTACTGGTGGACGGAACCCGTAAGCAGGAAACCCAGCACGGGCATCAGGAATTGTCCCGCCCCGGTGGACACGGAAAGCTTGATGCCGTTGACCAGACGTTTTTGCTTAATGAGCAAGCCGTAGGTGAACGCCACGACAAAGGCGTCTACGGACAGGGCGAAAGCCAGGAATAACAAGTCGGCAAGCGGCATGCTCATTGCGGAGAGGCACTCTAGGACATCCCCGGGAAAAAGCAATTTTTTTGTTCCCCGCGGTTTTTTCCGGGTTCCGGGTGCATGGGAGAGAGAAGAATCGGCACGTTCCCCATGAGGGACTGCCCAAATGCATGGAAGTCTGTTGTAGAGAGACTTTTCCGTTTTTCGTCAGGAGATTCGCCTATGCAATATTACTCTTTTCAAATGCAAAAACTGCTGAATAACAGCCTTTGCGTGATCGGGGGATCAGTTAATTTGGCGTTGGCGGTTTCTTTTACGCCCAGGTGCAGTAATTCAACGGAATAGCGATTGTCATGAAGAAGATAATGAGAATGGGAAAATTCGTGGTGTTCTCTGTTTTTAGAATTTCCCCTTGATAGATAAAAATTTTGTTTATTCATTAATTTACTCAACGTCAATATTTTAGATTACTTGCATATTTTCTTGCTTAAGAAAATGAATGAGACGGTAAAAAGTAATGCAGCAATAGATGAAAATATAATAGAAAATGTGCTATGGAACCATTCATCAAAACACAGTTCTCTAAGTCCGGAACATACACATAATACGTTGAAGATAGCTACACTAACGAGAATAAATTTCATTTTCAAAGGGTATTAAGCGAAGTAATTTAATCCTGAGGAGTGAAATTCTCAAGCATAAAGGACTGAAAATGTTTCTGCAGGAGCCGTAAATTTCCCCTAATGATATTCCCGGTGCTACGGCTCCATAAACTGAATGCTGGAAGAGGGACATTTCTTCCGTCCGTCATGCGGTGAAGAAGAAAGGAGAGGATTACTTGCAGTATTTTTTCATGTAGGGCAGCACGGCGTTTGCCCAGATGGCATAACCCTTTTCCGTAAAGTGCAGGTTGTCCCTGCTGATGCCGGGCAGGAGCTTGCCTGCGGGGTCCAGAAAGCGCTTGTTGATATTGGCGTAGGTGGTGCGGGGCAGTTTGCACTGGGCCAGGACGGCATTGATTTTGTCATTGTGCTGGCGCAGCTTGTCCTGCGGCCCCGTGCCGCGGGGGAAAATGCCCAGCAGCAGAACGTGGGTGTCCGGGAACCTAACCAGCAGATGCTCCACGGCGCCCAGAATGCCCATGGCCGTTTTTTCCGGAGCTTCCCCAGCCTTGAAATGGCCGGTGTTATTAGTGCCGATCATGACGATGCAGAGTTTGGGTTCCGTCTGGGCCGGTATGCCGGAATCCGTGATGCGGTAAATCAGGTTGGTGGTCTGGTCTCCGGAAATGCCGAAGTTGCAGGGATGGTAGGGTTTGAATTCCTTTTCCCATACTTGTTTTCCTTCTCTTTTCCAGTAGTCCGTGATGGAGTCTCCCAGGAAAAGGACGCCGCAGGGATTGTTTTTCACCTGTTCCACCTGCTGTTCATACTGCTGCCTCCACCATTGGGGCTGTTCCCGCGGCAACGGGAGCAGGGGGGACGGCAGGTCGGCCGCCGTCGCCATGGAGAGGGAGGCCAGGAGGGAGAACGCAATTGCATGCAAGGTTTTCATTTACTTTCATAGTATACGCATGTTTTTTTTAAACGTTACATGAAAGTTGTGGTCTTTTTCCGCTTCTGCTGTGCGCTGGCAGCTCTTGCGCCGGGGCGTTCCCCCTTGCCAGATTCCGGGGGGTGGTGTAGCTTGTGACGGTATGAGTGAGGTATCCCTGCAGCATGGAATGGCGCGCCAGATGGCCGCCTCCCAGTCCATGCAGGCCGGGATGCAGATTCTCCAGGCCTCCGCTCTGGAATTGAAGCAGCTTCTCCGCCACGCGCTGGAGACCAATCCCATGCTTGAGGAATTGCCGGACGCTTCTCCGGAAGCTCTGGAGGACGGTCCGGACGGAGACGCCTGGAATGAGCGGGAGGACGGCTGGAACGAGTTTACGCCGGAAGGCCGCCCATCCGCGGAGGCCGCCGCACGCCGCGATTTCATGTATGAGTCCGTGGTGGCTCCGGAGTCCCTGAAAACCCATTTGATGGACCAAGCACAGCATTCCGCGCTGACCGGGCGCGCCCGGGACGCCCTGTTCCTGCTGATTGACGCCCTGGACGACCGTGGCTTCCTGACGGAGTCCCCGGAGGAGCTGGAGGAACGGGAGTGCTTCAGTATGCGGGATATGCAGGAGGCCCTGGCCGTACTGAGGGGGATGGACCCTCCCGGCGTGGGGGCGGTGGATTTGAGGGATTCCCTGCTAATTCAGCTTGAGCAGCGCGGCCTGAAGCGTTCGCTTGCCTTCCGCCTGGTCAAACGCTGCTGGCGGGAGCTGGCGGCGCACAAGTATGAGGAGGCCGCGCGCTTGCTGGACGTGGAGCCGGAAGCCGTGGCGGAGGCTCTGGAAGTGATCCGCAGCCTGACGCCGGATCCCGGCTGCGCCTATGCTCCCGGCGGCAATCCCCATCTGCTTCCTGACGTCGTCGTGGAGGAAGGGCCTTCCGGGGTTCTGGATGTAGTCCTCACTTCCGAGTACCTGCCGCGCCTGTCCATGAATGAACGGTACATGGAGCTGATGGCGGAGAGCTCCGGCAGCCGGGAGCTCCGGCAGTACCTCCGCAAGGCCTTCCGGGAAGGGCAGGAGCTGCTGCGCGCCCTGGACATGAGGCAGGAGACCGTGCTGCGCCTGGCCCGCGCCATTGTGCGGCGGCAGAAGGATTTTTTCAGGTTCGGCCCGTCCCGGCTGAAGGCCATGGGCATGGAGGAGGTGGCGGAGGAAATGGGCGTGCATGTCTCCACGGTTTCCCGTGCGTGCCGGGACAAGTACCTGTTGTGCAAGTGGGGAATGAAGGAGCTGAGGGCCTTTTTCAGCGCGGGCGTTCCGGCTGAGGGGGGCGCTTCCCCGGACGGAGCGGGCGCGGAGGCCGTGGCGTCCGGCGCCGTTCAGGAGCTGATGCGGCGGTTGATTGCAGAGGAAGATTCTTCCAAACCCCTCAGTGACGCCAGGCTGACCGCCGCGCTGCAGGAGCAGGGGGTGAACATCGCCCGCCGCACGGTGGCGAAGTACCGGGAGCAGATGAAGATTCTGCCCGCCTCCCTGCGCCGGGGGATATGACAGTCCACTATATTTTTTTAATGGTTTATTGATAGTTTATTATCAATAATTTATGTCTTGTTCTGCGGGAATGCTTTCCCTGTTTTTATTTCCGGCGGAAGAGGCGGTTGACTGATGCGGCTTTGGTGCTATAGTCCCCGCTTTATCGTGATGCGTACATTTACCTGGCCTATTGCCCTGCTGCTGGCGGGGCTTCTTTTTCAGACGGTGGCGTTTGCCGTTCTGAATACGGTGGTTCCGCTGTGGATGGAACAGTCTGACGCCGCCACCTGGGAGGCCGGGCTGGTGGGGGCTTTTTTCTTTCTGGGGAACCTGGCGGGCACGCTGATGGCCGGCGGGGAGATCCGCAAGGCCGGGTTCAAGGGTAGCTACCAGTACGCGTGCATGTTATGCGCGGCGTCCACGCTGCTGCTGCTTGTGTTTCCCGGCGCGCTGGCCTGGAGCGGCCTCCGGCTGCTGACGGGGATAAGCTGCGCCCTGGTCTGGGTGGTGGTGGAAAGCGCCCTGCTGAGGGCCGGAACGCTGAAAACCCGCGGCATTCTTCTGGCCTCCTACCTGGTGGTTTATTATCTGGGAACGGTGCTGGGCCAGCTCCTCCTGGGCTGGTTCCCCAGCGACATGTCCCTGGTGGTGACGGAGGTGTGCCTTCTGTCCGCAGTGGGCATGATTCCCCTGCTGTTTGCCCGCCTGGAGTCTGATTCCGCGGGCGCCCTGTCCTCCGTGCATGTGGAGGTACGGACGCTGCTGAAACGCCGCAGCGTGTTTCTGGGCGTGGTGGGGTGCGTTATTTCCGGCGTGGTGCTGGGAACGATTTATTGCCTGATGCCCCTGTTCCTGAAACACCAGGGCATGAACCACTCCTCCGTGGGGTACTGGATGGCCCTGCTGATTGCCGCGGCCATTCTGGGCCAGTGGCCCATGGGACGGCTGGCGGACAAGTACGGGCGCGCCTTCGTCATGAAATGCCAGTCCCTGCTGGTGGTGGCCGCCTGTGCCGGACTGGTGCTGAAAGGCGGCCTGATGGCCCCCTCCCTGATCGCGCTGGGGCTGGCGGGTTTCTCCCTGTACCCCGTCGCCATGGCCTGGGGGTGTGAAGAGGCCTCACGGGATGAGCTGGTGACCATGAACCAGCTTCTGCTGCTGAGCTACTCCATTGGCACGCTGGCCGGGCCTTCCCTGACCTCCTTCCTGATGCAGCGGTATTCCGACAACTGGATGCCGATGGTCATTGCGCTGGTGGCGCTCTCCTTCATGCCCGTGCTGATGCTGGGCGGCGGCCACGGAAGAAGAAAGCTGTCCCGGTAAAAGAAGAGGGGGAGAAAGAGGCGTCAGGGTTTTTTCTGGTCCGCCGCGGCGTTTTTCTCCGGTTTGGGCACGTCATTGTCCGCCACCTGGTGAATCATGTCCGTCAGGGCGTGCACATAGTCCTCCGTATGGGAATCCGTAATGGCGTACTTGCACAGGCATGAGACCGTGGGGATGCCCAGCGCCGCGTAATGGCGGTCATTGCCCGCAATGGCGGAGGGCTCCCGGTGGAAGGGGGGGGGAGCCTGCTCCCAGGATTTGGTGAAGGGAGTGGCGCACTGGCCCGCGAATTCCTTGCCGCGGAGCGTGGTCATGAACAGCACGGCTTCCTGCGGGGATTCCGGTTCCGGCTGTTTCTGCTCCGCAGCGGCGGCCAGTTCCTGCGGTTCCAGGTTGATCATGCCCAGGATGTTGGCCGCGCCGATGCTGCCGCTCAGGGTTTTGGCGTGGACGGAGGCTCCTGAAGAGGCGGATGCGGGTTCCGCTCCGTTCGCATACGCGACGAAGTAAATGTTGTGGTTGGTGGGAATGTCCTTGAGGCCCCTGGCCGTTTCCAGCAGCAGGGCCGCTCCGCTGCCGTTGTTGAGCCGTTCGCTGGAATCGTAATTGGCCCCCACCACGATGCTCTGGTTGTTGGAATACAGTCCGGGCTTGTAAACCAGGACGTTGTAGATGGCAGTCCCCTTTTTCACATCCCCTCCGGAAACGGGCTGCAAGGTGACGGCATAACCCATGTCCGAGAAGCTTCCGGCGATGTATTTGGCGGCGGCTTCCATGGATTTGGGCTGCCGGGCGTTTCTGGGCCCGATGTCTTTTTGCAGGACTTCCGTATGCTTTTCCATGCGCGCGCCCAGGCTCCGCGGCGTATCCGGGCTGCCGGAGGAGGAAGCGGGAAGGAGGGTGCAGGAGGAGAGGCCGGAGGCCAGCAGCAGGAATCCGGCGGTCAGGGCGGCGTGTTTGTGAATGCGGGTCATGTCTTACAGGGTTTCAACGTAATGCAGTTCACGGGCAATCTGAGCGGCCAGGGGAATTTTCAGATGGTCCGGCAGGACGCTCCACGTATAGGTTTCCACCTCCAGGTGGGGGTTCAGGCCCGGATGGCTGCGGAGGAAGGCGTGCGTTTTCAGGATGAAATCCTCCGTGCCCCGCAGGGGCGGTTCCGGGGAGGCGTACAGGGGAATGTGGTAATGAATGCGCCATTGGGAATCCCGCGTTTCTTCCGCGTAGTCCCGCCCGTAGGCCAGGGCGTTCGGCAGGTCCGGGAAAAGCATGGTTCTGCCCCGGTGGAGGATGCTGGTCTGGTGGAAATAAACGCCGTCGTCAAACTGGCGGAGGCGTTCCAGGTCTTCCTCCCCGCGTATGCGGCATTCCAGGGCGTTGGAGAACTGCACCTTGCAGAGGGAGATGTTGTTTTCCTCCCAGGCGGAGAGGGTGTCTGCCGGTTCCTCCCGCAGGATGGCGAAGTGGCAGGTGTCATACGTTAGCCCCAGGTGGCGTTCAATGAGTTCGGGGCGGCGGGAGTGGTTGCGCAGGCCGTTGAAAAAGCGGATGGCGCCCTCCGTATCGTGGAAATGGCCGAAGGGCTCCGGCTCCAGCCCAAGCTGCATCAGGCGTCCGGTCTGCCTGCTCAGCACGTCCAGGAATCCGCTCATGGCGTCCAGACGGGAGAACATGCGCTCCTCCTCCGCATGGAACCAGCTGTGGGAGGCGGGGAGCGTGCTGACGGTCAGCCTGTCTGCGTTTTCATCCCCGATGCGGGCCAGGATGCGGAAGAGGTTGCAGGTGTATTCAAAACGTTCCGGCGTGGTCCAGTCCGGCTGGAAAACGTGTTCCTTCACCCGCTGGCCGTGAAAGTTCCCGTAGGGAAAGCCGTTGAGGGTTTCCACGCGCGCGTCGTGTTCGTCCAGCCATGATTTCAAGGCTTCCACGGCGTGCGGCGTTTCCAGCAGTTCCGCTGCCGCCCTGGCGGACAGGCGCAGGCCGATGCCCAGGGGGCGGTCCTTCAGGGGGGAATTCAGTGCGGCCAGTTCCTGCCGGATGCGGGGAACGTGGGTCTGGAGGGCTTCCCGGGTTTCCGCCCAGGATTCGGCGGGATGGATGTTGGTGCAGTAGGAAAGCATGGCGGGGCAGTATGTGCTGGTTTGGGGAACGGCGTTCCACTCCGGGGGAAAATAGTGGAAGATGCGTGCGCATGGGGCGTTCCTCAAGCCTACATACGGTTCCGCAGTGAGGAAAAATTTCATGGAATTGCGGCTTTTGGCGTCATCCGGAAGCGTCCTTTCCGGCGGAAAGAATGGCTTTGAAAAGGCTCCGGATATATGGTAGTATCTTTCCGTAATGCGTCCGTTCTTCTTTCTCCTTCTTGGTGTTCTGTTCCACGGGGACGTCCTGCGCGCGGCGGAGGAATCAACGGCCTGGAAATCCTCCCTGATCCGGTTCAGCCGTCCGGCGGAATGGAAGGAGACGCGGCCCCAGAAGGGAACCGGGGACAACTCCTGGGCGAAGGACGCCACGCCGATCGGCAACGGAAGAATAGGAGCGCTCATTTACGGAGGCGTGGAAAAGGACCGCCTGGAGCTGACGGAAATCAGCATGTGGTCCGGAGGTTTTTGCAGTGCGGAAGTCAAGGACAAGGGGCCGGATTCCGTCAAATTCGGATCCTACCAGCCGTTCGGCACGCTGGAAATCACGTATCCGGCAGCAGAGAACGTGCAGGATTATAAAAGGACGCTGGATGTGGCGGAGGCGCTGGCCTCCGTGTCCTACAACTCCGGGGGAGTCCGTTACCGGAGGGAGTATTTCGCCAGCGTTCCGCACCAGGTGGTTTCCATGACGGTGCAGGGGGACAGGCCCCGTTCCGTGGAAGCCTCCTTCCGCCTGGCGACCTTGCATCCTCAGGACAGGATTACGGCCACGGCCGGAGGGGGCAGGGGAATGATTCTGATGCAGGGTTCCCTGAAAAACGGATTGACCTATGAGGCACGCATTGCCGTTCTTCCCAGGGGTGGAAGTGTCACGGCTGACGGCGGCTCCATCACCGTCCGGCAGGCTGATTCCTGCCGCGTGCTGGTTTCTCTGGCTACGGATTACGTGCTGGACGCTTCCCGGAACTGGAAGGGGGAGCCGCCCCGCAAGAGGAATGAAGCCGTTCTGGCCCGTGCGCTCAAGGCGGCTCCGGAGCAGCTGAAAGCCGCCCACCGGGGCGCCTACGGCAAGCTTTACCACCGCGTTTCCCTGGACCTGGGAGAGACGGAGGACGCCACGGCGGAACTCCCCGTCAACGAGAGGCTGAAGAGGTACAGGCAGGCGGTGGACGCCGGAAGGGACGCCCGTGATCCCGATCTGGAGGAACTGGTGTTCAACTTCGGCCGCTACGTCATCCTTTCCTCCTCCCAGCCGGGGAATCTGCCCGCCAACCTCCAGGGCCTGTGGAATTACAGCCTGATTCCGCCGTGGGATTCCGACTACCACAATAATATCAACATCCAGATGTGCTACTGGGGAGTGCTCCCCTCCAACCTGGCGGAATGTTATGACCCGCTGGTGGATTACATCCGGGAAATGGCGCCCGCCGCGCGTAAAATCACCCGGGAGGAGAAAGAGTTCAGGACGGCTGGCGGCAAGCCCGCTCCGGGCTGGACGTCCAGGACGGCCCAGAACATTTACGGGGGCCAGGGATTTAAATGGAACAAGCCCGCTTCCGCGTGGTACGCCCTGCATCTGTGGGAACGCTACCTGTTCACGATGGACAGGGAGTATCTGAAAACGACGGCTTACCCGATGATGAAGGAAATCTGCCGTTTCTGGGAAAGCCAGCTCAAGCCCCTGCACGCGGGAGGAAGCAATTTCCGGACGGAGGACAGGAAGGTGACGCCGGAAATAATCTCCCGGGAGTTGAAGGACGTGAAGGAAGGAACGCTGGTGGCTCCGATGGGCTGGTCCCCGGAACACGGCCCCAGGGAGGACGGCTGCGCGCATGACCAGCAGATCGTGTGGGAATTGTTCAATGATACCGTACAGGCCGTGGAACCGGTGAAGGACAATGCCTGGTGCGGAAGGGTAACGAGTACGGACGGCACATGCAGCTGGTATGTGATTGCGCCGGGGCTGCAGGGGCAGAACTTTGATGCGCTGTGCACCCCCTATGACGAAAATTATCCCCTGCGCCTTGCGGATTACACTGACGCTCTGTGGAACCGCGGTGTGCTGGACGAAACGAAACAGACGGTATGCTTTGCAGATTCCCCCTTTGTGCGCCGCAAGCTGGAACATGCCAGTGTGCTGTGCGCCGATGGGAAAGAATACACAATTAAAACGATTGACGACCACGATGCAGGCTGGCTGATGGTGACACTGGATATACCGGACGCGACCGTTTTGTGGGATAAAGAATTGGAGAGTAAATAATGCAGGAACTACATGTAAAAAGCCTTTTGCCCGTCACCCACACGGCCTTCGGCAATGAAAGGTCGCAAACCGCGCCCCAAAGGTACATCGCAACCTCCGACGGCGGCGGAAGCATGTATTCTGCGAAGTCGAAAGACCTCACCGCAAATTCCCAAACCAGGAGCATTGCGGCAAACGCCGCAACCGAAAACAAAATTCTGCGGGCTTTCATTATTCAGCCACCTCCCTTCCGTCCGTGTGCCGTTTCAACGCGGCCGTGATTTCGAGCGTATGTGGGCTCAGCGCGGGGTCGTTTATGTCCCTTAGGCGCGGGATGTCTATCTCAAACGTGTTGACAATTCTCCCGGGGTGCGGCGAGAACAGGATAACCCTGTCGCCGAGACACACGGCTTCGCGGATATTGTGGGTGACAAAGATGATCGTCTTTTTGCGCTTCTGCCATATCTGCTGGATCTCCCCGTAGAGCTGCTCCCGCGTGAGGGCGTCGAGGGCGCCGAAAGTTTCGTCCATCAGCAGGATTCGCGGATTGGGCGCAAGCGACCTCGCGAGCGCGACCCTCTGGCGCATTCCGCCGGAGAGCTCGTGTATGGAGGAGTGCGCGAACTTTTCGAGCCCCACCAAGTGCAGGTAGAATTTCGCCACCTCTTTGCGCTCGGGATTCGTGAGGTTGGGTTTGAGCTTCAAGCCGAATAGCACGTTGTCGAAAACGTCGAGCCACGGGAAGAGGGCGTGTTCCTGAAACATAACCATGCGGTCGCGCCCGGGGCCGGATACGGGGGTATCGTCCACCTTTATCGTTCCGCTGTCGGGCCTGTCGAGGCCGGCGATGAGGTTGAGGAGGGTCGATTTCCCGCACCCGCTGGGGCCTACGAGGCACACGAATTCGCCCTCGCCGACTTTCAGGCTGACGTTTTTGAGCGCCTCGACCTTTCCCCTCGCGGAGTTGAAAGTCTTGCTCACATCGTCCACGACGAGTTTTGCCGTGACGTTTTCGAGTTCCGCGTGAATGTTGCTCATTTCCGGTTTTGGTCGGCAAAAATGTTTTTAATGTCGAACTTCTTTCGGAGGAAACCGCATTTGTAGGCGTCGTCCACGAATTTTTCGAGCTCCTTGCGGTTGACCTCGGCCGTAAAAATCAGCTTCGGCCAGGCGGCGGCGACGAGCTCCTTGGATATGCTCGCCCCGCCCATGAGCTCGTCGAGGGCTTCGAGCGGGAGTTTCTGCGCCTCGGCGGGGGTCTTGTTCATCTTCCAGTTGCCGGCGATGACAGTCTTACGGTATCTGCGGTTCATAACTCTTTTTTCTCCTTTTGTATCTTTGATAACGATGATCGGACCGTTTCGGAGGGCCGTCAGGGCGGTCCGAAAAAGGCTCAACAACAAAACTTATTATTTTATAGCGAAAACGAGGGGATTTGTCAAGTATTTTTGAAAAATTCGACTGTTTTTGCGAAAAAATCGTATGGAAAGCGGTAGAATGCTCTGCCGCTTTGTGGAATCGAACTATGTGGAGATCCTGATTTTGCCGGACAGCGATAGCGGGCAAAGCCCGCTGCGCTGCAATTA
>OGUM01001655.1_pt1 | contig 15230 bp, 8 predicted proteins | sample 1553631 | NCBI WGS metagenome assembly OGUM01 (sample SAMEA2580228, study PRJEB22360) | human gut metagenome | biome: human gut; feature: human-associated habitat; material: faeces | place: Denmark | collected 2008/2010 | reverse complement strand
ATTACCTGTGTGGTTTTCTCAAAACTCTTCTTTAAGACCTCCTTTACATCCATGGTTTCCCAATATCCCTTATTAAAAAGCTCTACGGATAACCCACCCCGGAAACCGGAGTCGTATAGCAAAGGAAGTACCTTATTAAACGGGCAAATACCATCTCCCGGAAACACCCGATCCGAATCTCTCAACTCCGTACGAGGAGGCAACTCCGGATAATCGTTGATATGAAAAACCGGAAGGATCTTACCATTTATCAAGCGTAAACTATCAAAACTATTTCCTCCTCTGTACAAATGGTAGAAATCCAATAAGACAGAAGCCCGCGAATGCCCGGAGGTGATCGCTATCGCCATGGTATCCGATAATTGATTCAGAACCCCGGCTCCCCATAGTTCCAATATCGGAGTGACACCCATCTCATCCCCTAAATCCAGTATCGCCCGATAGCGTTCGGAATACTCTGGCAACCGTGTACGATCCAGTTGAGTAACTCCTTGAGCAGGAGCGGCGATAAATTTACCGCCCAATCCCGCTACCATCTCCATATCATGCCGCATTTGGTTTAGCCCTTCCTTCCGTTTCGAAGGATCATCGGCAAACCACGAGGCAAAACCGATCATATTCTCCAATAAAAGTCCGGAACCTTCCAGCTGACGCCTGAGTGTCTCATAAGTTCCCCCTTGCTTTACGAACGCATCCACATCACGGGTCCATAACTCAATTCCCTCAAAACCAGCCTCGGCACATAAGTCAATCTGTTTTTGAACAGGAAGTTTATAACCCGCTATCGTAGAGACATTGAGACAGACACGGAAAGGACGTTTCGAAGAGGATGCTTCGGGTGATGGCTCCTCTTTTTTCTTCGGAGCGCAAGAAGCCAAGCCTGCGAACGTACTGCCCAAAACCGCCAGACCGGTAGTCCGAAGCATATTACGTCTTGAAATCTTTTTCTCAAGCATAACACTCTCGTTTTAAATTAAACCTCCAAAGATTTACGGGCCTCCCGGTCCGGATCATTCCGAGCCTCACACGTATTATTCAAGATCATCACCTCTCCATTTTCTTCCGTGTATTTCGGCCAAACGGGTAACTCTCCTCCGTTCGGATCTCCTGTCCGCATGAAATTCAACAAAGCGCCAGACATCTTATCTGACAACGCACGAGGTACCTTACCTCCACCCGTATGGGTAAACATCCGATCCGTATTTTTAAACCAGAAACAGATATCCGAGCAATGGAACGCACGCATACGGTTATTAAACAAGGGCGGACACCAGCCAAACCAAGCTACATACACAGGCTGGCCTTGCTTTAATTTTGCGTTAGCCGCCTCAACCACTCGTTGACGGGAAGACAAAATCATCGCCCAAAGCTCCATCGGAGTCTTATCCGGGAAATTCTTGGCGAAAGCCTTCACGATCGATTCCGCTTTATCACCATATTGACTTCTCAGTTTCTCGATCACACCGTCTTGAGTGATTTTTTCCAAGGCCGCATCCGCCCTGTTCGGGTTCCATTCATGGAAAGTCGTACAGAATATCATCGGGACGACAGGAGACTCCAAATGGCTCTCACCGGAGTAGAATACACCGGCCGGAATATTCCGGTCATCAGCAACAGGACCAAAAGTCCGTCTCATGCTAATCCCTTGATCTTCCCAGCACTTTTTACAAGCCCTATCCGCTATATCCAAATATTCCCGCCAAGGTATTCTTTGCAATTTATCCAGTTGGGAAGCGGTCAGCCCCGCTTCTCTCAAAATATATTCTCCCACCTTCCGGGTCATCACCTGATCGGAAGCTCCTACCGTAGATCCACTTAAAGCCACGGCTCTATGGACCAAACCTTTTGCCGCCGGCATAGCGGCTACCGTACAGACCTTAGAACCTCCTCCGGATTGTCCCATAACCGTTACGTTCCCGGGATCTCCACCGAAATTGGCGATATTATCATGTACCCATCGCAAGGCGGCAATAATATCTAACATCCCCACGTTTCCGGAATCCTTATACGCTTCTCCACCAACACCAGATAAGTCAGAGAAGCCAATCGGCCCCAACCGATGATTAATGGAACAGAATACGATATCTCCTTCCCGGCTTATATTCTCTCCATGATATCCATCCTGCTCGATCCCACTACCATTTGTAAAACCACCGCCATGCAGCCACACCAATACGGGACGTTTCTTACCATCCGCAATGCCCGGTGTCCATACATTTAAATATAAGCAATCCTCACTCACATCCCAGTAGTTCCAATGATCGGCAAAAGTTCCGTAATTATTGGGCCACCGGTTCTCCATACGTTGCGGCGCCGTATTCCCATAAAAAACCGCCGGTCTCACATCTGTCCACGGCTCTGGCTTTTGGGGAGGCATAAAGCGATTTTTTCCCGACGTATCAGCCCCATAAGGAACTCCCAAGAACGTATATACATGATTCAGCAGATATCCCTGCACCTTCCCATACTCTGTCTGGGCGATGGCGATATCGTCACCGATAAATAGGAATTGATCGTCATCACTCACTTTCCCTCTTTTATCACGGGAATCCCCAGAAGGGGCACAAGAAGAAGTCGATATCAAACTTCCCATACTCAACGAGGCTGTGCCCAATCCTAAGTTTCTTACGAATTGTCGTCTGTTTATTTTCATAATCTCTTAATTCATCTCAACGACCAATACCTCTTTAGATGCCAGCTTCAAGCTGTCCTTAAATAAGATCGTTCGTTTCGTTATTATATCCTTTCCTTCTATTCCCTCTTTTAAAGATTCCTTATAACGGGCAAGTGGAAGATCAACTTCATGATTAGCTCCATTAATAATGACCATGACACTTTTACCCTCTAGATAACGCTCATATACATACACTCCTAATTGTGGCATATAATGTTTCATATTACCTTCAGAAATGATCTTATTGCCCTTCCTCCACTTCAATAAAGTCTGTAAATAATCCCAAGCCTTATTCTGTAGGTCGGAACGTCCTTCCCTCGTAAACCAATTCTGAGAATCTCCAGGCCACCCTCCTGGAACATCTAAACGTATATTCCCATCCCCACCCGGGCGACTTTTCGTCCCAGACATTAACAATTCATGTCCATAATATAATTGAGGAGTGCCAGGGATTGTTAATAAAAAGGCAACCCCTTGTTTATAACCATCTAAGTCTTTAGGCTCCGAACGTAAAAACCTATCAGTATCGTGATTATCTAAAAAACGCAAAACATTTTTAATATCTGGATACACGAAATCATAACACAAATGATCATAGATTTTATCTAATCGCCCTTCCGGTGAAGACTTGTCATTAAAGATATCACTTGCAATACTCATCAGAGTAAAATCCATCACAGACTTCAGTTCCGTATCTTTTCCAAAATTAAGTTTACACCCTTTTTGCCACCAAGCCGTACCAATCGTATAATTAGTCCAAATCTCACCAACTATATTAAACTGAGGATATTCATTCATGATTTGGATATTCCACTCACGCATCATATCAAAATCGGAATATGGATATGTATCTTGCCTAATCGCATCAATCCGAGCATACTCAATCCACCATATAGAATTCTGAATAAGATATTTACCAACATGAGGATTTGCTTGATTCAAATCTATTCCAAATCCTGCATATTTCATTACTTCAGAATCATAAGTTGATGCATAATTGTCATAGAAAATAGCCTTAGCATGATTCCCCCTTTTAGAAGGACTTACATTAAACCAATCCTTAGATGGCACATCTAGCACCCAAGGATGATTTGCTCCAATATGATTAAAAATCATATCCATAACAACCCGTAATCCCTTTTGATGCGCTTTATTTATCAATCGAAGGTAATCTTCATTTGATCCTAGACGCCTATCCACATGAAACATATCCGTTGAGAAATAGCCATGATAAGAACCTCCTTTCCCATCATTCTCCAACACGGGATTTAACCATATAGCTGTTACCCCAAGGTCCACAAAATAATCCAAATGATCTTCGATCCCCTTCAAATCACCTCCATGTCGAGCCCCAGGCTTACTACGATCCATCACATATTCCGTTGACATAGAAATCTGATCATTCGATTGGTCACCATTAGCAAAACGGTCCGGCATAATTAAATACAACACATCCGAAGAATCATATCCTTGTATATCATCTGTACTCTCCTTGCGCTCTTTCAGCTCGTAAGCATATACGAACTTCTTTTCCCCATTCACAAAAGTTATATCAAATGTTCCAGAATGAGCTTGTGATAAATCTAAATATAATATTAAATAATTGGGACTATCTACCGTTACACAACTTTTTAAATAAACACCAGGTTCATTTATAACAGGATGATATTCAGAAATATGATCCCCATATACCATCAACTGTAATTCTGGATTTCTCATTCCTGCCCACCAAAACAACGGCTCTACCTTATTTATCGTTTGAGCAGCCACTGTCCCAAGTACAAATAACAGAAATGAAGTAAATATTATTATTTTTCTAATCATAGCTATAATTATTTAGATGTAAAAGCAAATAAAGGGTGAGCCAAACTCACCCTTTTTAAACAGCCAAGTTAATTCATATTAACATCAGGATTACCATTCTGCTCAACATCCGGAATCTGAAACATCACTTTATGAGAATCCCAAGCTTCACCACGAACCGACTGTTTGATACGCTTCAATTCAAATAATCTCTCACCTTGTAAAGCTATTTCCAAACGACGTTCCTTCTGTACTGCTTTAATAAAAGAAGCCCTATCAGTAGTTGTAGTATTAGCTTTGCCATAAGCCCTTTTTTCTATTTTTTGCAAAGCATTCAAAGCTTGATTCATATTTCCATTCGATTTAGCTAAAGACTCGGCATAAAGTAGTAACAACTCATTATATCCAATAATAATACCATCCATATACTCATAATCAAACTTCAGAGTATACCATGAACCGTCTATATTTTTAAAAAACGTTTTAAAACGATTATCATTTTGTTGGTCATAAGCAGCAATCAACTCATTAGACGGCCTGCTTGTGGGTAAAGCCAATCCATTCGTACGATAATCTCTTAAACCACCCCAAGAATCCTCAATCAATGACGCAGAAGGTATCATCGCTACAATTTCTTGCGTAACAGTCTTTTTTTCCGCTCTACCGAATTTAGCAGTCAAATCCTCATCAAGATCATACTTCTGAGTATTAATAACTTGTTCCGCATATTTAGCCGCATTCCCAAAATCATGTTTATAAAAATAGACTTTTGCCAATAACGCTTTTGCGCCATCAACGGTCGCTCTACCAGACTCTACTTTATTCTCTCCAGGTAAGTTTTCGATCGCATATTCCAAATCTGAGATTATTTGAGAATAAACCTCAGAGACCGTTGAACGTTGTACGACCTCAAATGCAGTAGCACGATCCATCACCCCCCTTAAACGAAGGGGAACTCCCATCTCTGCGATATCCTTAGTCTCCTCTGCATAAGGAAGGCCAAAGGCTCTTACTAAATGAAAATATCCTAATGCACGAATAAAAGAAGCCTCAGCCTTAAATTGAGCTTCTTTCTGAGGATCACTCGCCAAGATACTTTCCCCTAAATCGCTAAACGCAACTTGATTCGCCATATTTATGGCATTATATGTCGCGGTCCAGGTATCACGTCCAACCGCATTTACCAAATTCATTGTATGAGCACTCATCTGAACCCATTCAAAAGTAGCCACATCTGCCACACCATCATCTGCGATCACATCAAAACCACGCAACGTCCGGCCTCCCCAAAAGCCCGAAGAACGTATTCCATTATAAGCACCCAACAATAAATTCTCCAAATCATCTACCGTCTTAATACGATCATCTGTCAGTTCTAAACTATCTGGTTTTATTTGTAGAAATCCCATGTCATCACATGCCGTATAGACTAATTGGGTACTGAGTAATATTGCTGCTATATATTTTACTTTCATAATCTTATTCATTTAAAAGTTAACACTTAATCCGATAGTATATGTACGAGCTTGAGGAGGTGTTAAATAAGTCACATTCAAACTCAAATTCCTCTTCTGAGCTGAATCGACATCACGCATAATCTCAGGCTCACCACTATATTTATTATAGTATTCACTAAATAAAGTCAATAAATTAGTTGCTTGAGCATATAATCGAATATCCCTTATATTAAACTTCTTGATTCTAATACCTTTGAAAGTATAACCCACATTTACATTTTTTAAACGTAAGAATCCCGCATCATGTAGATATTCAGTTGTATTTCTCGCCAGTTCAATGCCACTTTTTCCTAAACTTACCCGAGGTACATCTGTCACATCACCAGGTTTCTGCCATCTATCAAGAACATTACTTTTCAGATTCCAAGTGCCAACATTATTCATCTGAAATTTCTCACCATCGTCATAAATATTGCCGCCTATTTGGAATGTAAACATAAAACCGAAATCCCAGTTCTTATATGTAAACGTATTATTCAAACCTCCTACAAAATCGGAATAAGGATGGCCTACAGGCTGACGATCTCTATCCGCATTATATTCTTTAGTTTCACCAACCGGTTTCTTATTCTCATCAAGCATTTCATAAACAGGCATACCATCCTGAGGATCAACACGTAGAACCTTAACCAAATAGTTTACGCCAATAGGCTGTCCTACTAACACACGTGTATCACCTTCTCCACTTAATGCGTCTGGTCCTGCATTACCAACATCCAAAACCTTATTCTTATTATAGCTGATATTAAAATCAGTAGTCCATGTAAAATCTCTATTTGTAATATTCACGGATTTAATATTAAACTCCACACCCGTATTTCTGACTTTTCCGATATTTGCCAAGAATGCCGTATATCCCACAGATGCTGGAACACTTACATTCAAAAATAGATCTTTGGAATTCTTATTATAAAATCCGATTTCACCTGAAATCCGATTTTTTAAGAAACCATACTCCAAACCTACATCAAAAGTAGAGGTTGTTTCCCACTTCAAATCTGGGTTTTTCAAAGAATTGATATACCAATAATTATCCCCTACATACAATTGATTCGTATTCACGCTAACTGCCCCCCATTGCGCATAGTTAGGGATTTCCGCATTACCAGTAATACCAAAACCTGTTTTCAATTTCAACAAGCTTACAACCTCGTTATCTTTTAAAAAGTCCTCTTCCGTGATCATCCAACCAATAGAAGCCGCAGGGAAATTACCAAATTTATTATTCTCCCCAAATCGTGACGAACCATCTCTACGGAAAGTACCAGTGAACATATAACGGTCTTTAAATGTATAATTTATACGTCCGAAAAAGGATATAAATGAGAAATCTTGATTAGGATAGCTCGTAAAAGTCTTATTCGTTTCATCATAAGCCGGATTATTAAATAACCAATCTTCTTTTCCTTGCTCAAATACGACATTCGTATAATTCGATACTCGTGTAGATTTCAATGCTTCTGTTCCCAACAAGAAATGAAAACGATGTTTTTCATTAATCGACAAGCTATAATTCAAGAGTGCTTTCGCATTCCAATTTGTCTCATAACGATTTGTCACATTACTATTCGGTTTTGTTGATAATTCTTTCGTTCGTAAATAATTAGACTCATTATCTCGATAATCTATATTACCTTCTAGCCGCAATGACAATCCTTTGATTATCTGTAAGTCAGCATATAAACTTGCCATTGTACGTTGGGTAAATATTCTACGTCTTTTCTCATTTGCCTCCGTCACCGGATTTGTTGATTTAGGAAAAACATAATAACTACCATCCGAATTATAGGCTGGGAAATAAGGCAAAGCCGTACTTATGGCACGTCCCCAACCACCATCCCAACTTGAAGGAGTGGGTCGATGATCCGTGTGAGAGAAACTAAAATTTCCACCTATTTTTAAAATGTTTATAGGCTTATAATCAATATTAAGGCGTACGCTCGTCCTTCCGAAATGATCATTCACCAAATATGAATTCTCTTCTACATTAGAAACCCCTAAATAAGTCTGTATTTTCTTATTACCCCACGATACCGATAAATCATTGTAGGTAGAAATTCCTGTTCTCGTAATAAGATCTTGCCAATCCGTATTATTTAATAAAGCTTGTTCTTCTGAATAACCACCGGGATATGATGATACAGTAGAAGGATCTGTCGCACCAGAGGGATTAAACTTATAATCATTTTCCAATGCTTCTTTATAAATATCCAGATAATCTTTAGTTTCCAACATATCAACTTTCCTATTAGTTGTTGAAAATGCAACTTTAGAACTAAAATTTATTTGAGGTTTTCCTGATTTACCACGTTTAGTTGTTATTAAGACAACACCGTTCGCACCTCTGGATCCATAAATAGCCGTTGCCGAGGCATCTTTCAATATATCAATACTTTCAATATCATTCGCATTTATAGATGACATTGGATTATCTTGTGCTGCACCCACTCGATCTCCGGCATTTTGCATGATGGGTATTCCATCAACAACAATCAATGGATCACCTCCAGCGGTAATAGAAGCGATACCTCTCACTCGAATGGCTGCACCAGAGCCAGCCAAACCCGATGTTTGGGTTACTTGTACACCAGCGGCACGCCCTTGTAAAGCGGCATCGAAAGAGCTTGTTGGAACAGACATTAGTTCCTCACTTCCAACTTTAGCGATCGATCCTGTCACATCTCTCTTATTCTGAACTCCATAGCCAACAACGACCACTTCATCTAATGTCTCCACATCTTCCGATAGACGAACATTAATATGAGTCTGATTTCCGACCTTTATCTCTTGGGAACGATAACCAATATAAGAATACACTAAAATGGCATCTCTATTAGGTACCTCAATTGAATAATTTCCATCCATATCGGAAGTAGTACCCGCAGTGGTACCTTTAATCTGTATGGTGATAAAAGATAAAGGCTCTCCTGCTCCGCATCAGAAGCAGTTCCTGTGATCTTGATTTGCGCAAACGCTGTCAATGAAAACAAAGAAAGCATAAAGCACATAATAAATTCACTAATACTTTTACATCTCATGACATATTAAATTTAAAGTTAGACAAGTTCTAAAATATAAACACCACGAGCCGGAATATGAACCGCCGTGTCTATCGCAACGATCGTATCTGTTATAATATCTTTCCCAGATCTATAATCTTTTACGACTTCATGAAAACGATTCATATCTAATGTCTGGTTTTGATCTGTTCCATTCATTAAAACAAGTACCGTTTTATTATCCTTTACCCTAGCATATACGTAACAACCCGATTTATCAGGAGTATAATGAATCAACTTACCTTCTTTAACAGCATCACATCGCTGTCTCCAATTCAATAATTTTCTCATATAATCCCAAGCTTGATTCTGCAAATCCGTACGTCCCTCAGGAGTGAAAGCATCTTTTGGATCTCCTGCCCAACCTCCGGGAAAATCAGTGCGGATAATACCATCTCCTTCTGCTTTTGTCCCAGACATTAAAATCTCTGTCCCATAATAAATCTGAGGAATCCCTCGAGTTGTTAATAAAAAAGCAATAGCCTGTTTATACCTTCTTAAATCAGATTCTCCTTTCTGCATAAAGCGTCCTAAATCATGATTATCCAAAAAGACTAGTACATTATTAGGATCCGGGAATAAAAAATCCTGTGCGATAACTTCATAAATTTTAAATAACCCTGCTTCGAATCCTTCACGGCTAGAACATGCATCTCCAAACGCTTTTTGGCAAGTAAAGGTCAAATCAAAATCCATCACTGTCTTTAAGTTACTATTAGATTCATTCATTTTAGAATCTCTTTGCCACCAAGCCGAAGCAGTCCCTCTTGGATACCAAGCTTCTCCCACAATATTGAAATCCGGATATTCATTTTCCACCTCCTTACACCAAGTTGCCATAAAATCATAATCTGCATATGGATGTGTATCTTGACGGATACCATCAATCTGTGAGTATTCAATCCACCAAATGCTATTTTGAATCAAATATCGGGCTAAGTGCCTATTTTTCTGATTTAAATCTGGCATACCTCTACCAAACCAACCATTTACCAAGATCTCTCTCTCCGACTGAGGAGCGTGAACATCCATAAGAGTCCATTTAAAATGATTTGTTTGAACAAAGTTGTCTTGATTATTCAGCCAATCCGAGGAAGGAAAATCTTTTAACCACCAATGAGAGCTTCCGCAATGATTAAAAATCATATCCATCACGACTTTCATTCCTTTTTCGTGGGCCTTATCTATCAATTCACAATATTCTTCATTCGTTCCAAAACGAGGATCTACCTGATAAAAATCAGTAATAGCGTATCCGTGATAAGAACCTCCCGGCATCCTATTTTCCAATACAGGATTTAACCAAATTGTCGTAAAGCCTAAATCACGGATATAATCCAATTTATTAATAATACCACGTAAATCACCTCCATGGCGAGCTCCCCCTCTCGAACGATCTATTTTCACATCATCTAGATTGTCATTAGATGGATCCGCATTTGCAAAACGATCTGGAGTAATCAAGTACATCACATCCGCAGGTGAAAATCCAGCAGCTCCAACCTTTTTATTTCTTTCCTTTAACTCAAAGGCCCGGATTTCTTTCTCTTTCCCTTTTTGAAATATCAAATTCATTGTACCGGGAGAGGCATCTCTGGAGATATCCAAATAAAGGAACAAGTAATTAGGGTTCTCGACTCCAACAATTTCCTTGACTCTTACCCCCGGATAATCAATATAAACTTGAGAGCTTGCGATATTCTTGCCATATACCATAATCTGTAATTCCGGATTTTTCATCCCTACCCACCAGCAAGCAGGTTCTAACCGTGAAATATCAATAGCATATACAGAACTGGCGCACAACAAGCAAATGGTAAACAATAATAGTCTTTTCATAATTTCATTCATTTTATATTCGGAAATTGCCAAGGGCTTCTATATGTTTTGTTCAAGTATGCATCCGCTTTAGGATTGTCCACAAATTTCCTTGTTTGAGGATCGTATACCACACGAGTTCCTGTCCGATACGAGATATTGGCCATATGAGCCAATATTGTAGCAAAAGCCCCCTTTTCTATCGGACTATTTGTCTCAATCGATTTATTCAAAATACATTTACACCAATTAGTCGCATGAGCCTCTACTCCCCCATCTTCAAATTTACCAACCAATTGAGCTTTATCGGCCAAAAGGATACCATCACGGGTTTTCTCCGGTATCAACTCATAGCCTTCACGATTACATACCAGAGTGGCTTTACTTCCGACCCAAGCGACCCCTTGATTCCGATTATAAAGGTAAGCAACTTGTTGAGCCCATTCAATATGGAAATTCTTATATTGGAAAATACTTGTTTGGCAACTTGGAGTTTCATTAAACGATGCCGGATCTTTATATGCAATAGAAAAGACCGCATCTGGGTATTCTCTATCACATAAACCAAGTGCTTTTAACCCGTCAAAAGCAGAATCAATCCAATGCACCCCCCAATCAGTCTGTTGGCCACCACCATAATCCCAAAAACCACGCCAACCACGAAAACGGGAATTATTAAAAGGACGTTCCGGAGCCGGTCCTAACCACATATCATAGTCCAAAGTGGATGGTGCCTCTGAATCCTCAACAGAAGGACGAGGATTTGTAGATTGGCAAAGCCATAATTGTACCTTATAAACATCCCCTAGCACACCAGATTTTAATATCTCATTCGCAGCCCTGAAATAGCGTTGGCTTGTTTGCCATAATCCCGTTGTCACAACACCTTTATACTTTTTCTGAAAGTCCATCATCGCATTGCACTCAGAAATTGAATTACCAACAGGTTTCTCTACATAAATAGCTTTTCCCGCCTTCAAGGCTTCTGCAAAAATATAAGGATGCCAATGGTCGGGCGTGGCAATAATAACCCCATCAATTTCTTTATTGGCCAGTACCTCCCGAAAATCAGTATAAGCTTTTATAGAAACCGTCTGTTCTGGAAAATCTTTCTTAAAACGTGCAAGCTGCTCTTCAAGTCTGACTTTATTCACATCACACATACCGACACAATGTACCCATGGATTATCAGTCAACGCTCCTTGCAAATCTCGACATCCCATTCCAACTCCAATCACGGCAATTCTTACTTTTCCATTTATGACCTCTTCTTTCTGATAAGATCGTAAGGGTGACGAAGACAAAAGAGGAGATACTCCTAAACCTGCCGCCAGCATTGTTGTATTTTTCAAGAAATTTCTACGTGTAGTCATAAGTTATCATTCTTTAAGGTTAAACTTCTTTCTACAAATCTCTAATCCAAATATTTCGGAAAGCAACTTCTACCCCATGGTCTTGTAAACTTAAAGGCATACGGCCATGAGCTACATATTTAGGTAACCCTGTATATGGGGTATTCCCTTTCAGCACATAATTATTCTGAACAACAATCCCATTCAAGACGACTGTTATCATCGCAGGAGATTCCAACTCATCATTTGTTCCAAAACGAGGAGCTTTCCAATATATATCATAAACTTGCCATTCATTCGTCTTTGTAAAAGCATTTGCTAAAGGAGCACTTTGCTTATAAACACTACCAACCCAGCCATTTACGTAAGTAGGATTATCCTCACAATCTAGGACCTGTACCTCATAACGACTTTGTAACATAATGCCACTATTTCCTTTCATTTGTAAAGTATTATCTTTACCTGGTATCGGGGTCTTAAACTCTATGTGTAATTGGCAATCACCAAAATACTCTTTTGTACGGATAGAGCCAGAACCGGGAACTACAACCATCGTTCCATCCTTTATAGCCCATTTTGCAGATCCACCATCCTTCCCAGCAGCTTCCCATTTTGTAAGATCTTTTCCATCAAACAGGATGATTGCATCAGAAGGAGCACTTGTTCCAACTCCAGGGGTTACTTTTGGAGGTACAGGATGATACCATTCTGTACTTTCCGGTTTCCACCGCTCTTGTTGCCTTTGTTGTTGATTACCTTGTTGAGCACTTACAAAGAACGCTCCACATAAAAAACTGATTAAAACAATTACTTTCTTCATATTAACATAGTATTAATTTAACGTTACTAGTCTTATCTCATTAAAGAACTTGTCGCAAATGTATCATTGATATTGAAAAACAAACCATTCAATCATATCAAAATTGTTACTTTTCGTATCAACACACCTATAAACCAACTAGAATTAGAAGAAATTGGAATCTGAAAATCAATATTGAGACTATATGAAAAAGAATGAAACTAATTTACAAAAGCAAAAATCAAAAAAGTTGATATCTTGCAAACGAAACATGGAAAACATCAACAGCTCATGAAGTTTCAAATTGTGCTATTATGCTTATTCTTCTTAGTAGAACTGAATGCAACCCCATTCTACTTTAAGTCCTATGACATGGAAGACGGATTAAGTAATAATCATGTCACATGTTGCGTACAAGACGACTATGGCTTTATGTGGTTTGGTACCAGAGATGGGCTCAATAGATTTGACAGCAAAAAATTCTATACATTCAAGAGCTACTCTTCAGAAAAAGGCTCTTTAATGAGCAGTTATATTCTTGACTTAGCGAAAAGTCCCACCGGACAAATTTGGGTAAGTACCAACCTTGGGCTACAAAAATATGACTATCAAACAGATTCCTTCACACTCATTGATTTCACCAAAGGAATCAACTGTTATTCACTACAATTTGACCAGCAAGGAAATCTCTGGATGATTCTTAATGGGTACTCACTCGTAAAATACAATGAAAGTCAAGGTATACATCTTAATTATATGTATAAAGGAAGTGATCCTATTACCTCCTTTTATATAACTCCTCAAGACCAAATTTGGGCAACAACAGCGAATGGTAATGTCGTTTTTCTAGATGATGACAAAAATGAATTCATAGCCTTAGATATCAAGAATCTAGATAAAAATCATCCTATCGATGATATGACAGCAATATGGGCCTCTCCTTTAGATAATATATTATTAATTGGAACTAAAGATAATGGTATAAAACGAATCGATATACAGACAAAAACATATAAAGATATTTTACCTCAACAAAAAAAATCTCCACTTTATACTAGAAATATCATTCGTATGACAAAGGAGAAAGTATGGATTGGCACTTTTAATGGCATATATTTATATGATATTCAAAATGATACGATAATGTCTATCCAGCAAAATAAAAGTGACCTCTATTCATTATCCAGCAATGCTATCAAAGAACTCTACAAAGATCAAGAAGGAGGTATCTGGGTTTGTACTGATAATGGCGGTATCAGCTACTCTCCTCCTTATTCAAAATTCAAAAGGCACTATAATATTCCTGGACAAAGAACGCTCAATGGAGATATTATACACGATATTTGCATAGACAAAAATAATAATCTATGGATTGGCACAGAAGACGCTGGATTGAATAAGCTAAACATGAAGGACCATTCATATACATCTTTTAATGACATGAAAGGCCTTTCACAAAATTGTATACATGGATTAGCGTCTATAGATAATCACCTATGGATAGGGACACACGCTAATGGTATTGATTTAATGGATATCCGTACTGAGAAAATAATCAAACATTACACGATTTCCGTAAATCCTTATGCAAACAAAAACGACATCATCGTATACCTTTATAAACTCCAAAACAATGATTTGCTGGTAGCTACCGCTCTTGGTGTCTATCAATATAATTCTCAAAAAGACATTTTTGAGCAATTAAGCCAATTTCCTAATAATTGTAGGATACAAACTCTTTTTGAAGATCATGATGGAGTAATATGGGCTGGAACATCGAGTAAAGGACTATATTATTATAATCCTGCTACTTCCCAACACGGAGAATTTAAATTAGATACAGTAAATACAAGCCGAACAATAAACAATATTTATGAAGATCGTAAGAACAACTTATGGTTCGCAACTGGTGACGGAATCAAAATTTATGACCGTAGTACTCAACAAACGACCAAATACGATATGCAAGATGGCTTACCTAGCAATGTAATTTACCGTATTGAAGAAGATAAAAAAGGAAACATGTGGATCAGTACGGCTAACGGCCTCGCAAGACTCAACCCTAAAAACCATAAAATAAAAGTCTTCAAAAAAGAACATGGATTAACTTCAAATCAATTCAATTATAACTCTTCTTTAAAAACAGATAATGACAAATTATATTTTGGGACACTAAAGGGGATGATTAGCTTCCAACCTAATAGTATC
>OGUM01001651.1_pt1 | contig 15275 bp, 9 predicted proteins | sample 1553631 | NCBI WGS metagenome assembly OGUM01 (sample SAMEA2580228, study PRJEB22360) | human gut metagenome | biome: human gut; feature: human-associated habitat; material: faeces | place: Denmark | collected 2008/2010 | reverse complement strand
TTTCGCCCAGAAAACCGATCAGCGCACTCGAACCGTCATAGGCCAAGGCCGGATCGTCACCCGTGCGGTTGACTCCCGCGACATAGCATTGGTTCTCGACGGCACGGGCCCTCAACAGTGCATTCCACGCCGAAATACGCACCGTCGGCCAGTTGGCGACATAAAGAATCATGTCGTAATCGCCCCGGTTGCGGGCGAAAACCGGAAAACGCAGGTCATAACAAATCGTGGAACCGCAACAGATGTCCCCTAAATGATACGTTTTAAAATTATGACCGGCCGCGAAAAAGCGCTCTTCCTCAAACAGCCCAAACAGATGGGCCTTACTGTATTGATGGACGATGTGTCCCTTTTTGTCAATGGCCGGCAGCAGATTATAGATCTTCCCTTCTATATTTACCGGAAGTGAACCGGGCAGCAGAAAGCAGTTATTTTCTCGGGCAATAGAGGCTAACTCCGCAAAAAGCGGGTCGGAAAGCGTAATCGCTTCTTCTTTTAAACGCCCTAACGAATAGCCCGTTGTCCAAATCTCCGGTAAAATCACCAGTTCACTGTGTCGGGCGGCTTCCCGCAACAGTTCCAGACCGTGGCGAGTATTGCCGGCACAGTTTTTTTCTTTGATCTCCATTTGAACTAACGCCAGTTTCATCTGCTTCCCCTCACTTCTTTGTATTCTGTATGATCTCTTCCGGCATCCGTCCCTGCTGCATCAGACGCCCGGCAATCCAACGTTCCGCCACTCTTACGATCCGGGTAAAAATAAAGTCCCGCCCCGGCAACGGCCGGGTCCAGGCAGCCGGCAACCCGCTGCAATGGGCGCCCAGCACATCAGTAAATAGTTGATCGCCCACTACCAAAATTCCGGGGGCCGGCCCTCCCATAGATGACGGAGATTGATTTAATAAAGCGCATGCACGCAAAAAAGCCGGTTTCAATGGTTTGCCTGCCCAGGTCAGGATTGGCAAAGGGACATCATGCTCTTTCAGCTGTGCCTGTAACTCTGCGACTCTGGGGCCCCCGTTATTGGAAACCAGGACCAGATTGATGCCTGCACGGCGAAGGTTCTGCAGCCAAAAAATATGGTCTGCCGGAATCCGCGTACAGTCTCTGGCCAACAACGTATTATCAATGTCCAGCACCAAAGCCTCAAACTGATGTTCTTTCAGCCACTCTGTTTCGATGTCTGTCAGAGAAGCAAAGCGGAATTCCGGCGCCAGTTTTTCCAGCATGGTTTCCCCTCCGTTTCTCTTTTATCCCATTCGTTCATGAATTACCGTCGCTATTTTTACTGCGTTTATGTGACTTCTTCCCGTAAGATAAGCGGGCAAAGGTCGTTCCGCATCCTTTTTATTCCGCTCAGGTTCACTTCGCCGCATCCTTTTTATTCCGCTCAGGTCCCCACTTCGCTACCACCTTTATCTGACGGCAGGTAACCAGTTTCATTGCCCCTGCGGCGCAGCTTTGATCACCTTATCCGTCGTAAAGGTGATCACAAACCGCGTGCCCGTACCAACTTGCGAGAATACTTCCAAACGCGCTCCATGCATACGCACAATTTCTTTCGCAATGGCCAGCCCCAACCCGGTGCCCTTCGAAGAACTTTGCGCATGGGATTTATCCACCTTGTAAAAACGCTCGAAAATAAAGGGAATATCCTCTTCCGGAATGCCGGGGCCATTATCCACGACGCTTACCTCAAAAGAACCGCCCGGCAGGGTCTTACTTTCATACCGGACATAACTGCCCTCGGGGGAATATTTGATTGCGTTATCACCTAAAAGCAACAACAGTTGCACCATCTGATCCCCGTTGCCCATGACCTCCGTGCCTTCTTCCAGTTGCAGCGCCAGGGTAATTTTTTTCGGGTCCGCTTTCACCATCAGGTTTTCCGCCACCGTTCGAATAATGTCAGCCATCGGCAACGGCACCATATCCGAGGGTTTGAGTTTTTCGCTGTTCTGTAAACGGCTGATATCCAGCAGACCCCGAACCAGCCGTTCCAACCGCAGCGTTTCACCGGCAATCAGGTCGCTGTAGCGTTTACTGATATCCTGGGGCGGAAGACTGTCCCCGATGATCTCATTATACCCGCGGATGATCGTGATCGGCGTACGCAGTTCATGGGACACGTTCGCTACGAAATCGCGGCGGATCTTTTCCATGCGGGCTAATTTTCCCAGATAGCTGCTGAGTTCAGAACTGAGGTGATTGATGGCATTGCCCAGTTCGGCCACTTCGTCTTCCCCGTTTACCTCTACCTTGCGGGAATAATTCCCCCCGGCGATGGCAATCGTAGCATCTTTCATAGAAGCCAGAGGCTTCACTACCTGCTGGGACAAACGACGTACCATAAAAAGACTGATGATCAGGCCGATAATCCCCACAATAATGGTAAAGATATAGACATTGCGCAGAAAACCGCCAAAGCCGCTCAACGGCTCCGCCATCAAAATAGCTCCTTTGGGGTGATTTTTATCACCATACGGCACACCTACCAGAATTACCTGTTGTTTAAAATAAGGGTGATAAATCTGGGAATGGACCATGCCGCCCCGGTAGATATCTTTCAAAATATTATTAACATTATGGGAAACCTGCCCGTGCTTAATTTCTTCAGCCAGACGGGTCGTATACTCATACACAGGGATCTGATTCGCCGGGGCTGCCACATCCGGCTTATGCAGTTTAGGCTCGCCCTGGACAGTTGTCAGATTCCCCACAGCATCTACATCCGCGGCAATATTCGATGCCGCCAGCAGATTATAATCATCATCAAACAACCAGATACGAGCCCCTACCAGGCGATCCACCGCAATTAAATAACGCATTAACATATAACGGTTGTTTTCGTTGGTCACGAAATACTCCACCGTATCTGCCATTTCCCGTCCTTTTTGCGACAGTTCTTCTTCTTTAATTTTAAAGAAATAATCTGCGATTAAATAGGAAGTACCGGCTGTGATGCCAACCACCACAATCACAATGATGGCCATAAAGCTATACATCAGCCGGGTACTTAATGACTTATTCACTCCACACCTCAAAGACTGCTATTTCGTGTTGGGAACTGTATTTTTCAATTCAAATTTATAGCCTACGCCCCAAACCGTAGCGATGTCCCAGCCGGACTCGGGAGGGATCGCCAGTTTCTGGCGGATCCGTTTAATATGCGTGTCCACGGTGCGTGTATCCCCAAAATACGTGTAGCCCCAAATGGACTCCAACAGCTGATTGCGCGAATACACTTTACCGGGTGCCGACGCCAGGTACCAAAGCAATTCAAACTCTTTAGTCGTAAACGTAACCGGCTTATCAAAAGAAAACACTTCCATGCGTTCCCTGTCAATGGAAAGACCGTCAAATTTAATTTTTGTTTTATCCGTTAAATTCTGGAAACCGCCGGAACGACGCAGGACCGCCTTTACGCGGGCGATGACTTCTCTGGCATTGAACGGTTTCGTAATATAATCGTCCGCGCCCTGTTCCAGCCCCAGAATGCGGTCATCATCCTCATCTTTCGCCGTCAGCATAATAATAGGGATATCGTAGGTACTGCGAATCTCTTCGCAGGCCTGTATACCATCCATCACCGGCATCATGATGTCCAACAGAACAATATTGGGCTTTTCCTTTTCGACCTTGGTAAGCGCCTGTTGCCCATCTTCCGCCTCAATCACTTCAAAATCCGCTTTTTTAAAATATACACGCAAAATCTCGCGAATTCGAGGGTCGTCATCCGCAATCAGAATTTTATACATAGTCATCCTCTTTCCGGCCTGCAATACGGCCTTTTATAATCAAAACTTTTATACCCATAAAATATATACAGGAGCGAATACACCTATTATCTTATTATACAATATATTTTTTTGCTTGTAAGGGGCAAAAAAGGCTTTCACAAAAGATTTACAAAGATAACTTCCTGCTTTACTGTAACCGTGACCGTATGCAAAAACAGAGTGCGTGCCTTGTGGAACAGGTACGCACTCTGTTTTGAGGCAGCAGCAAGAAACTGTCAGGCTCTTGCCGCCGCTCTTTCTTCACTTATTTCGCCGCCATAAGTTTTTCCAACTTGGCATTGATCTCTTTCATCTGTTCGCGTAATTCCGCATTATCCTTACGCAGTTCGTCATTATCCGCTTTCAGCTGCGTCACTTCCTGCACCAGCTGTACTTTGGAAGTAATGGCGTGAATCGGGCCTCTGCGTTTATCTAGCTTAAAAGTGATACCCGCATTGATCATGTTTTCCCCATTCCCAACAGTACCGCCGAGGCTGAACATGGTCCGCTCGTCCGGACGGTAGAACGCGCCCAGAGCCATGGCGTTCCTGCCTTTGTAATGGCCCCAGCCCGCAGCCACGTCCAGCTTGTCATCCGCGTCAAAATCAACGGGATGCAGGGCCGCCAGAGCCGCAGCGCCGGCGCCGACCTTATTCACACGGCCGTCCAGCCTGCCAATTTGGTTGCCCAATTCATTCAGACCGTTGCCGGCCGCACCTGCCAAATCTTTGAGCTGACCCACCGTAGCCGCATCATCGATTTTTTCACCAGGCTTCACATTACGGATGGTCTGCCCGCCGGCATTAATACCGTCTTTCGTGATGGCCACGCCAGGTTTACCATCCTTACCCTGCAAGGTGATGCCGTCCTTGTTTACCTGGGTACCGCCGGCATTAAGGCTGTCCACATTCAGATTCTTATTCAGCGCAACCGTATATTTATTTTCATTCTGACCTTCGGTCTTGTTCACGACAATATTTTCATCGCCGCTTTCAACCGTAGTGATCTTGGCGTTTGCACTCATCTGATCCATGGCTAACTGCAGCTGTTCTTCGGTAGCTGCCCGCTTACTGGTAGCAAAACCTGCCACGTTCAGGGACGTATTCGTCAAGCCGGTAACTTCACCTTTGCCATCTTTACCATTCACCGCAACGCCGCCCACCTGAATCTTTTTATCAAGGCTGACTGTGTAGGTAGTGGAACCGTCGGCTTCTTTCTTATCTGCAACTTTCACACCGGTAGCGGCATCCCCGGTAACCTGTACCTTATTCGCTTTAATTTGACCTTCCAGCGTATCAACTTTAGCAAGTTTATCTTTCGCCGCCTTATTCAGGTCAATCGTGACATCATTTCCGGTTGCAGTCACTTTCGTAAATGTACCATCTACGAAATTTACCACGTCGTCTTTACCAATGACGCGCTCATTTTTGCCATTCACCTGCAGCTTCCAGGCGCTGGCCTGCGACAAGTTACTGGTAATATTTGTAATAGCCGTATTCCCGGTCAGGTCAATCTTAGAGCCGTCAATACCATACTTCACGGTATTCCCTTCGCGTTTTACCGTCAGGCCTTTGTCCGCTTCGGCCACGTCAAACCTGATTGCCGGCGTTTCGTTGCCGTCCAGCGCGATCTTCGCGCCTGTGATCTCCGTTCCCGCTCTCAGCTCGAAACCGCGGCTCAGATTGTTGGTGATGTTCGTCACGGTCGTGTTACTGCTCAGGTCGATATTCTTACCCAGATTGGCGTTAGCCTTTACAGTCACGGTAGCGCCATCAGACGCATGGGCCACATCCACATCAATTTTGCCGGCTTCGCCTTGGAACTTGATGTTCTGTTTGGTATCGCCGCCCAACGCGATGTTCTGTTTCTCGCCTGCAGCGTTGCTGACGGTGAAGCCGTCTTGCAGCGCCTTAATATCAGTGGTAACGTCGGCATTGACAGCTTTCAGCTGACGCAGATTCACGGCATCAGTGTCTTCCGTGCCGTCGGCCACGTTGATGATCTGGCGCAGGAAGGGGATTTTGCGGCCCCCCAATCCCTCATAGACGCCACCCACAGAAACAACTCCGTTGACGACACTGTTAGATCCCATGGCGTGGTACACTTGCGCGCCCCCAATATCGTCTTTGAAGTACAGTTTTTGACCGCTGAAAGGAGCGACAACTTTCTTGCCATCGGCATATTTCGTCTGTTCATCTATTGGTTGTTCTGGGTGTTCTGGGTCAACTATTGGGTGTTTGGGGTCAACCTGGCGCCATGGCCTTGTCCACGAGCCGAGACCGACGCTGCCAGGGCGATCCACCTGGGACTTATAGCCCAGTGCCACACCGCCGAAGTCCATGAAAGACGTGCTTTCGGGCAGGTTCAGTTTGCCGTTGCCGACCGATGCCCCGGGACCGAGAGCAACGGAGTAACGACCTTTCACAACAACATCGGAACCAATACCGACGGAGGAAATAGGATGAACCGTTTCTTCCCCATCGTTTTTAAACAGCGCTTTGGTTGAGGCGTTGGATCCGATAATAATATTTTGGGTATTTGCGGCGTGAGCCTTATAGCCCATGGCGATGGTGCCGTTGCCTGCGGCATAGGCCTGCCGTCCCACGGCAAGGCCGGCATCATCCCGATTGTCGTTTCTGCTGTATCGATTGTAGTTTCCGATGGCTTTCGCACCGTCACCGATGGCAATTCCGTAAGACTTTTTCTCCTTTGTTGTGTGATTCAGCAGCGCCCCGTAGTACCCCGCTGTGGCCTTGCGCCCGATGGCAACGCTGCCTTCGGTGCCGGCCTGCGAACTGTCGCCTACGGCCACTGCCCCGTCGCCTGCGATGTTGTGTGCTGTAGTTAAGCTCGCTCCTCCCCCCAAAGATTCCGTAGCAAAACGAGTGCCTGTCACAGCGTTCTTGCCGATGGCCACACTGCCGTTGCCCGCCGCCGAAGCGTCGCTACCCAGCGCCACGGCATGGTCGCTGCTGATCTTCTCTGGCGTTTTCCACGGCTCAACTTCGAGCTCCAATGTCCGGGCTTTCTGTCCTACGGCGATAGAACCAGTGCTTTTTGCTCCGTCGTTATTCCAGTTAGTACCCACGGGATTGGCGCTGTCGTCGGCCTTGACGGAGAAGTAGTGTACAGCCCCCTCAGTCACCTGTTTATTCAGCGCCTTGAGCTGGGCCACGTTGACAGCGTCGGTGTCTTCGCTGCCTGCGGCTACGCCCGTGATCTGGCGGGTTTCCTTGGCATTGCCCACGGACACGGCGGCCAGTGTGGATTTCCATTTCTCGTTGTCCTTTGTGGAAGCCGCTTTGGTTGCCGGATCATAGCCTGGCACCTTCTTGTCACGATCGGCCACAGACTTGGCACCTAAAGCCACACCGCCGTCCACGCTGACGTTGGCGTCATTGCCGAGGATGGTCACGTTCGATGCTTCGGTTTTCGCTTTTGTTTTCAGCGAGCCGATAATAATATTTCCGTTCACATTTTCCAACTCGTGGTTGTCGCCCATGATGAGGTTATGGCTTGAGTCGACAACGGTGTTTCTGTTGCCTGTAACGATATTGTAGGTTACTCTCGGAGTGCTTGGCCCATTCTCGTCAGGTTGCGAATTGGAAACTTCGTTACCCACGCCGGAAACCTGTGTATAGAGAGAACCTGCGACCAAGTTACCGTCGCCTTCGACAGTGACATGGCTTCTTCCTTTTTGGAAGAGACCGGTCGGGTCTCCACCGTCAAGCGGATCAAGGAAGTCCTGCTCTTTTTGTTTATCTTCGTCGGTCAGCGCTTCATCATTATACGCATCATACACCATGTTGCCCGTACCGCGGACAAAGGTGCCATGGGACTCCTCTACTCTGTTCATGTTCCCGATAATTTTATCTTCCCGGCCACCATTTTCCGCACTTTGAGCAAAGATGGTGTTATTTGATCCGAGAATAATGCTTTGATCAAACTGTCCTTCTTTAGCGGTTACTCCACCGGTATAATTGTCCGAACTTTCACCGACAATAACACTGCTCTGTCCCCAGGCAAATAAATTTCCTCCCAAAGCAACGGCATCTTCTCCGTACGCAGTGGTATTTACACCGATCGCAATAGAACCTGCTTTTTTTGCTCCTTCATTCTTGTAGTTCGGTAAGGTTGTATTAGTACCTTCTTCGTTAACGGAAATGAAATGCCTGAAAGGCATATTGCTATATAAATATCTGATTCTTGTGTCATTTGTACTTACATCCGTCTTAAGACGCCCTATATCTCGCTCGTTTGTGCCTACGCGAGTGGAAAGTTTGGTAATGTTTCCGGTATTGGTAGCGATTCTTCCGCCTAACTCATCTTTCGCCTCTGCAAGGTCGTTCCATGCTTTGCGTCCGAGACTTTTCAGCTGGGCCACGTTGACCGCGTCGGTGTTGTCCGTACCGGCAGCGACATTGATAATCTGTCGGGTAATGTCCTTTTGCTGATTACCGACAGAAACGGCCGCTTTTGTGGATTTCCACGTAGAAGTTCCGTTCGCATCGGTTCCCAACGGATCATACCCGACTTTACCCGCTATGCCGTATTTCGAATCTACATAAGAGCCTACGTTGGATTCGCTGCCCAAGGCCACGCCGCCTTCTACTATATCCGCTCTGGTTCCCGCGCCGATCGTGACCGCGTCTTTCCCATAGGCTATCGACTTATATCCGATAGCTGTAGCGTTTTCCATGGCCGCATTGGAGCTGCTGCCGATCGCCGTACCGCCATCAGCCATTTGTTTTTGCCAGATATCACCTACATTGGCGCTTCCGCCCAGTGCTATCGCGTTTTTGCCGTATACTTTGGCTTGCGATCCGATCGCCGTGCTCACGGCGGCTTCTGTAATATTTTCCCCATAAACAACGGCTCTGTCGCCGATAGCAAGGGATTCCTGCGTTTCCGCTTTCGCCTGATAACCGATGGATACCGACTTATCTAAAGGAGTCTTTGCCTCTTCGCCGATAGCGATGGAGTATCCCCCTGCCACATCAGAATCCATGCCCATGGCAATCGCGTGATTTTTCGCTTTGCTTTTCATCCGATAGCAACCGACCATTTGCCCGCTTCAACGCTGCTGCCCAAAGCCACCGACTGCATGTCGGCTTTGGAACGGTTACCGACGACAGTGGCGTTTTCGTGAACTTCACTGTGACCGCCGATGACAACGCTGTCCGTATCGTACGCTTTGGACTCGCTGCCGATGGCGACTACATAGGAACTGCCGCTACTGGTTGACCCTGTCCCCACCGTGACGCCGGAACCGATTGCGACGTTCTTCTGTCCCTGGATCTTCGCTTTATTACCGATCGCGATCGAGTCATTGCTGGTCACGCCGCCTTTGTTGCCCGTTTCCGCTTCATTACCGATAGCAATCGCGTTGTGATACCAAGTTTTGCTCTTGTTACCGATGGAAATACCGTTTTCTTTCAAAGCGGTAGATTCTGTACCGATCGCGATTTTATTCGGTTCGTTCCAGCCTGTGTACGCTTTCCAACCGAGAGCGAGATCACCTTTCGAATAGGCGCCGGAACCTGTCCCGAGAGCGGTCGAATATTCTCCTCGCGCCGCGGTTTTGAAACCCATAGCAACAGCGCCGTTCGCCCATGCACTTGCTTCCGCGCCGATACTGATAAAGTTAATAGTGGAGGTCTGAGGGAAATCATAGTTCGCAGTCGGATCAACAGGGGATGGTGTTCCAGAACCTCCCTGATTATCCCTTGCTTCTATGGCCTTGCTCGTATCAACACCGACGGCAACATAGTGGATGTCATTAGCCGCAAAAACCGTACCGGCAGGCAAAAAAGCGCCTCCTAAAAGGGTGCCCATCACAATGCCGGCAAGCAGGGCATGTTTTCCGCGCGAGTTATTTTTTCCCCGTTCCTTCGCCAACTCCGACACCACCACATAGCAACCTTTGACTTTGCTCCAGATTACTTTGTAAGCTTTATTCATTACTTATTCCTCCTTAGATATTACTAAATATCCATACTCAGGTACTACTAAATATCCATAATAAATTTATTTAGATAATTATATCAAATTAACTTACTGATTGTCAATTTTACACTTTCTACCTTAAAATCGTAAAATGTAACATAAGTTACAAAATCAAATGGGGCAGTTACACAAGAAAATTATGCGTAAAATGTAAAACGCTTGCGCGCCCAAATTTTGTGTTTACAGCAATAAAAAAACAGCTGAAAACGATGCAGCGCTCAGCTGTTTTAAAAAGCCATTTCATGGTACGAAATCCCCGGCATCCATTGTACGAACCCCCGGTATTTGACGCAACGATCAATATACTCTGCCGGCCCCTATATAACGGGCGCCCCAGTAGCCGGTAAACACATCTGACACCATAACGCCCCGACTGGAAGAAGCATGGATAAACTGGCCGTTTCCGACATAGATGCCGACATGCGAAGCACCGGCGGCATACGTTGTAAAGAACACCAGATCCCCCGGCCGCAAATTCGCGGAAGACAGGCGGGTCGAAGCATAGTATTGACCGTCAGCCATACGGGGAATGGAAATGCCTGCCTGACGGAACACATAACTGGTAAAACCGGAACAGTCAAAGCCATAAGGCGACGTTCCGCCGAACACATAAGGCACACCGCGCAAACCATACGCGGTACGAAGAATGCTGCGGGTGAGGGCGCTGTTGCCGGAACGATTGACCGGCATCTCTTTATTCATAAGGCTGCGGTACGTAGCATCGCCTACCACACCATCTGCGGTTAATCCTTTTGCTGCCTGGAACGACTTTACGGCCTGTTCCGTAGCCGGTCCGAATACTCCATCCAATTCTCCCACGCTGTAATGCAGGGTGGCTAACTGTTTCTGTATTTCCATAACCTCATTTCCACGGTCACCATAAGCAAAATCCGCAAAAGTCATGGAAAAAGAGAAACAGGACAACGTTAGTCCAAGTAACAAAGAAGCAAGCTTTCTGGCTGGCATGCGGCACATCCTTTCTTTCTCTTCATGACAAAAGTTCATTACGAAAAGTATTATACCATAAAATCCGCCCTTATTTGTGAACTTTTTTAAAGGTTTTCGTTCTTTTGTCATTATGGCGTCATTTAGAAGTCATTTTGCGCATCTGTCAACCATGCTATTAGCAGCACTTCGCTGTAAGAGTTTTCACTATTAAAGGTAAATTGAAACAAAACAGGCTGCCGTTTCCGGCAGCCTTTGTTTATATTGCGAATAAGTTTTGCAGGTTTTTATCTGTGGAGAGTGAACCTTCTGACCAGGGACTTCATGGTATTAGCCTGACCTGCAAGCTCCTCGGCTGCGGCGGCGCTCTGCTCAGATGCAGCGGAATTGTTCTGCGTTACGGTAGAAAGCTGCTCCACGCCCTGGGTTACCTGCTCGATAGCCTCGGACTGGCTCTGTGAGTTCTTTGAGATGTCATCGATCGAGGTGACGATATCGTCTATGCTGTTCACTACAGTGTGGAGGGATTCCGCGGTCTGGTTTGCTATCTCTGAGCCGTTCTCGACTGCTTCCATCGTCTTGCTGATGAGCGCCGCGGTGTTCTGGGAAGCTTCCGCAGACTTGGAGGCAAGGTTCCTTACCTCGTCGGCTACTACTGCAAAGCCCTTTCCGGCTTCGCCTGCGCGTGCGGCTTCAATGGCTGCATTGAGCGCCAGTATGTTGGTCTGGAATGCGATATCTTCGATGGTCTTGATTATCTCACTTATCTCGTCGGTGTTATGGTTGATATCCTGCATTGCAGCAAGCATATCATTCATGCGCTGGTTGCTCAGGTTGGCTTCTCTGCCGATGGAGTTCATGTTGGTGTTAGCTAGCTCTGCCTCTTTAGCGTTCTTCTTTATCTGCTCGGAAATGTCGGCGATGGGTGCGGAAAGCTCCTCGATAGAGCCTGCCTGTTCGGTGGAGCCAGCCGCCAGCGACTGCGCGCCGACGGATACCTGATCAGCGCCGGTAGCGACCTGATCTGCTGCGAGATCGATATCAACGAGGGTGCTGTTGAGGGAGTTCGTGATGTTGTCAAGCGCTGCCTTGAGCTTTGCGAACTGCCCTTTATAATCCATTGTCAGCGCGATGTCAAGATTGCCGTCTGCAATCTGATTCAGCACGGAGGAGATTTCTGTTATGTAATCGGAATAATTGCGCAGTCTGTCTGTTGTCTTGCCGAAGTTCTCTGCGAGATCGCCGATATCGTCATTTGAGGTACGCTCAACAGTAACATCGAACTGACCGTCCGCGATTTTTGCGGCAGCGTCTGTAAGGGAATTTATCGGTTTAGTCATCTTTCTGGTGATGAACAGCGCGATAGTTACGGCAATCACAGAAACAATGAGAATAGCCACGATTATCATTGTGAGAAGCTGGTTGGTCTGCTTGAATATCTCCGAGTCGTCGGCAGTTACTATGAACTTCATGCCGTTTCCGAGAGTGGTGAATACCGCGCGGCGGTTCACACCGCTGATTTTTTCTTTGGTCATTCCGGAGCTGTTCTGGTTTGAAAGATCGTTTATCATGGAGCCGATATTGCTGTTTGGAATGTCAGCGAGGTTGGTTCCAAAGTCGATTTCCGGACAGTACATAATGCTGCCGGAATCATCGGTGATTATCGGCATATAGGTTGAGTATTCCTCAGACTGCACCGCGATGTCCTGAATCATTGTGAAATCTATATCCATGCCGATTATGCCGACGTTCGTGCCGTCTATGAACAGCGGAACTACATAAGATATCATGTATATTCCTACGTTTTCATTGAGGTATGGAGACATCCACGTTGCCTTGCCGTTGTTTACCGGGGTGTAGTACCAGCCGACATGAGCGATATCACTCTTGTCGTAGATGCTGAAATCCGTCGGGGTAACGCTCTGGAATGGATCTGTAGTATTGTTCCTGGTCATGAAAAGGCCAGATGTAGGCTCGGTGAAATCCGGATTGTATCTGAGGTATGCGCAGACCGCACCCTCGGTGTTGGAAGCGGAGTTCATCAGCGTCTGCTCCATATTTGAGGTGTAGTCTGAAACGTAGCTGGAATCGGTCTTGAACTTGTTGAAATCCCCGATTGAGTTAAGCGCGATATCGGACAGCGTGTCCACTGACAGCTCGACTTTGCCGAGATATGCTTCGATGTCCGCTGCAATGTTGTTGCATTCTGCGTTCATTATTGCTTCGGCGTTGCTTGTCATGAACTGGTTGGAATCAACGAGCGACAAAGCGCCGACAGCTATAGACGATGCAACTGTACATGCTGCGACCATTATACCTATTTTTTTAGTAATAGTCATAATTTGCCTCCCAAAAAATTCGCATTATTTCATTATCCGGGCATTTGATTGCGCGGATAACTACTTTTAGTGTAATTATACCACAATATGAAAGAAATTTCAATATTATTTATAAAACTATCATATAGCTCAAAATTAGCTGCTATATACATTGATATAGTTAACAAGTGTTGCAGTAGTGCTAAGGGATCACTGATGGCCACCTCTAAAAAATGTTTCTTAAATAATACTTGAAATATAACAAAAAAAGTGCTACAATGAAGAGAACGTATTTTCGTATCAACTAACAGAGGAGACAGTCAAAAATGAAATTAGGCATGGTAGGTCTGCCGAATGTCGGCAAGAGCACCCTTTTCAACGCACTCACAAACGCAGGCGCAGAGTCCGCGAACTATCCGTTCTGCACCATTGAGCCTAACGTCGGCATAGTATCCGTTCCGGACGAGCGTCTTGACAAGCTCGCCGAAATGTACAATCCTGAGAAGTTCACTCCGGCTACGCTGGAGTTCGTGGACATTGCCGGCCTTGTAAAGGGGGCTTCCAAGGGCGAGGGTCTTGGCAACAAGTTCCTTTCCAATATCCGCGAGGTGGACGCCATCGTGCACGTTGTCCGCTGCTTCCAGGACGATAACATAATCCACGTTGACGGCAGCATCGGCGCCGCAAGGGATATCGAGACCATCAACCTTGAGCTGATATTCTCCGACCTTGAGATACTCGACCGCCGTATCGACCGCGCAAAGAAGGCGGTAAAGGGCGATAAGTCGCTCCAGAAGGAAGTTGATTTCTTCGAGGCTCTGAAGGCTCATCTTGAGAACGGAAAGTCCGCCCGCAGCTACGGCTTCACCGATGATGAGCGCGCAATGCTCAAGGATACTCCGCTGCTTTCCAATAAGCCTGTCATCTATGCTGCAAACCTTTCAGAGGCTGATTTCACCGGCGATATCAACAGCAATAAGGAATACCAGGCAGTCTGCGCCATCGCAAAGGAGGAGAACGCGGAAGTCCTGCCTATCTGCGCGCAGATCGAGGCTGAGATTTCTGGTATGAGCGACGAGGACAAGGAGCTGTTTCTTGCGGATATGCACCTTGAAAGCTCCGGCCTCGCAAGAATAATCAAGACCGGCTATCATCTGCTGGGTCTGATCTCCTACCTTACCGCAGGCCCGCAGGAGGTGCGCGCGTGGACGATTACCCGTGGCACGAAGGCTCCGCAGGCAGCCGGAAAGATCCACACCGATTTTGAGAAGGGCTTTATACGCGCTGAGATCGTTGCATTCGACGACCTTATGAAGTGCGGCAGCATGGCGGCGGCAAAGGAAAAGGGGCTTGTACGCCTTGAAGGCAAGGACTACGTTATGCAGGACGGAGATGTTACACTGTTCCGCTTCAACGTATAACTGCCGGACAGACTGACGAAGCGAGGCAACGATGAACAAGATCATCCGAGGGCGCAATGCCAACAACAAAAAAGTTAAGACCCTGTTCATCGCTCAGGTGGTGCTTGGAGTCATGCCTGTGCTGCTGCTGATTCTTTTCGTCTGGAAGAAGATGTACCAGACTCCTATAGTGGGTACGGTTTTCATAATTCTTATATTCCTGTGCAACCTTGCCTATGCGTTCTTAGCGCGGTGGTATGCCGTGCTGCATTCCGGCGTGAAGGGGGAGCGCAGGCTGTTCCGGACGGTGAAGAAGCTCCATGGGACAAACATCGTGTTCCACAATCTGCCGGTGCGGTATAAGCGCGGGCGTTCAGAACTTGACATGCTGATAGTGTGCCATGCCGGAGTCCTCATAATCGAGGTGAAGAACCATTCCGGAACCATCTCCGGAAGCTGGAGGGACGACAAGTGGACGCAGCGCAAACACTACCGCGACGGCAAGGTCACGGAGACAATGATGGATAATCCGATAAAGCAGATGCGCCGCCAGCGCGACATTGTAAAGAGTATTCTGACCGCTGCGGGGGAGAATGTGTGGATAGATTCCGTACTGTATTTCTCGTCGCCGAATGCAAAGCTGAAGATTTCCCTGCGCGAGAGCGACTATGTATGCTGCGAAAGCACTGAGCTGTTGGAGTTCCTGAAAAGCTACGACAGCGGAGAAACGCTTTCCAAGAGCCGCATGGAGCATATCGCGCAGATACTCCGGGAAAGTTCAGGGGTATGAGACGGCAGCCTGTTGTCTCACTTGACAAACCGCTTTA
>OGUM01001642.1_pt1 | contig 15357 bp, 10 predicted proteins | sample 1553631 | NCBI WGS metagenome assembly OGUM01 (sample SAMEA2580228, study PRJEB22360) | human gut metagenome | biome: human gut; feature: human-associated habitat; material: faeces | place: Denmark | collected 2008/2010 | reverse complement strand
GAAATCAAGGCTTACAATAACTTTGTAACAAAGACAAGCCAAGAATGGGCAGTAGGCTCCTCCCAAAACAAAAACGCCGCCTTTCCCTTTTTAAAAGTCTAAAGCTCTACTACATGGTTAGTTTTGCATTAGAAGTATTAAGAATTTATCAATGCTAATAGAGATAATATAGTCTTTAGGCTATCAGATTTAGGCCAAAAAAAGAGGATATCCCAGTGATGAGATATCCTCTTTTTTTATATACTCCGAAATGATTATCTCAAGCGATCCAAAGAACGCACCAGTGCTTCGTCTGCCCCAATATTACGTATAGCCAAATAATCCAGAATCAGGCTGATTAACGGAAAAGAAAAGGCGATCTTCAAACTTAATGAGAATATCTCCTTTTGATTACCCAGATCCCAGTAAAAGAATGCAAAGAGACCGTAAAAACCTAACATCAAAATTGCATTAAATACGCAAATCCGTATCTGAAGGATTCTTTTCTTAAACAGGAAGATAGTCAAAAGAGCCAGCAAAGAGATCACGATTGTCAAAGCAAACAATCCCCATGTGGGATAAATAAGTTCCGGCTGAGCAGCCATTGTACTGATGCCGGTCGCATCAAATGTAAACAATTGATCACCCGACTGCAACACGGCAAGCGGTAAAAACAGAATGGCAATCGTCAATGCCACTATAATAAGCAAATAAACCGTTTGTATTCTCTGTAACATAATAAAACAATTGACAATTAACAATTGACAATTATTAGATGATACTCACCTAACCGTCAATTATCAATTGTCAATTAATTAAAGGTTATTCTTTTCTTTTGCAGGGTTCTTATAATACACCTTACCATCTTCATACTCCTTAGCTGCGATCAAAGTCGGTTTTGGGAGTTTTTCATAGTAACGTGAAATCTCAATCTGCTCTCTGTTTTCAAAAACTTCTTCCAAATTATCATTATAGGAAGCAAATTCCTGAAGTTTCTTTTCCAGATCCTGTTTCATCTCAACAGCAATCTGATTAGCACGTTTACCACTGATTGCAACAGTTTCATACACATTGCCCGTGTCTGATGACAGCTTCATCATGTCGCGGGTAACTGTATTCGACGGAGCGTTAGTCTTTCTGTAATCCATACTTACTTTATTGATTAGTTGTTTCGTTAATACGTATCTGTTATTCGCTTGCTGGCATAGTCGTAGAACTTCTGAACCTGTTTTACATACTTGCCTTCGGGATACTCGTTCATGTAATTGTAATATTCATCTACAACCTCACGGTAACGTCCCTGCAACTTTTCTTCCACACTAACCACAGCCAATTCATATTTGGCACGAATGGTATAGAACATGAACTCTTCCCTATATTTTGAATACGGATAGTTCTTAAGTGCGTTTTGCGCGGTAATCACACATGAAAGATAGTTGTTTCCCATATAGGTACCCAAGTTGAAATACAACCGGACTGCTAACAGTTCCTTATAGGCGAGCTTTTCCTGCAATTCGAACATAATGTTCTGAGCTTCTTTAGCACGTTCGCTTTGCGGATAATACTCCAAATATAATTGCAACTGGTTAATGGCTTCATACGTTTGCGCCTGATCCAAGCGGGGGTCCGGTGAATCCAGATACAATCCATAACCCGAATAATAACGGGCCAACTCGGTAAACTCGCCTTTCGGATAAGTCGTATAATAGGTATTAAAGTATTGCGAAGCAGTCTGGTAGTCTTTTTGTCCATAATAACTTTGCGCCAGCAGATACAAAGATTCTTCAGCATTAGCTGTACCTTTAAAAATAGGCACCAGTTCATCCAGCAAAGTGGCAGACTTCGAATATTGTTTTGCATTGAAATATTTCTTTGCATACGAATATTTCAATTCGTAGTCTGTACTTTTCAGTATCTTGTTATACTCCCCACAGGAAGATAACAGAACCGTAATCATCATCAATAAAAATACAACCTTTTTCATTCACATACTTTTAGCGCGCAAAGTTAAAGTTTTCCAACAAATAAACGAAGCGCTTAACGTTAATATTTACAACTTATATAAGTCACTGGCCGCAATCAGCTCCAGTTTATTGGCTTTCAGAACCTCCGCACACTTCTCCACATTGTCGGGACGAATGATCACATTGGCTGCCTCACCCTGAGAAAAAGCGTACATATACTCAATAAATATTCCGGCCGAAGTAATGATGTCCATCGCTTTAGCCAATGCTCCCGGCTGATTGGGGCAATGTAGGCAAACGACATCGGCCACGCTCACGGCATACAGGCGATCGCGTAAGACCTTGATGGCAGTATCCGTATCCGACACGATCAAACGCAAGATACCGAAGTCTGAATTTTCAGCAACTGTGAAAGCGGACATGTTTACGCCTGCTTCACCTAATATTTTTGCCACTTCCGTAAAACGGCCTTTCTTATTTTCCAGAAAGATAGATAACTGTTTAATTAACATGGGGGATAAAATTTGATTTATAACTAATTATTTATGATTTATGATTTATGAACTGTCGATAATTCATAAATCACAAATCATAAATCAGAATTCTTTCCTATTCCAGTTTACGATTATCGATCACATGTTTGGCTTTACCCATACTCCGCTCGATGCTGCGCGGCTCGACAATCCTTATATCGGGTTGCAAACCGATTACACTCTGCATACGGTTCGCGATTTTCTTCTTCAAGGCAATCATCTTGTTCATTTCGTCCGAATAAAACTCCTGACGCACTTCTACTTGAATTTGGAATGTGTCCGTATTGTTTACACGGTCGACCACAATCAGATAATGCGGTTCGAATTCCGGCATTTCAAGAATGACCGATTCCACCTGCGACGGAAATACATTCACACCCCGAATAATCAACATATCGTCACTACGTCCGAGAATACGTCCCATACGAACTGCCGTACGTCCACATTCGCATTTATCATAAATCAAATGCGTCAGATCGCGCGTACGGTAACGGATCATAGGCATCCCTTCTTTTGTCAATGTCGTGAAAACCAATTCTCCGTGCTGTCCAGGTTCTACCGGTTCCAAAGTAACCGGATCCACAATTTCAGGGAAAAAATGGTCTTCCCATAAATGCGTACCGTTCTGGCACTCGCACTCTCCTCCAACTCCCGGACCACAAATCTCTGTCAGCCCATAGATATCATAGGCCTTGATATTCAGCTTGCTTTCCAACTCTTTACGCATATTTTCCGTCCAAGGTTCAGCCCCAAAAGCACCGACACGCAACTTGAATTCTTCCAACGGTATGCCGGATGAGTGAATTGTTTCTGCCAGATACAACGCATAGGAAGGCGTGCAAGCCAACCCCTTAGCGCCAAAATCATGCATCAACTGAATCTGTTTCTGCGTATTGCCACTACTCATCGGAATTACCGTCCCGCCGATATTCTCGACTCCGGCATGTGCTCCCAAGCCTCCTGTAAACAAGCCATAACCGTATGAAACCTGCACCGAATCATTCTTGGTCAGACCATAAGCGGTCAGACATCGTGCCACCACTTCAGCCCAGATAGACAGATCTTTCCGGGTATAACCGACAACAATAGGCTTTCCCGTCGTTCCGGAAGAAGCGTGCAACCGGACAATCTCAGACATCGGCACGGCCATCAGCCCGAAAGGATAATTGTCCCGCAAGTCCTGTTTAACGGTAAACGGGAGCTTCACTATATCGTCAATAGAATGAATATCTTCCGGAGTAATCCCCATTTCCTGCATTTTCTTACGGTAGAAAGGAGAATTATGATAAGCGTGTTCAACAACCCGCCTTAAGCGGATACTCTGTAATCTCCGCATTTCCTCGCGGTTCATACATTCGATAGTCTCGTTCCAAATCATGGTATCAGTTCGCTGTCTTTTAATGTTAATAGTCTAAATCAGTTGCAAAGTAATAACTTTTTTGCAAAGAAACCTTCTTTTTAGTTCTCCTTTTATGCCACCTCGTGCTTATCTTACCGTTTTCATCCGTCTCCGAACTTGTTAAAACAGCATATAAACCTTTTTTATAGGGAGATTATTGTCGTAAAGGTATGACATAAAATGAAGCAGGACAGCAGACAAACTAATAAACAAAAGCACAAATGTTTGCATACACCCACATCTTGCGACCTTCTACATCCGGGTGTAGCGTTCCATAGACCCGGATGTTCAGGCCCCATACATCCGGATGTTCAGCCGAAAATCATACTACTTTGCTAATAATAAAATACCTATCTATCACAAATAGCCTATTTGATTTTGTGATAGATGTGTGATAGATGAAAACGCCATCTATCACACATCTCACGCTTTAATTAACAAAGCACACACGCAAAAGCGTGATAGAGTGATAGAGATTTATGAACATCATGAATTCTTCGTCATGGCAATTACATATTATTATACCATACCGGTCCCGGCCGGTTACCCATTTCAAACTCCAATGTGTCACCATTCATAATCTGCTCATGGGTAATATAGCTCTTGTCATACGGTCGGCCATTCAACTTCACAGATTGAACATAGATATTTTCACGGCTTACAGCCGGAGCCAAGACCACAAAAGTTTTGCCGTTTGCCAAATGCATCTTCACCTCTGGAAATATCGGAGTTCCGATCTCATACTTGCCACTGATCGGATCAACCGGATAGAAGCCCATCGAACTGAATACGAACCAAGCCGACATCTGTCCGCAATCTTCATTCCCACAAATACCGTCCGGAGCATTCTGATATAGGTTGTGCAGGACCTCAGCCACATACTTCTGCGTCTTCCAGGGTTGTCCGGCATAATTATACAGATACGGGATATGCAGGCTCGGTTCATTTGCCATCGAGAACATTCCGACATTGCCGGTATGATCAGGCAAAAACGAGTAGAATTGCCACTTGGACATTCCTAAAGGAGTATCAAACATCGAATCGAGAGCAGCCGTAAAGACCTCGTTTCCTCCGATAAGCGAAACCAAGTCGCCGATATTGTGTTGTACATCCCAACGATAAATATAACCATTATTTTCATCATAATAATCGCGAGCACCCAAACCACCAGAATACCGATAATCCACACCTTCGATAAACTTACCGTCCTTATCCTTCGGATGGAAGAAACGGGTTTCCGGATTAAAGAGATTCCGGTAGTTATAAGACCGGGCAAGGAAATATTCCGCATCCTCTTTCTTCCCCAGTTCGGCCGCGATCTGAGAAAGACACCATTCGTCATAAGCCGTTCCTAAGGTAACGGCAACCGGTTGGCGCTTTTCCCACGGAGAGACATCAGCCACCGTTTCTTTTTCACCCGGTTTCAAAGCTGGAATATAGCCATGTTCCTTATAAAATTCATCCAACCATCCGGAAGGAGCCGCCGACCAGGGAATCAAAGTTTTCTCCTCGATCCCCTTACGGGCAGCTTCATACGCTTTTTCAAGATCGAAACCGCGAACACCTTTCCGCCATGCATCGATAACAGTGGCAACGGCATGGTTGGAGTTCATACGGCGGGAATCGCCGGTCACTTCAGGAAATGTCGGCATCCAGTTCGTTCCCATTTGCTGGGCCATCAAGAGATATGAATTGATAATATCGGTCTCACATTCTTTATCAATCAATATACGAAGCGGATGGGTGGCACGATAGGTATCCCAAATCCAGTCATCGGTATAGAACGAACAGCCACCATCTTCATGTATCTTGCCATCAAAAGCACTATAGTATTTACCGTCTTCGCTCAGATTCACCGGACGTTCATAACAACGGTATAAGGAAGTATAGAAAACGGTCTTGTCGTTTTCACTTCCTCCACTTACCTGTATCTTGCCTAAAGCATCGTTCCATTCGTTTCGTCCGATCCGGGCGATTGCACTTACATCATATGAGTTGATCTCACGCTCCAGGTTCTTCCGGGCTTGCTCTGTGCTAATAAAAGAGATTCCATAGCGCACACCGATCTCTTTCTGACCGGAGAAAGCCAATGCCAAGGCGGCATCTTTTCCCTCTACGGACGATTTACCGTACTTCACGGTTTCACTGGTCAGGACACCGGATTTCTCCGGTTTCTTGTCTGTTTCGGCATATAAATAGACCTTTGTTTTCTTATCTACATATTGAAAACCACTGACAGTGTTTCCATCACATTTCAACTCTCCATTCCGGCTATTGAACACCAGATAAGCCGGTCCGTCTTTCTCGAACTTAAGGCTATAAACCGCGCTCTGGTGAGATGGAGCATAATCGACCTCGATATTCGCCTCATCCAAATATACCTGATATCGATACGGGACAATCTTTTCCCGATCGTAACTATACTGGATAACAGGTTTCAGACCCGCCTCATCACCCTGATAAGGACTCAGGTTGAAAGCCGAACTACCTCGATGGCTTGTCACGATGAGAGGCAACCCACCCAACCGGTCTCCCGTAAAATCACCACGTTCGGGATAGACGCGCAACATACTGTTAGGCAGATGGACGGTCGGATAAGTCGGCACCAGCAGATGGCTGATGTTCCCCATATAAGGGTTAACATATTCTACCGGTTCTTTCGGCAGGTTATCGGCGATCAACCGTTTTCCTTTGACATAATACCTATCGGCAAACATCATGATGGCAACTCCGATCACGACGCCCAATAAAAATTTTCCTGTTTTCTTTAGTATCTCCATTGTTTATTTCTTTTGTTTTTCATTTACTGAAAATGAATATGGAAAATCTTCCGGACTCACTCCTCTGTTCATATTCGGCTCATCTCCCATTTTGATATCCAAGACACCGCCTTTCAGCAGTTCGAAATGTTCCAGATAGTTTTTCGTATAATTCTTTCCGTTAAAAGACATAGACTCGATATAGATATTCTTGTCGCTGTTCTCCGGTGCATTGACAACCAAGCTCTTTCCATTTTCAAAATGCAAAGTGGCTTTCTTAAACAAAGGTGCGCCCAATACATATTGTGTCGTTCCGGGAGCAACCGGATAAAAGCCAAGAGCAGAGAATACATACCAGGCGGAAGTCTGTCCGTTATCTTCGTCACCACAATAGCCATCCGGTGTCGGAGTGTACATACGGTCCATCACCTGACGTAGCCAGTATTGGGCTTTCCAAGGCTCACCGGCATAATTGTACAGATAAATCATATGCTGGATCGGCTGGTTGCCATGTGCATAGTTTCCCATATTCATAATCTGCATTTCACGAATCTCATGGATAACCTGTCCATAATAACTATCATCAAATACGGGAGGAACAGCAAATACGGAATCCAGCATAGTGATGAATTCTTTTCGTCCCCCCATCAAATCGATCAATCCCTGCGGATCGTGAAAAACCGACCATGTATAATGCCAGCTATTCCCTTCTGTAAAAGCATCTCCCCATTTCAACGGCGAGAAAGGAGCCATGAAGTTGCCGTCCTTATTCTTTCCGCGCATCAATTTGGTCTCCTTATCAAACAAGTTTTTATAGTTCATTGCACGTTTGGCATACAAATCCAGTTCTTTTTGGGGACGTCCCAGATCTTTTGCAATCTGGTAGATACACCAATCATTATAGGCATATTCCAACGTACGAGCAGCATTCTCGTTAATCTTTACATCATAAGGCACATAGCCCAATTTGTTGTAATATTCATGTCCTAAGCGGCCGGTGGAAGAAACCGTCGGATGTACATTTTCCGTTCCGTGGATCAAACCTTTGTACAATGTTTCGAGATCATCCACCTTTATACCTTTGACGTAAGCATCCACCAAAACCGAAGCGGAATTGTTGCCCACCATACAACCACGATGTCCGGGACTTGCCCATTCGGGGAAGAAACCGCTTTCCTTATAAGCATTGATCAAACCTTCCTGCATTTCTTTCGACATGGTTGGGTACATCAGGTTCAGGAACGGGAACAGACTACGGAAAGTATCCCAGAAACCAGTATCCGTAAACATATAGCCCGGCAATACTTTTCCATTATAAGGACTATAATGTACAACTTTCCCTAAGGCGTCTATTTCATAAAACTTACGGGGAAACAGAAGCGAACGGTACATGCAGGAATAGAACGTCCGATACTGGTCCAGAGTGCCACCTTCCACTTCGATCTTACTCAACTCCTTATTCCAAACATCTTTGCCTTTTTGTACCAATGTGTTAAAAATGTCAGAACCCAACTCTTTCAGATTGAGCGAAGCTTGTTCGAAACTGATAAACGAAGAAGCGACCTTTGCATGTACAATCTCGCCTTTCGTCGTCTTAAAACCGATAACGGCACCGACATGGTCGGATTGTTGCTCACGAACACCTTCCTTCAAAGTTGCATCGGCAAAAGTTGCTTCATAAGTGAAAGGTTTATCAAATTCGATAACGAAATAGTTTTTGAAATTATCCGGTACACCACCGCTATTCTTGGTCGTATAACCGATAACCTTGTTTTCTTCAGGGATCACTTTGATATAGGAACCTTTGTCAAACGCATCCACTACGACATAGGAATGTTCGTTTTCCGGGAAAGTGAAACGAAACATGGCAGCACGATCAGTCGGTGTCAGTTCGGTTTTCACATCATGCTCTGCCAGATAGACTTCATAGTAGTACGGTTTTGCTATCTCACTCTTATGAGAGAACCAACTGGCCCGTCTATCCTGATCAAATTCAGGAGTACCGACAACCGGCATGATGGCAAACTGCCCGTAATCATTGATCCAGGGACTTGGCTGATGGGTTTGTTTAAAGCCACGTATCTTATTGGCGGTATAGGTATACCCCCATCCATCCCCCATCTTACCGGTTTGCGGGGTCCAAAAATTCATACCCCAAGGACGTGCTATAGCCGGATAGGTGTTACCGGTTGATAGCTCAAACGACGATTGCGTCCCCATTAAAGGATTAACAAACTCTACCGGATCAAAAGCACCATCTGACGCAACGGCAGGCCTTCCCAGGCAGGTTAGCATAGCAATAAGAGCAAAAGCCCATATACTTTTTTTCTTCATTTTTATTTATACGATTAATATTCTACTTACAAAGATAAGTCAAACAACTCCTTAAGTAAAAGCAAGTAATGTGAATTTTTCTCAAAAATCAATAAAAAGGGAGGTTACCCATCTATGAACAACCTCCCTTCTGATCAAAACTGCTTTTTAATGAGTCCTGATATCAACTCTATAGTTTGAACTTATACAGTTGCGCCATCACCTTCTGGTATTCATTCTGCAACTGCATATGATTCTGCATACTCTGATAGAGCGTGGTGACGTCTACAAAATATTCGATCATCGAGATTTGTCCCGCTTGGATCGCCTTATTCAACAACGCCAGGTTATTCTGGCTCTCCAGCACTTCGCCATATTCGTCGATGGAAGTCTTCAAGGCTACCGACTGGTTATAGAGTTGGAGCAATTCATTCTCTACCGCCGTCATCGTGCTTTCCAGTTGCAAATCGGTGTAAAGGTTCTGTGCTTTCGCCTGTTTCACATTGTTGCGGTTTGAGAAAAGAGGAATACTGATGCCGACCAAAAAGCCATTGAAACGTTCGCCACCCGAAGATGGGTTCATACGGTAACCCAACTCAAACGAAGGCAGCCCCATCGTCTTGTTGACACTGATTTGTCTCGATGATACGGCCTTCGCACTTTGCAAAGACAACAGACGCCGATCATTCTCCAAGATTTCCTGGCGCAGGTCGGCAAACGAGAGCGGAAGCTCCACAACCTCGTAAGCCGTATCAGTCAACTGAATAGAAATCCCCCCGTTCAGCATTTCTAGTTCCCGCTGTTTATTCACACGGGCCGCTTCGTTCATGCGTACCTCGTTACGGACGTTCAAAAGTTCAAGTTCGATCTTGTTCGTTTCCAAAATATTGGCATCACCCTGTTCCAAGCGTTGCTGATAGAGTGCGGCAAGCTGTTCGGCGCTTTTCCGACGGATATCCAGCAGGTTCTTTTGCTGATTCAGAAAGATCAAGTCCAGGCAAGCTTCTTTGGCTTGCAACAAAATCTGCTGGCGCACTTCTTCGCCCTGTCGGTCGTAGTTTTCGCCCTTCTGCTTGGAGAGCTTGTTCCGTTGCATATATAAAGACGGGAAGTCAAATGATTGCGAAGCGACTAATTCACCGGTAAATCCCATTCCCTCTTTGTTTCCATACAAATGGGAATAAGTAACGGTAGGATCAGGCAGGTTGTTGTCCAGTTTGGCTTCCAACTTTTGTGCCGTCACCATCTGACGGTTTGCCTGCAATTCCTTGTTATTGGTCTCTACACTCCGGAGCACTTCCTCGATGGAAGTTCGCGCCCCGGCCACCAATGCAGAAGAAAGCAATGCTATTGTTAATATGAATCGTTTCATTCTTTATCTTCTTTATTCATTAATAAATAAACAATCGGGATGATGAAGCCGTTCAGGAAAGTGGATGTCAGCAGACCTCCTAAGATAACGGTCGCCATCGGACTTTGTATCTCGTTGCCTGGCAAATCGCCGTTCAGCGCAAGCGGGATTAACGCGAGAGCCGAACTGAGCGCCGTCATCAGGATAGGATTCAAACGGTCCATAGAACCTTGCAGGACGGCTTGTTTCAACGGTACATTCTCTACAGTCCGAAGATGCGTGTAATGGCTGATCAGCAACATACCGTTACGAGTGGCAATACCGAACAGGGAAATGAAACCGATAATAGCCGGAATACTCACCTCGCCGGAAGTCAGCTTCAAGATGAACACGCCCCCGATCAACGCCAACGGTAGGTTCAACAGAATAACCCCGCTCTCTTTCGCATTCTTAAACTCATTATAGAGCAACAGGAAGATCACCAACAGAGACATCAACGAAGTAAGCAGTAACGTACGGCTGGCAGCCTGTTCACTCTCGAACTGCCCGCCATATTCGATATGATAGCCTTCAGGCAACTGGATGGAAGCATCTATCTTCTGCTGTATCTCATTGACGATGCTGCGGAGGTCGCGCTCGGAAACATTACCACTGATCACGATCTTACGCTGCACATTCTCGCGATTGATCGTGTTCGGACCTGTCACGGAACGGATTTCGGCGACATAGCTCAACGGGGCTTTCTTACCACCCGCATCGATCATCAGATTACGGATATCCTCCATTGTGGCACGGCTTTCATCCGAAGTCTTTACCGTCAAGTCAAATGTCTTGCCATTGTCATATACCTGGCTGACAGCTTCGCCCCCCAGCATGACATTGACATACTCCTCAAACTCCGGCAACGTGATGCCATATTGTGCCATCAACTCACGCTTCGGTGTAATGGTAAGCTGCGGACGCTCGATCTGTTGTTCCACTTTCAAGTCCACCAGACCGGGGATTCCTTGTATAGCCTCCTTGATCTGGTTACCGACCGTAAACATCAGATTCAAGTCCGTACCGAACAATTTGATTGCAATATTCGCCTCCGTACCGGAGAGCATGGCGTCGATACGATGAGAAATAGGCTGTCCTATTTCGATGTTAGCTCCACTAATGGTAGACAATTTCTTACGGACATCATTCATAACCGCATCGCGGCTACGGTCTTTCAAGACAAACGGAGCTTCGATTTCCGATACGTTTACCCCTAAAGCATGCTCGTCAAGCTCGGCACGTCCGGTCTTGCGGGCAACAGTCTGGATTTCGGGAACCTGCATCAGCAATTCTTCTGCCCGTCGTCCCATCTCATCCGATTCTTCGAGGGAAATGCCCGGAAGAGAACTTACATTGATCGTAAACGAACCTTCGTTAAATGGCGGCAGGAAGCTACGTCCCAGCGTAAAGAACATTCCCAATGCAACAAGAAACAGGCCAATCGTACACCCTAACACCATATTTTTATGTGCCAATGCTCCATTCAAGGCTTTGCCATACAAATCTTTCAACTTGCGGGCCACCCATGCCTCCTTCTCTACTTTCTTGTCTGTAGGCTTCCGGTTCAACAGGTAGCTGCACAACACAGGAGTCAATGTCAACGCCACGACCGTAGAGGCAAACAGCGCAACAATAAAGGCGATCCCCAGCGGCACCAGCATACGCCCTTCCATCCCGCTCAGGAAGAAAAGGGGCACGAAGCTGACCACGATAATGAGCGTCGAATTCAAAATCGGCATACGTACTTCGCGAGATGCATCGAACACAACTTCCAAAATGGAACGTTGCTGATCGGAAGGCAACAAATGATTTTCCCGTATCCGTTTATATACATTCTCCACATCAACAATCGCATCATCGACCAACGAACCGATAGCAATCGCCATCCCTCCCAAACTCATGGTATTAATAGTCAATCCCATATAATGCAATGTCAATATGGAAACTAACAAGGAAAGAGGCAAGGCAACCAGCGAAATCACCGTTGTACGGATATTCATCAGGAACAGGAACAGAACAATAACAACAAAGAAACTGCCTTCGAACAGACTGTTCTTCACATTATCAATAGAGCTGTCAATAAAGCGGCTCTGACGGAATATGTCGGTCGAAACGTGCACATCAGCAGGCAGGTTCTTCTGCAAGTCTGCCATAATCGCGTCTAACTTTTCCGTCAAGTCGATCGTACTGGTGTTCGGCTGTTTCGTGACCGTAATCAACACGGCAGGTTTCGCCCGTTCGGAAGCAGTTCCAAGCTTCGGACTTTTGCTGCCAATCTTCACTGTTGCGATATTTTCCAATAAAACGGGGAAATCTCCGACAATCTTGACAACTCCCTTTCCGATCTCCTCGGCATTCGCAGTAGAAAGAACACCCCTGATGATGTATTCGTTATCATATTCATAAAGGACACCACCATTGGCATTCCGGTTCATGTTGCGGGTAACGGCCAGTACTTCACCCAAGCTTACACCGTAGTGCTTCATGCGGGTGGGATCAAGCAATATCTGGTACTCCTTGATATCGCCACCGATCACGGCAACCTGTGCCACTCCTCCCGTCGAGAGTAATCGCGGACGGATGGTCCAGTCGGCAATCGTACGCAAGTCCATTTGGGTTGTAGGGGCGATTCGTGAACCACTCTTACTATCATCAACCGTCAGCCCGATAATCATCATTTCCCCTAAAATGGAAGACTGCGGGCCCAGCGTCGGTTTCCCGACATTCTCCGGCAGGCTCTCACTGACGACAGCCAACTTTTCGGAAACGATCTGACGGGCCCGGTAAATATCCGTTCCCCAATCGAATTCAACCCACACGACAGAAAAACCTGTCGTAGAAGACGAACGGACACGGCGCACATCCATCGCACCATTCACAGCCGTCTCTACCGGAAAAGTAACGAGACGTTCTACCTCTTCTGGCGCCATACCATTTGCCTCCGTCATAATGACAACGGTCGGCGCATTCAAATCCGGAAACACATCCACATCTGTATGGAAAGCGGTATACGTACCGGCAATCATCAGCAGCAAGGAACAGATCAATACAACCAACCTGTTATGCAGCGAGTAATATATTATCTTATTCAGCATAATCTTTTTTAATTGTCAATTCATTAATGATTATGTGTATGTGCGGGAATTGCATTAGAAGCAGAAGCCAGCTTGATCTGGTAAGCACCGACCGTCACAACTTCGTCACCTGCTTTCAGGCCGCTCAATATCTGGACTTCGGAGCCGTTGTCGGCACCTAATGTCACAGGAACCTTTTTATAGGCTTCTTCATGCACGCGAACAAAGACTGAATAAACACCCTGCTCCTCGATAAGGGCGGAAACAGGGACACTGATGACATTCTGCATCGGAGCCGTAAGCAGATAGATCTCGACAAACGAGCCGGGAATAATAGCTCCCTTATTATCAAACTCGAATGTAACCGGAACATAAAAAGAGTTAGTATCGGAGGCCTTGCCATAAGAAAGCAGACGTCCACGCAGATCGGACAGTTTATAAGTCACGTTATCGTACGGCGTACGGAAATTAGCGGACTGTATAGATGGCAAGTAGTTGTAATATTTCTCTGAAACCTCCGCACGCAACACCAGGCGGCCATTCTGCGAAATCGTGGCCAACGGCTGGCCTACCGTCACATAATCACCCTCTTTCACTTGCAAGTTTTTCAGATAACCGTTTATTGGCGAAACGACCGACACCCCGTTAGCAGTCTGTTTTCCTGCTACCGCTTCCCAAGCCACCTTCGCATTCTCGTAATTCAGACGTGCCTGTTCAAAATCTTTGGCAGAAACGATCTTATCCCCTACCAGGGTTTCCATACGTTCATATTCTTTCTTTGCATTCTCATACGCATATTTGGCTTTAGCCGCCACATTACCGTCAGACAAACTGCTCGAAGCAAGACTCAGAATAGCCTGTCCCTTGCGAACAGCTGTTCCATCGACAAATGACAGGTTGCCGAATGTTACCACACCGGGAACCGTAGCCACCACAGTCGACTCCTCTCCCTGCGCAGCCATCACCCGCCCGCTTGTTTTGATCACATCGGTAAAAACACCTGGCTCAACCTTAGACGTCTGCAATCCGACTGCTTCCGCCAATGCTTTCTTAAACGAAATTTCACCGGCATGTCCTTCTCCGGCCTCTTCATGTTCATGATCATGTTCCTCATGTTCATGGTCATGCCCTTCGTGATCGTGGTCGTGTCCTTCTTCATGTTCGTGGGCTTCATGTTCATGCTCTCCATGTGCCGCAGTATTGCCATTGCAACCTGCCAGGATGTAGGCGAAAATCACCCACACTAAATATATTTTTTTCATTATGATGTATGAATTTTGATTTATGAGTTATGAATAAAAGAAGGTTCATGATTTATGATTTATATCATCAACACATAAATCATAAATCATAAATTATAAATCAAATTCATACGGAGGCGCACGAAGCCCTGACGCAGAAACAATCCACGTATCATGCAGGGACTCGATGTAGTAGGCCCGGTCATTCTCGAACAAGAGCTTGTAAAAGACCGGAACAGGAGGGTTTATATAATCAAACAATACAAGCAAAGGGAAAAGAAACTGATTCACGTTTCCATCTGTCACATGCGAGAAAATGGAAGTGTAGAGTGCGATGTTATGCCCGTTGCATCCGCAATCATGTGATTCGGAACTTCCATGCCCACCATGAGCCGCCTCGGCTGAAAGTGATTTATAGCAAGGCAACCCGTTACTATGGTGATGATGCGGTACGACTACCGACATAAGCATCACGATACTAACAAGCAGCATCACATATTGGTATATTTTCTTTTTCACTCTCATACTTCCGATACAAAAATACGAAGTTTTTAATTACTACGCAATTATGCTTCCTAAATTAAGAAACTGTTTTGTTTTTTACCAAACCAGGCGGTTTTCATTGTCTGGCAAGGCACTTTAGTTGCCAGACATCCCCATGTTGCCACCCTTTACATCCGGGTGAAGAGGGGTGGTACACCCGGA
>OGUM01001640.1_pt1 | contig 15371 bp, 16 predicted proteins | sample 1553631 | NCBI WGS metagenome assembly OGUM01 (sample SAMEA2580228, study PRJEB22360) | human gut metagenome | biome: human gut; feature: human-associated habitat; material: faeces | place: Denmark | collected 2008/2010 | reverse complement strand
GATGCTGGCATGGGATGAAGACTATATTTATAGAGCTAGTTCTTTATTATTGCGCTTTTCTACATATAGGAACGAGAGTAATTATGCTAACAAGCCGGCAAACTCGCTTGCGGAGATTTACCGTTTCCAGTGGCCGCAGACATTTGCCAATTTTGAGAATAGGCTTGAAGTTCTAACATCCTTATCGGCTTCTTTTAAATCGCAAATTTGTGAATTGTGTTTTCGGATCTTAAATGATTTAGGACCAAGAACATTTTCTCAGACACATTTTTATAAGTGGCGGCATTTTAGTGACCTTTCTTCTCCTAAATATATATTAGTGCCAGTTGACAATTTGAAAGCAGTGACAAGGTTGCTATTGAGTTGCACCACTTTCTCTGAAGATGATGTATGCAAACTCCTAAAATTGTCAACTAATAAAAGGATGAGTTGTTGCAGAAAAGATATCCTTGATGTAATTATTGAGAAAAAAGATAATTTTTGTGAAAGTGATAAGATAGAAAATACTCTTCGTGAAGAATTGATTCATCATCTTTCAATTCCTGAAGCCGCTTGGGCTTTATCAGAGAAAGAACTTGAACCATACAAGAGACTACTATCTGATATTGAATCCAAGGATGTTGTCATGAAATATCGATGGATGTTCGAGGATATATTCTTACGCCTGCCTCAAAAAAGAGAGATGGACTTTGAAAAGGAATGTCGGATGAAGCAGAAGATTAGAGACAAGGCTGTTAAAGAAATTCTTTTAGAAAGAGGCAGAAAAGGTATATGGGAGTTAATTAGTGCAGCGAAATGTCCTAGCTCTGTAGTCAATAGTATGATACAGCTATATGGTGATAGTTTGTTGCAGGATACATGTGAAAACTTTGGTAAGAATATAGTCGACATTACATTTCTCCAGACGTTTTTCCGTAATCTATTCTTCCAAAAGGGAGAAGATGACTATATGAAGATTGTAGAAGATGTAAGACCATATGGCAATACTTGCATGTCTGTATGTCTATATGCTCCAGAGTACAATGAAAAACTTGCTACCATTGCCAAAGACTATGGTGAGAAAATAGAGTTTCTTTATTGGCAAAACATTAATGTTGCATACGTTAAAACTCCCAACCTTATACAAATTATTGATAAACTTATTTGGGCAAACCGTTTTGATAAGGCTCTGGAATTGATATACCGTAATAAAGATTCTGATCAGATACCCGATATTCTTAGAATAAATGTCATCAAAGGTCTTATATTCTGTAGACAGCGAGATTTTATACCGAATATAGATTGGCTCTACATAGATAGTGTGATAGAAGAACTGGATAAGTCAGAAGATCCTGAGATAATCCAACCATTGATTCAAATAGAGTTTCTTACTTATCGAACTCTTGAATATCGTAGAAACATAAACGAACTACGTTTAATTAAAGAACTAATGAGCAAACCAGAATTGCTCATAGAGTTGATGGTTATGGCGTATAAATCGGATGAGGAAAATGAAGAGGAAGATGTAAGCGAGTCGAAGCAAAATATTAGAAAGGTGATGGCGAGCAGTGCATTCCAAATTTTGTATAATTTGTCATGCTGTCCGGGCGTTGATGACCATGAAAATGTGAATCCAGATGCACTTCGTAAATATATATATCGTTTATATGAATTATCCGCAGAACATCATCGCTCTAAAGTCGCCAATATGGTTGTAGGTAGCCTTTTAGGTAACCTTCCAAGGAATGATACCTACCCGCAGGCCATTCTTGGGGAAATGGTTGAAGAATTGAAAAATGATTCAGTTGATGAACATATCAGGATAAGGATTTTTAATAGTAGAGGTGTTACAATACGAGCTTTTGCAGAAGGTGGCGATCAGGAAAGGTCATTGGTCGCATTGTTCAGGAGTTATCGAGATAAGGTTAAGTTTAGATATCCGAGACTTGCTAAAATTTTTACTATACTGATGAGTGAGTATGAACGCTATGCTAATCGTGAAGACTGCGTGGCGCAATTGGAGGATTTAGAATATTAGAAACCAAGGAATGGTATTATAATTTTGAGTTGTATTGTTGTAAATATTTAACTAAACAAGTGAGGTTTCGACTTATTTGGGTAGAAGTTTTTCTATTTGCTTACCTAATGGTGTTACCCGATTATATCACTCGGAATGTGAAAACCTTTAAATTGCTGTCAAATCTGTTCTGTGATACCTATTTGTTTTTGTAATGAAAAAATGGTAAAAGATTATGGGAAGAATATATAAATATAATATAAAGGTAAACTTATCTAAAAAATATTATGGTCTGATGATCTGTAGATTTACATTGATATATGTCCATAATATTCTCCAATAATCTCTGTCCGCCTCATACGGTGCGGTTTATTAGGATAAAATACATTTGGCAGAAAAAGATGGAATTAGTTTGGACAAATTTCATTACCTTTACAGAGGTTTATGAGTTTTCTTTTCAACTCAAATATTCTCCAGTATGGAAATGCCTAAACGATTATATTTATTTAGACGTTATATCGCCTGTATGTATAGATGGATTTATTCGGTCCAAAAGTATTTTTTTAGTGGGAGGAGTGGAGCGAGAAAGCCAACAAGGGGCTTTGGAGAGTCAGAAAAAGATTGTGATTATTCCGAGTACTCTTATTTTGAGTTTGTGTAAAGTATCTTTAAAAATAAGACAAAAATAGATGTGTGATATAAACTATAACTCTGAAAGTCTTAAGAATCAGATAGACAAAGAAGCAGAGGAATCGTTGGCTGAAACTATGTGGGGAAAGCCTGCGAATGATATTATAACGGGTATCAGTAATAATAGTTCAGTCCCAGCTAACAGAGCAATCTGGGAATTGGTGCAAAATGCTCGTGATGTATCTAGAGTAGGTAAAAAAGCCATTATTCGATTTATACGTAAAGAAAATGAATTTGTATTTGAACACAATGGACAACCATTTGATCGTAAATCTATTTTAGCTTTAATATTGCAAACTAGTAGTAAAGTTCGCCATGATATAGTCAAGGTTGGACAATATGGTACTGGCTTTTTAACAACTCATAAATTTGGTTTGCGCTTTAAGTTGAGGGGCTCACTAAAAGTTGCTTCAGATAAAGAAATTTTCTATAATTTCGGCGTGAATAATGATTATATTATTGATCGGTCATCGAGAGATAAGAAGGCCATGAGTTCTGCAATACAAGCTCAAGTGGATACGGAACAAAAGTGGGGAAGCGAGTTACAACAATTGAGTTCTAATCCTTTAGAGCATACGGTTTTTACCTATCTTCATGACTATGAAGTAGAAAAAGAAAACGTAAAGGAGGCTTTTCAGAAGTCGCCTAAATTGGCATCCTATGTATTGGCATTAAATCCTTTAATTAGTCAGATTTCATTTGAAGATAAGATTGATCAAACTTATGTAAAATATTCTATAATAAATAGAGAATGTATATGGGACAATGAGCATATTGAGGTAGAAAAAATTACCATTGAGCAAACTAATCAACCCGATTATTTGTATTTATATCTTTTAAAAAGTTTAACGGAGCTTGATGAGCAAACTAACGAAAGTAAGGTTACGGTTATTCTTCCATGGACATCAAGGGTTGCAACGGGACTTACTGTAGATTATTACGAACTTAGTAATGATTTGCCACAACTTTACCTGTATTTACCCCTTTTAGGAACTGAAGATTGGGGATGGAATTATATAGTCCATGCGCCTTCATTTACATGTGACAAAGATACTCGAGATGCTTTGCTGTTTGTAGGAAACGGACAGACTAACGATGATCAGGCTGAGCAAAATAGAAAACTGATAGCTTTAGCTGGTTCATTAGTTAGAGAATATCTGAACTTTAATTTGTCGCAAATTTACGAACGTAAGTATCTTGGTCGGGTGAATTTTCTCCCTGCGCCACAGGAAAGATTGAAAGCATATTATGGGGAACTACAAAAAGAATGGGTGGGTTATTTTAAATCATTACCTCTAGTCAAAATAAATGAAGACTATATAGTGGTTAGTAACATAAAGGTGCTAGATTCTGAATTATATAAGGCAAGTAAAGAAAACCCGAAGCTATTAGATGCTTTATATGCATTACTCAATAAAGAAATTCATCATATTATATTGCCTGAAAAGGCTGATTTAATACATTGGAGTCAATATATAGATGAGTGGTATGTTGGTGAAAAGAATTTTCATACTATTACGTTAAAGGACGTTTGCGATAAAATTAAGTGTACACCATTAGATGAGTATGATATTGAGTGGTTGTATGAAATATGTGATTATTTAAAGAATAATCCTCACAATGATATAGCACTTCGATCTATTGTGCCTAATGAAAATTTAGAATTAGTTACAGGAGATTTAGTTAAGCCTATAATATTTAGTCATACATTCCGTTCTGTAATGAGAACTTTGGTTCCTGAAGAGATAGAGAAGTTTGTCCATCCGAAATTTATAAATATTCTTACTGATGCTTGTGAGTATGATAATGAAAAAGCTAAAACAGCGCTTACATCTTTTATTACAAATATCACAAATGTGTCATCGAGCTTAAAGACAGCCATTATTAATAGAACTCCATTTGCTCTGGATGATTATAAAAAGCATTATTTAAGCGAAACTATCGTACATGCAATTTTAGATCTATATAAAATGCTGATTACACAAGATGGTACAGGTTTTAGTACAAGAATGTATCACTTACTAGTAGATTATTATAATTATCTTCCAAATACGACAGATAAATTAACAAAAGAATGTTTCGATATCCGTAATTGTTATACGCCACTTATAAATGACTCTCTTCTTCAGTTTACATTGTTAAAAGAGAAGAGTTATAAGAAAGAGTGGATTTTTAATATGGTTAAGGAATTATATGGTTATCAAGATGCTCATTCATTTTTAAGAAATTATATGGTTTACCCTAACCAAAAGGGGGAATATAAATATTCTATTCAACTTAAAAAAGGAATATCAATTCCTTCTCGCTTAAAGGATCTATATAATGAGATTTGCGATGAAGATGTGTACGCAGAATTGGTTGATGATGAATATCAGGATTATTTCGTTGAGACAGGTCTCTTGTCTGGCAAGTCATTGGCTGATAAAATACAAAAACCTTTTGTGGAAACTAATTTACGCTCAATAGAAAAACATCCACATCAGAAACTATTTTTGGAAATTATAGAAAATTTAAGTAATTCAGATAATAGTGCTCAATGGCGTGATTTATTTGCTACTATTAATGCTTATAAGTCACAATTGATGTTGAGCGTAATTGATAGCCCCCAAAAGCGAGAGAGTATCTTTCAAATTATGAAAGTTCAAGATTCAAATAAGTTAAACTCAATTGCAGAACTAAGTAAATTGGAAAATATCGATAGAATAATTCAGCTAGGAAAGGAGGCTTTAGTTCGAGAACTCAAAGAGAAAAATGACTTCGACTTTAAGAATACCTTAGGTTTATACGTAGAAGAGTATTTACTAAATCAGCTGAATGATATTCTTGGAGACAATCAATTGAAGGTATCTGTAATTGATGAGCAGGGTGGCCAAGATCTTAAGGTGATTATTAATAATGAGGTTATATATTATATAGAAGTAAAAAGTCGCTGGGAAGCTGATAGAAGTGTATTAATGAGTACACTTCAGCATCAGACTTCATATAAAGAAAAAGAACATTATGCACTATGTACTGTGGATATGAGTCAATATGATAGAGATTTAGCGGAACAGCATATTTATCCAGAAATTGATAAGATTAAAGAAAATATTAGTGTTCTGCCCAATATTGGTGAGTTGAATGAACGTATGCGTGATGCGGTTGAAGATCATAATGATGCAGTAGTTCATATAGCTGGTGGATATCAAGTTTTGGTTTCTCAAACAGTAATTAATGCGAATGGCATATCGTTTGAAAACTTTGTTGAGATGTTGAAAGATGTAGTAAAAAGACAAATTTGCAATAATATATGAAATAAGGATTCAAGCATATCAAACGAATATGTTTGTCCAATATGTTGTCAATTGTCTTACACTATTTTTGTGCAAATTAAAGTATAATAAGTAGTTGTTATAGAAATGTAAACTTGGTAATAGCCATGCTTTAAATGGTTTACACTTTCGGTTTACAGCAGAAAATCAAAGCATTTTGTATGTATCTGATTAACAGATATATACAAAATGCTTTGATTTTTTTATCTGTTTGGCATGTTATTCTCACTATTATGGGTATATACTCTTGAGTGCGCACGAAGAGAGTATCGATTTATTCACTTAATAACATTGGAATTATGTCATATATAGATAATGAGATACTCGAAAGACTGATAGGAACCATGGTAGAGGGATTTGCCCGCATTGAAAAGAAACTGGATCAGATGAACCGTCTGAAAGAATGTATGAATGGGGATAAACTGCTTGATAATGTGGATCTGGCGGAACTCCTTGGTGTGTCACAAAGAACTCTGGCACGTTACAGGCAAGAGGGCAAGATTAAATATTACTCGGTTGAAAAGAAGGGGAAATCATTCTATCTTGCCTCAGAGATACAGAGTTTCCTGCTCCAGCGTGGTAAGAACGTAGTAAATAATAAGTAGCAAATAGAATAAGTGACCGTATTCTGATGGAAAGATGATACATACGGTCACTTATGCATTATACCGGGATTGCAGTCACTTTCAATGTTTCCAGATTGACATAGGCACCGCGATATAGTGTTTTTCCTTCCTTAAACATTCTCCATAATATGTCACATCCGATATGTGCCAGTGTGGAGTTAATGAACAGATCCTGTTTTTCCAAAGCTTCCGCGATAGAACAGCTCGGTCCCGATTCTTTTTCCTTGATTTTTGCATAGTCCACTTCCTCGGTGATGACATTCATTTTAGGCATGGGAATATATTCCTGTGAAGAAGGCTGGAGAACTTTCTCACGTACCGTTCCGATGATGACCTGTCCTTTTGTCTGGCTGTTTCCGAAATCCATCCAGTATATGGGAGCGGAATGGTCACTGAAGTTTTCTTTGCGGACTTTCTTCAGGAACTTCCAAAGTGTAAGACGTGAACGTATATTGTCCGTACATGTAATGATGATATTTGCTGTGCTTTCTCCAGAAAAGTTCCTGGTGGGGAAGCATTGCGGTTCGGCAGTCCATGCGTATCCGAAGAAACGGTTGATGCGTGTGACTAGTGATACGGCTTTGTTCAGTCCCAGTTCTGTTTCACTGAAAAGCTGGCGTCCTATATTGGCCTGGCTTACTGTGTCGGGATCGAATACGGTGACATGCAGTCCCGGATGACATAATGCCTGAAGTGCCATGCTCATGCGTGCCAGATTGGTTATCACTTGTGAGCCGGTACCTCCGGCTCCGATGACGAATACCGTTACCGGATGACGTGGATTGAGTAGGTAGCGGTCGGTAAAATGTATCTTTTTCATGGAAGTATGTCTTTAAGTTTTTTATTCATGGGCTTGAGTTCGTTCATGTCAAACGGATTGTTTCTTATGTTCTCGGTGACGATGACAAGATTTGAAACTGTAGGATTCACATTTCCTCCCAGATGGGAGAATTCAGTCAGCCAGAACCGTTTTTCCCAGTATTCCAGCAGGGAAAGGAAAGTCGGGTTCTGTGGCTTTTCCAGAGAACTGCTGCCAAGACAGACACTTGATCCGGTCACGTTGAAGAACGGGGCACGGAATAGCGGTGTCGTTTCCACCGGACGTATTCCCTTGAAGGCAAATACGTCCATGCTTCCGTTTCTTACATGGTAGACAATTCCCGGCAGGTTGAACATGCCGTCCTGTATATTGAGATCCTTGTAAAAGAACATCTGTCTCTTTCCGGGCGGATTGTACCAGATATATTCTTCCTGTCCTTTTCTTGGATTGCAGGCCAGCATGTTTTCGGGGACTCTGCCTGCCGGTATCCCGCTCATTTCTTCCGTATAGGATTCCAGCAGGGTATTCATGAATTCGTATGTGACGGGGATACCTGCTCCCATCTGTCCGTTTTTTCCGATGGGACGCAATTCTATGAAGTACCTGGTATCAAAATTTCTTCTGTCTTCATACTTGTAGGCTATGATAGCCGCCTTCGGTACCATCATTTTCTGTATGTTTTTTGTCAGTTCATTCATGATGTTTATAAATTATAGGTAACATGTTCTACAAATTTCTCAAACCAACTGGAGAAACGCTCCGGATAGTTGTCCGGTTTGAAAAGTTCCTCTGTTTCCGGTGTGATGAATGTAAATGATACGGGAGTCTGGTTATATGTTTCCTGACAGTCGGTACTGAAACAACTTTCCATATCCTTGGTAACCGTATCCGTAATGGAATATGTAAGCAGTATCTGATATTCGAGCGGTGGCGGCTCGAAATCCCTTTCTTTTTCGCTTGCAAAATCATAGTCATAATTCAAGATATAAGGACTGTCCTTTGCAATCAGGGACAGCCCTTCGGTAATCAGTTCCAAAAGTCTTCTTTCCTTATCGCTGGAAGGATTACAGTTGCGGATATGCTCTTCCAGATTCCTACAGAAAGCCCTGGAGTGCATCCGGCACAGTTTCCTGTGGATTTTCCCTTTCTCATATGACCTGAAAAGCTTTTCTTTTCTGTACAAATCCTTTTTCTCTTCCTCATCGAGCTGTTCAAAGTCCACATAATCGATACAGACTTCCGACATCTCAAAATAAGGGGTATCGGTTATATCCATCATCCTGTGATACTTGATGAACCTTCTGATGAACTCCAGTGCGATCCTTTTGATTTCACCTTTCAGTCTTTCCGTAAAATCTATCGGTATCAGAAACAGGGTGTAATCAGGCCATTCATGGAAATGATAGATACAGAACTGGAGCCTGTCACCGACAAGTTCCATATTCACATGATGAGATACTATGGAATCCAGTGCATTATATAGCAGACATATTTTTTCTCTTGTGGAAGTCCTGCCTGTAGGATGGTATGGCAGCTCCACGTTCAGGAGCTGCGCATACTTCATGGCTGAACGGTACAGGAAATCAAGATTCTCTTTGGTGGTGACATTTACCGTTACATCCCTGTCATTCTCAACATACAGATCGGGAGCGATGGAAGATATTCTCGTGTTCAGAAAACCATGAGGCTTTCTGCTGGAGGGAGTTTTCTTTTCTTTCTGCTCCTGATGCCCCGGCTTATGTCCGTATTTTCGAGTTCCGATATGATAAGTCTGGCTAAATTTTCCAAAGCCCGTTCCGTAAGTTGTGTACATGGTTTTTTATTTTTACGTTGTCCTTTTTTCATGTCCTTACCCTTTCACTCCGATGGTTGTCTTGAATTCATATACCGCCCAGTCATCTTCGATTTCCGGTCCGTGTACGGTCGCGGTTGTCAGTTCCGGATAGTTCATTGAATAGAAATCCATCACTTCAGCCGGAGACATGTTTACGTTCGGATCGTCCAGTACGATTTCCTGACTGTTCTTCTTCATCTTGAATACTCTTTTCATTCCTTTAATTTCCAGTGCCATATTGTTTATAGTTTATTTGTTTTACAAATCGTTTATTGTGCATATCAGCAGTATATCATTTCTACCTGTGCCTCGTCCTTCATCCGGTACTCAGCCGGAAAATCCGGATATTCCGCATACGGGTCCTCTCTTAGAAGCTCCCTGTCATTTTCGTCTTCCGGATCGAAGCAGAATGTATCATGGGCTGCCGGTGCAGTCTGGTATTCCCGTCCGTTTCCGTTCTGTATTTGTACCGTTCCGTTCGGTATATGTCCGTTTGTCGGTTGCCGTACCTGCTGCTGCGGATATGGCTGCATTGTAGCTCCTTGTGGCATACCTGTTCCTTGCATCACAGGGCGGTTTGGAGCAGGTTGGATATATGCTCCGTTCGTTCCATATACCGGTTGAGGCATTTCCTGCGGAATATGTTGTGTAGCAGGCTGCATGACAGGTTCAGGATTCATAGTATGGGTTTGTTGCTCCGGGAATATGCTTATTTGCATACCGGGCTTTGGCTGACCGTTCATGCTGCCTTGTGGTTGGGGAATTACCGGCACCGGTTCCTCTGTCATACCGAACAGACTTCCTTCGCTGGCCTGTTTCTGTACTTCCTGCATCTTTTCGTCAATCTCCTTCTGTTTTTCTGAAGGAGCCAGCACCCGTGCCTGTTTCAGCCATGTCATTGCTTCGGAGAACCTTTTTGCGGCAGTTGCTTCATCAGCCTTCTTGAGGAGTTTTTCCATCTTTTCCCGTTTTTCCCTGGCTTCCTTTGATTCGGCCGGTACTGTTGGAGTTTTGGATGATTTGGCCTGTGATGTAGCCTTTTCTGCCTGTTTCTCGAAATTTTCCGCATTGACAAGCAGTCCCTGTACCTTCTGTATCGGTTGTAGTATGGTCTGCAGGAAACCCATATCCAGTTCTGCTGGTGTTCCGTTCACTACCAGCGGCACCATGTTCTGCCGCGTATCCTCTTTCAGGCTGTTCCGCCGTGGCATGACTGCTACGCTCAGGCTGTTGTCCACTTTACGGATATTGATATTCAGATCCGTACCTGTTGTAATCATCTGATAAATTGATTGAAAAAACATAATTGAAAAATTTTATGGTTATACATAAGTTTCCTTGAAGAATTCTTTCAGGACATTCTCTCTGTCAGGGTTGCTGGAAATATCACGCAGAGATTCCAGATAGTAGCCGATGTTTTTAGGCTCATCAACTGTATTAGGCAGACGTCTTTTGATCGGTCTGATATGTTCGCTCTGTGGCCATACAGCCGGCATGACAGGAGCAGAAGATATACATGTACTTGTTTTCATATCTGTTGGTTTTATTGGTTAGAAAAATAGGAGTCCGACAATGAAAAAGATAAATGCTATCCTTACAATCAGTAGAAGAGCTCTGAAAAGAAATCCTATGATTCCTCCGGTGAGCAGGAGCATTGCAATAGTACCTGTAGGCATGATACCTTTGTCTGTCAGCATAAGTATTCCGATAACCAATGCCAGGGTTACCGCATGCTTGCTGATACTTTCGATAATCTGTAGTTTCATAATCATTAATTTTATGAATGAATAATCCCATCGGGATGTGTTTTCCCGATTTTATAGGCCTCCGGCCTCTTGGATTGCCTTTTTGCGCAAGGCCTGGCAGGAAAAAATACCGGAGCGCAGCGAGGATGATTTTTTCCTGTCCAGCCAAGCCCGTCAGGGCAGCCTTGCAGCAAAAGATTGGCAATCCAAGACCTTTGCCGCTTAAAAGCGGAAAAACAGATTCTTTTCTGTACGGACACAAAAAATGCAGACCTTCCGGCCTGCATTCTCCTGGTTGCTTAGGTATAGATGTTATTCTTCTTTTGTGGAATAGGTATTGAAAATGTCATCAGTCATTTCCTTGGCGAGAGTCCTAATCCTGTTCAGGAAGTCCTGTCCGGTTATCATTCCGCTTTCAAGTCCGGCCAGCTGTTTTTCCCAGTCTGCGGTGAGTGAAGTATCCGCAATTTTCTTTCCACGGATGGTTTCGTAGGTGAACATGCCTTTCGGGGTCGGAACGATATATTTCCCTGAATAACGGATATACTTACGGTTAACCAGTGTACGGATGATATTGGTACGTGAAGAAACCGTACCCAGTCCGTTCTGTTCCATGTATTCCACCAGTTCTGCATCCGTGAACGGATCTACCGGCAGCTGTTTCTTGTGCACCTTGTTGCATCCGCATACATTCAGGGTATCACCTTTCTCCACTTCGGGGAGTTCGTTAACGGAATATCCCGATTTTGGAACCATGTCGGAACGCATGAACACGTCATGCCAGCCGGCTTCAATGATTCTTGTTTGTTCGGCCTTGAAATGTTGTGCCGCACAAACCGCTTCAACATTTGTCGTTTCTATGCGGCATGGAGCCATGAATGCTTCGAGCATCCTTCCGGCTACAAGTCTGTAAACCTGCATTTCCTTTTCGGACAGATTTCCGGGACGGATACCAGTAATGATGATGGCATGATGTACATTGGCTTTTTCTGCACTTATTACGTGGCGGGACAAACTGGGTATGTCAATACCAGCAGTTCCTTTAGCGGCGGGGAACAGTTCCCATGAAAGCAGACGCGCCATGATTGGTGAAAGGGAGTCAAACACATCCTCCGTCAGATAACGGCTGGAAGTCCTTGGGTAGGAAATCAGTTTCTTTTCATAAAGAGACTGTGCGATGTCATATACCTCTGATGCGGTATAACCATAGCGGATGTTCGCTTCCTTCTGAAGTTGTGTCAGGTCAAGCAGATCCGGTGGAAGTATTTCCTTAACGCTGTGGCTGATACCTGTAATCTGTGCCTGATGTGCCAGCTTGCAGTCCTGAAAAAACATTGTTGCGGATTCTTTGTCGGGAAGATCCTGTGTGCGGCGCATCTTGAAGAGAATGCCATCCTTTTGCAGGCTGATGTAGATGGGCCAGCTGTCCGATGAAATATGGTTCTCCCTTTCACGGTAGCGTCTGCTGATGGCAGCCAGTACCGGTGTCTGCACCCGTCCGAGGGAATTGTTGCCGAGGCCCGTCGCCTTGCACATGGCATAGCTGGCGTTGATTCCGAGAATCCAGTCCGCCTTGTTGCGGCTGTCGGCAGCAAGGAACAGGCTGTCGTAGCAACTGTCCGGCTTCAGGTTTTCCATGCCTTTACGCACAGACTCGTCGGTAAGAGAAGAAATCCACAGACGGAAGCAAGGCTGTGTACAGTTTAGGTATTGATAGACATAGCGGAAAGTCATTTCCCCGTCACGGCTGGCATCGGTAGCCGCAATGATGGTATCGCATGCCTGAAACACTCTCTCGATTACTTTAAGCTGGAGTACGGCATCAATCTCCGGTATCCATCCGTTCTCGGTGCGTGTATGCCGTACCATCAGTTCAAATTCGGACGGGATGAAAGGAAAATCGTTTCGTTCCAGCTTCTGGGTTCCGTAGTCCTTCGGCATGGCCAGTGACAGCATGTTCCCGAAAGTCCACGTAACCATGTAGCCGTTTCCTTCCACATATCCGTTTCTTACTTTGGTTGCACCGATGATTCTTCCAATTTCTTTTCCTACACTTGGTTTATCTGTTAATATGGCAATCATGATAAATTCTGTTTTTATATCTTTCCATACGGACTTGCCGTATGGAAAGAGAGATGATACATTATGGATTCTTATTTATTCACCTGAAGGGTTGATACCGTTTACGTTGATGACCGGATTTCCATTCTCGTCTTCAATCAGACTGAGTGTGGCGTCCATGGTCAGTGAAAATACAGGAGTCTTGATTTTAATGGACATGACATTGGTTTCCTCTCCCTGAAGGAGCAGGTCCATGTTTCCGTCCTTTTCAATTTGCAATCTGCTGATACCTACCGATTCCAGTTTCTCCCAGTCGATTTGTTCAGCCTTGTAGATATGATGATTGGTCTTGTTCATGTTCTTTCCTTTTTTAGTAATTGATGATTTGAATCCAATTCAGGTCAGACAGCCTGTTTTGCACCTTTTTTCAGCTCCTGCTGCTGGGTATTGTCAGTCTGTGAAGCACGCTGTGAAGTATTACGGCGTACATCCGGATTTTCCTGGAAATATTGTAGCTGTCCGGTGTTTGCGTTTACTTTCAGATAGGAATCGAACGGTTTGCCGTTGGGACCTTTCATACCCGTTACGAGGATAGCCTTTCCGTCCTGAAGATTTGCTCTTTCCTGTGCCGAAAGCAGGTGTCCGTAAACCTCAGCCGGAATGGTAGGTGCCTGTCGTTCGTTGAAACCGTCCGGAGTTCTGGAATACTGTGGTCTTCCGCTAGCCAGATCCAGTTTGACGAATGACGAGAATTCCTCACCTTTACGGTTGATCATGTTCTCTAGATAGATAGGCTGCCCTTTGCGTAAAGCTTCCTTGTCTTCCGGTGTCAGTTGTACCGAACAGATTTCCTTCGGTATGTAGATTTCTCCCGTTTCCGGATTGTGGCGCGTATATTGGAGACCGCCTGTTACCTTATCCATGGTAACGAAGGAAGAAAACAGTTCGCCGTTCTTTCGTTTCATATCCTCTACAAGGATGGTGTGGCCTTCGTTTAACGCTTTGAGCTGCATGGGAGAAAGCGGTACACCGCCGAGCGTCTGCTGATTGAAGGCCTGGTCTTTCGGGAAAATAAATTCGATGCCTCTTCTTTCCGCATTATATTGCAGATTGGCATTGAATTCCTTGCCTTGATTGGATTTCATGCCATCCACGAATATCTGTTCACCGTTTTTCAGTTTCTGAATTTCATCCGGAGTCAGAGTCACACCTTTGATTTCATTCGGGATATAGACATGCTCCTGTCGTACGGCTACCAGTTCGTTGGTATTCTTGTCAATGGAAATCAGACATGGCTCTGTCGTGTTGCCACGCAGGTTAAGGTCAGCCACGCGTCCCATGTTCCCGCTTTCACGCAGGTTCTTCTTGTCCTCTTCCGTGAAGATATGTCCGAAATAAGGACGGTCCAGTTCCGGTTCCTTTCTGATACCGTGGATACCCAGCATGACCTGTCCACCGTTGGATATGAATGAAAGTCGTGCATCCACTTTTGCTGTCAGTACCCCAGGAATGTTGAGTGTCAGTGGCATGGTTCTGTTGGTCTTGTATCCTTTCAGCATGCTGTCCAGCTGTCCGGACTGCTCCAGCATTTCCTTGGATATGCCGAACTTACCCAACTCCTCCCAGTTAATCATGTTCTCGTTGTAGCGGTACGTGGGTGTCTGCTGGCGTTGCGGTTCCTGTTGTTCGCGCCCCTGTGCGGCAGCTTCCACCTGTGATACCTGTTCAGGCTGAGCCTGCGTTGTCTGTTCCTGCTTCTTTGCCATTGTTGTTTCCTCCTCTTTTGTTTGACTGTTTTTCTGATTGTTTACTTTCGGTACGATTTCATAGCGTTTCAGAAACTCCTTTACCGCGTCTGTCTTCTTGCCTTCGGCCAGGTCCTTGAGGGCCTGTTTGTTCTGCTTGTAATCATTGAAGGTCATGCGGATAAGCCTGAAATGCGTAGGCTCCTTCAGCTGGCTCCAGAAATTCTTGATGAAGTTTTCAAGAATACTCGAATTCTTGTCGAATTTCAGAAATGAGTTCTCATTCTTATCCTCCGGTGCAACCGTCTGATAATTACCTTTCTCGTCTGCCTTGCTGACCACTCCCAAACCCTCCTTGGGGTCGTTCTTGTTATGTACCAGCAGAAGCTCGTCAATTTGTTCCACATAAGGCTTTTCCGGTTTCTTTGTCCGGCCTTGCCTTTTTTCCTTGTCAGGACTGTTTTCTTGTGCCATAATCTTTTGTTTTGAGTGACTACTTGATTTGTTTCACAGTCCAAATGTAAGATGATAAATTGAGTAAAC
>OGUM01001612.1_pt1 | contig 15638 bp, 6 predicted proteins | sample 1553631 | NCBI WGS metagenome assembly OGUM01 (sample SAMEA2580228, study PRJEB22360) | human gut metagenome | biome: human gut; feature: human-associated habitat; material: faeces | place: Denmark | collected 2008/2010 | reverse complement strand
CTGGATCATGAAGCCGTAGATGCAGCGGTGGAAAATCAGCCCGTTATAAAAGCCGGAGTTGGCCAGGGAGATGAAATTCCGCACGGACTGCGGTGCAATATCGGGATACAGCTCGGCGGTGATTTTCTTGCCGTTCTCCATTTCGATGGTAACAATGGGATTGCTCATGGATACGCTCCTTTTTTACCGGTTTTTCTCGCGGACGGCCCGCTCCATTTCGCGCTTGGCGTCGCGCTTGGCGATGGCGTCCCGCTTGTCATAGGTCTTTTTGCCCTTGCACAGGCCCAGCTCCACCTTCACCCGGCTGTCCTTGAAATACAGGCTCAGGGGGATCAGGGCATAGCCGTCCTGCTTCTGCAGATCGTGGAGCTTGCGGATCTCCCGCTTGTGCATCAGCAGCCGCTTGGGCCGGTCCGGGTCCTTGTTGAAGATGTTGCCCTGCTCATAGGGGGAGATGTGCATGCTGTGGGCGTAGATCTCGCCGTCCTTGGCCACGCAGTAGGAATCCTTCAGGTTCACCCGGCCCTGCCGGATGGACTTGACCTCCGTTCCGGCCAGCTCGATGCCCGCCTCGTATCGGTCCTCCACGAAATAGTCGTGGTGGGCCTTGCGGTTCTGGGCCGCGATCTTGATACCCCGCTTTTCCATGGCGGACCTCCTCTCTTTTGGTTGGTAGATCAGTATACCACACTTTTCCGGAAATTGCAACCCCCCGGCAGCCCTCACAGCAGCAGGCCGTATTTCTCCTTGATGCGGTCCAGCTTCTCCAGCATGGGCTCCGCCAGCACCAGCAGGAAGAAAACTGTGGCTGCGGCGTGGACGCAGTCCATGGGAAAGCCGGTGACATAGTAGGCGGCGATGACCTTCCACTCCAGCGTGCGGGCATAGAGCAGGGCGGAGACGGGGTTCATGATGCCGCCGTAGATGAGCACGGCAGAGATGGCCCCGAAGACGCACAGGGCGGCGCGGCTGCGGCGCAGCCAGCCCCGGCGGAACAACACCCCCGCCAGGAAGCCGATGATGCCCATGGCGAACATCTGGAAAGGCGTCCAGGGGCCCTGGGAGAACAGAACGTTGCTGGCCAGCATGGTCATGGCGCCCACCAGGAAGCCGGTCTCGCCGCCCAGGGCCACGCCGGAGATGATGGTCAGAGCCAGGACGGGCTTGAACTGGGGCAGCATGAAGAAGGCGGCGCGGCCCGCCACGCCCAGGGCGCAGAGGGAGGCCACCAGCACCAGCTCACGGGCCTGTGGCTTCCGTCCCTCGAACACCAGGAAGAAGGGCACCATGCATTCCAGCAGCACGGCGAAGGCGATGGGGTAGTAGGCGGTGTTGCCCAGGTAGAAAAAGCCCAGATACAGCGTGGCGGGGATACACAGCAGGATCAGCACCGCCGCCAGACGGGTACGGTGGGAGAGCCTTCGCTTCTGCACCGGGGTCTGGAGCAGCGTCAGGGGCTTGGAGCGCCGACCGATGGCGGCGATGCAGCCGAAGAGCAGGGCGATGAACAGGCCGTAAAGGCCCAGGGCCTGCCAGCCGGCCTGGGAGAGCGTGCCGCCGCCCACCAGGGTGGTGAGGTCGGTGTGCTTGGCCGCCAGCCAGAAGATCGCCAGCGCACCCGCGCCGCACACGGCGGCGATGGTCCTGCGCCACCAGGGGAGCTTTTTCGGCTTCCAGGCGGTGGACTCCTCCGCCACCGGAGGCAGAGGCTGCCAGACGGCAGGCACCTCCGGCTGGGGCGGGACGGTCCCGCCGATGACCGCGATCACGTCCTCCGGCGTGACAGCACGGGGGCAGAAGTCCCGGGCCATACGGTTAGCGGAGGTGGTATAGAAGCTGTTGCCGGAGAAGAAGTCACGGGGTGTGCCCTCCGCGACGATGCTGCCGTCGAAAAACAGGGCGCAGCGGTGGGCATACCGGGCACAGAAGGCCACGTCGTGGCTGACCATCACCACTGTCGTGCCGGCGGCGGTCAGCGGGGAAAGAATAGCGGCAAAGGACTGCTTGAAGGCGGCGTCCAGGCCCTTGGTAGGCTCGTCCAGCAGCAGGATATCCGGCTGGTGCAGCAGCACCTTACCCAGGGCGGCCCGCTGCTGCTCGCCGCCGGAGAGGTCATAGGGATGACGGTCCAGCAGCTCGGTCAGGCGGCAAAGGGCCGTCACCTGTTCCACCCGGCGGTCACGCTGGTCTTTGGGGAGGTCCGTGCCGTCAAAGGATTCGTACAGGTCCTGACGGACCGTGTTTTTCACGAACAGGGCCTGCGGGTCCTGGGGCAGAACGCCGATGCGGCCCGTATGGGTCACGGTGCCCCGCTGGGGTGTCAGCGCGCCGGACAGCAGGCCCAGGGTGGTGGACTTGCCCGCGCCGTTGCCGCCCAGCAGGGCCAGCAGCTCACCCCGGCGGGCCTGAAGGTCCAGGCCGCGGACCACGTCCGGCTGATCCGACTCATAGCGGAACCAGAGACCCGCGCCGGCAAGGGCGGTATCCCCGGCGGGATACACCGGCTCCGGCGGCAGCGGGCACAGGGGGTGTTCATCGCACCAGCCGGACAGGAAATCGCGGCCCTCGCGGACGGTGATGGGGCAGGGCGCGTCGCTGTCCACCCCAGCCCAGATACGGACGGCGGCGGGCATGGCCAGGAACATATCGTGGCCGCGGCCCCGCAGGGAACGGCACACCGCCTCCGGCGCGCCGGCACAGAGGAGATGGCCGCCGTCCAGCACGGCGGCGTGGGTGGCCAGGGGCAAGGCCTCCTCGAGACGGTGCTCCGTCAGGAGGACGGTGATGCCCAGCTCGCGGTTCAGGCGGCCCACAGTCTGCAAAAAGTCGGCAGCGGCAATGGGGTCCAGCTGGCTGGTGGGCTCATCCAGTATCAGCAGACGTGGCTGGAGCACCATGACCGAGGCCAGGGCCAGCAGCTGCTTCTGGCCGCCGGAGAGCTCATCCACTTTCTTATGGAACCAGTCCTGGATGCCGAAGAAGGAGGCCATCTCCGCCACGCGGCGACGGATGGAGGGCGTGTCGCAGCCAAGGCTCTCCAGTCCGAAGGCCAGCTCGTGCCAGACCTTGTCGGTGACGGTCTGCTCCTCCGGGGACTGAAGGACGAAGCCGATATCGGCGGCCTGCTGATGGGGCGGCAGGTCATCCAGCGGCTGACCGTCGAAGAGGATACGGCCCTCGGCCGCACCGTGGGGGCGCAGGGCGGGCTTCAGCTGGCGGAGAAGCGTGGTCTTGCCGCAGCCGGAGGCGCCGCAGAGGACCCAGAACTCGCCCTGACGGACCGTGAGGGACACATCCGCCAGCGCGGGGCAGGGCTGCTGGGGATAGGTGAAGCCAAAATGCTCCAAACGCAGCAGTTCAGGCACGGGGAGTCCCTCCTTTCCGGACGAGATAGCGGCGCCGGGACAGGGCGTCCAGCAGCACCGGCGTAAAGCAGAGCAGGCCGTAAACGGCGAAAAAGCTGACCGTCAGCGGTGTGACGGGGCCGCTGAGCAGCATGGGGTAATACTGAAAGCGCAAGCCGCCGGCCAGACCGCCGCCCAGCAGATACAGGCCGCAGAAGGCCAGCCAGAGGGCGACGGCACCGTCACGCCGGTCAAAGCGGTAGAGGGAGAAGGATGTCCTCCCCGGCAGGCCATAGCCCCGGCAGCGCATACTATCGGCGGTGATGAGGCCGCTTTCCAGGCTCCAGGTGACAACGATGGAGAACACACGAAGGGCGCTTCTGACGCGCCGGGCCGGGGCGCCGGTCTGGGTATCACGGCCCAGATGCCGCTGGGCCTGCGCCACGGCGCGGAGCCGGCGGACAAAGCGGGGTACAAAGCGGAGGATCATGCTCAGCAGCAGGGACAGCGCCGGGATGACGCGGCCAAAGAGGTACACCACCTTGTCCGAGGTGATGACATCGGTGACGCAGACGAACCACAGCGCCACGGCGCTGAGCATGGCGCCGGCGGCCAGACCGTAGAGCAGGCTCTCCAGCGTCAAAGGATTGCCGGAGGGCAGGTAGGCCAGAATGGTGACGCCCTGGTGGACAAAGGCGGGATTCACCGCCGCCGCCAGAAGGGCCATAGGCAGCAGCCACAGCAGGTGGCGGCGCAGGCCCTTGCCGCCCAGCAGACGGGCAACATACCACCCGCCGCCCAGCGTCGACAGAACCAGGCACACCGGGTGCATCAGCAGCATCGCGCAGGCGATGACCAGGGCGAAATAGGCAAAGCTCACCGCCGGATGGCAAGTGCGCAGCGTATCGTCCATGGGATCACCTCCTGCATACATGATGTCTTAACCTTTTGATTATACCCTGCCGCCAGGGGATACGTCAATCCTGCGTGCGGAAAAAGGGCGGCAAAAGCCGCCCTTTTGTCAGCCCATGTAGGTATTGCCCACGTCTGCACCCATATTACAGGTGTAGAGCCACTGAATACTCTCGCCGCCAGAGAGCGTATAGCTGTCCGCGCCATAGCTGGGGAAGGTTCCCCCCACGCAGTACATCCAGCCGGAGCTCCTGCCCACATTTTTTTCGAACAGGCCGTTGATGCCCCTGACATAGCTGCCGCTGGAGCTCACCGGGATACCCGCGTCACCGCAGGCCCGCTTCAGTACGGACATGACAGACTCACCCTCGGTGATGGTCACCGTGGTGGACAGGATCACGCCGTCGGCGGGAATGATATCCTTCACGCCGTCGGAGCACTTGTCCATATTATCAAGCACCGTGGCGCAGGAGATGTACAGCGATACGGATGCCGCCGGCGCAGGGTCAGGTGCAGGCGCAGGGTCCGGGTCCGGCGCAGAAGGCTGCTCCTGTTCCTGCTGTTTTTTCTCTTCTTCCAGCCGCTTCTGCTCCTCCAGGCGCTTGGCTTCCTCCTGCTTTTTGGTGTCCTCCTCGGCCTTTTTGGCATCATCAGCCGACTTCTGCTTGTCAGGCTTCTTATCGTCCGCGGTCTTATCCTCAGTCTTTGCCGCGTCCTGCTTGCCGTCAGCCTTGGTGGTGCCCGTTTCAGCTGTGTCGTCCTTCCTGGTGTCCGCGGTCTGCTCCTGCTTTGCCGTGGGAATGTTGCCGGGGGCGTACGATACGGTCTTTTTTCCGCAGGCGGCGCAGGTCAGCAGCAGGGACAGCGCCAGCGCCAACAGCCAAAATCGGTGGTTTTTCTTCATATCTCTCATTCCTCATAAAAGCGCCATACGCAGAGGCGCTTTCGCGCCCCTGCGTCGGCTGTTCTGTTGTTACTTGGAAACGCGCTTCTTCCGGGTCAGCACCACAACGGCTGCCGTCGCCAGGACCGCGCTGCCCAGCCACAGCACCATCTGACTGTCGTCCGCCGTGTTGGCGGAGTCGGTCTTGTCCGGCGTCGCGGTGGGGTTGTAGTAATAGTGGTTGGTGGACTTCGTCCAGCTGATGGCCACAGGAGACAGGCCGGTCAGCGTCACCAGCAGACCGCTGGCGGTTTTGGTAACAGCAGGGAATTCCACGGTGCCCACATCCAGGCCGCAGTCCGCCATGGCGACCATGTGCGCCACGGTGAAGTTATACTGGCCGTACTTGGCGGCCACGGCCTCCGGGTAGGGCAGCAAAACTGTGATCTTGCCGGCTGTCAGGTCCTCCTTGGTGGCAGGACGCCACTCGTTGTTCTCGAATACGAGCAGCGACACATCCATGAAAACGGTGTTGTCCTTATTGCTCTTGCTGTTTTTCAATGTGATCTGCAGCTGCAGCTCGGCCTTGACCTTGTCCGGCGTATTTAGCTTGTCATTGTCTTCCAGCACAAACGTGATCTCGTCGGACACCACCACACGCTTTATGGTGGTATCCGCGTCGCCTTCCGCGCCCTTACGGACGCCGCAGACGCACTGGATGCCGTTCACATAGGTGTGCTCGGTCTTGTTCACCGCCTCATGGCAAACTTCGCAGATATTCCAATGGTCATTTTTGTCCACAGACACCTCTGTGCCGGGGGTGTGGCCCAACGCAGCGATGACGCGGGTCTCCTCCTTGGAGCAGACGGAGCAGATGCGCTTCTCCGTGCCGGTCTCGGTGCAGGTGGGTTTCTTGGTGGTCGTCCACTCACCGAACTTGTGGCCTGCGGCAGGAAGCGTCTGAACCTCCACCGCGCCGCAGCGCGTGCAGACGCGCTGGCGGGAGCCATCCGCCGTGCAGGTGGCCGGGGAGACTACCTGCCAATCGCCGAAGCTGTGGGCGCAGACGGCGTCGGTCATATCGTAGAGGGCATTGGTCCTCCGGCAATAGCGCTCGTAGGCTGCCATGGCATAGAGGGCCTGCTCGGTGGCCTTCTGGTCAGCCGTCTTGAGTGAGGCCGCATGCTTAAAGCCCTGACCCTCGCCGAGGTAATACCGCAGCAGATCGCCCAGCACGCTGGTGGGCGCACCATCCACGGTCTTGACAAAGCTGCTGTCGCTGTTGGCGTTCAGCTGCAGGGCGGACAGGGCCACCACCACCTGAGCGCAGCTCTCCGCGCTGGTATAGCCCGTGTTCTTGTACTTAGCGGACAGCCATTGCAGCGCTTTATCGACGGCGGCGTTCACCGTGGTATCGCCGCCCTCGTTGTAGTAGGGCGCCAGCGCCTGCAGCGCCATGGCGGTCATGTCCACGTCGCCAACGGGTTTTGTGTCGGCGCTGGAGCTCCAGCTGCCATCCTCATTCTGCTGGGTCAGGATGGCCTGTACCAGCCAGTAGCTGTCCTGGGTATAGTTGCCGCTGTTGAGGGCCAGCAGGCCGAATACCAGGCCGTTGATATCCGTGTCACTGGTATCGGTGACCTGCATGATATTCCTGTCCTGCAGCGCCGCCAGCAGGTTTTTGCCGCCCACGTTGGCGGGGTCCTTGCCGATGGCGGTAAGGGCCAGGATGATACGCTCGTTATCGGTGATGACGGGGGTGTTTTTATCATCGGGCTTCCGGAGGATGCCGTCAGAGCCGATGTTCGCCTTTACATAGGCCACGACCTTGTCGTAGTAGGCCTGGATGTACTCGTCGGGCAACGCAACGCCGGCGCGGGCCAAGCCCAGCACCGCCCACTCGCCGCGGTCACTGGCCACGACGGGTGCGGGCACGTTGTTCTGGATGTACTTCTTGGTGTCGGCGTACACCTTGTCAAAGTTGGGGATCTCCGTGCCGGGATCCACAGGCTCATCGGGGTCCACGGGGATATACTTGTTCGTGAAGAACAGGCGGACAGTGTCGCCGTCATGGATAAAGGTCGCATCCAGCGTGGTGTTGGGCAGCGTCTCCTCACCCTGGGCCGGCGTGACGCCGAACATCCAGCCGGAGGACTTGCCGTCATCCTTCTCGCCCAGTGTTTGGCTCTTTGTGTCCGTAATGCTCTTGAGATACGCACCGCTGCCGGTATATTCGTACTTGGCATTGTCCAGGCAGGCCTTGACGGCATCCCAGGCCGTCCAGTCATTGCTGGCCTTCCCGGTAAAGGTGTAGTTGGTTCCGGTAAAGCTGTGCTTGTTTTCGTTATAGCTGTCCACCTGGACGGTGACGGTGATCATCGCGTTCTCGTTGGGATCATCTTCTCCCGTCAGGCCCGTGACCCTCAGATCAACGCTGACCGGCTGCTTGTAGAACTGCTCGAAGAGCTTGTACTTCTCCTTTGTCTCCTCAGTGCCGTTCAGGCCGAATTTCTCCCAGTACTGGGCGTACTTGGTGTAGGTCAGGACGCTGTCCAGCGTAACTGTCGTATTGTACTCCGGCTGGTGCACACGCAGGAGCTCATTCTCGATGACGGAGGGTCGGGAGGATCGGAAGCAGCGGTACTTCTCTGTATCGAGCCAGCCAGGGATATCGTCGGCCTCGATGCCGTCGAAGGTCATATTCACCGTGCCGCGGACGTATTTCAGCGTGCCGTCCTCGTTTTTGCAGATCTCTGCGAAGGGGTACAGGTCGGAGGTGACCTTGGTCTTATCCGTATTCTCGTTCTTGATACCGTCCCAGTAGGCGTTCTCGGTCAGCGCCTTGGTCATAAAGGCGGCAGCGTCATCCAATTCCTGCTGGGTAAAAGGCTGAATGGTGAAGCTGAACTCCTGACGGGCCAGCAGCTGGCCGGAGCTGCGGGTGGTGATAGTGACCACGTATCTGGCCTCTGCCGCTTCCTCACCGGGCAGCGGGCGGTAGACCATGGCGTGATAGCCGTTGAAGCCCAGCACGTCCGGGGTGAGGCTCACCATCGTGACCTTCTGGTTATAGCTGTCGGTCATGATGCCCTCCTGCTGCAGCAGATAGGGCCGGGGCATCTGCAAATCGGCATCGACTTTGCTGAGATCGGGCTTCGTCGTTTTGTCCACGAAGTCCACCAGCAGAGACTGATACTTGTCCTTCATGGCCGTCTGCATCTCGTTGGTGGCGTCGATGTCAAAGGGCGCTACCGTGATGTCAAAGAACACGTCGGCGTAGACCTCCACACCGTTCTGCCCCGTGATATGCTCCTTTATATACGGATCGTCGTCAAAGTCGGTATAGGTCACGCGGGCGATCAAAGTTTCTTTGCCGGCATCCTCGGGCAGCTCACCCTCGGCAGGCCGCACGGGGCGGACAATGTTGCCCACGCCGGAGGCGCTGTCTTTATCGCTGCTGATATACAGGCAGTTGGAGTCTTCCGCGACATCCACAACAGCCCACTGGACCTGCATATCGTAGCGGCCGGAGATGCTGTAGGGCAGCGTCAAATTGGAGGTAATGCCGCCAACCACGGCGTGGCGATCCCAGGCGCCGGTGGTGTTCGTCTCCGCTTCGTTGGTGTTCTCGCCGCGGATCATCTCCCAGGTCAGCGTTTTGGCAGCTTCCGTCAGCTGTGCCTGCACATCGTCAAAGCTGCGGCCCACGATCGCGCGGGTGGTGATAGTCTTCTCCACACCGCCGTAGGCGACTTTGAACTCCAGGCCGGCGTAATACGCCTCCTTCAGCTGGACAGCGCCGTCAAAGAACTTGACATCGCCGTTCGCAGTGATGTACTCATGTGCCGCACCGTCAAAACCGCTGGCTTTAGCGCTGCCGTCCGTATAGGTAATGACAGCCTTGTCGGCCACATCCTTGTAGCCCATCTCCTCCAGCAGGCGGCGGAAGGCTTTTTCAACACCCTTGCCGTTGGCGTCGGTGGTGTCGTTGTAGAGGCCCACCCCCTGCAAAGGCCGCACCGCCGCATTGCGTGCGGTGATCACGGCGGCGATGTCGTCCAGTGTCTGCTGTTGCTCCGCCGCTTTGGACCACAGGCAGAGGGTAAAGGTCTTGACCTTGCTCTCGCTGCCGGAGGTCAGCGTGGCCTTGAGGGTGACAGTAGCCTTGCCACCGGCAGGCGCGGTGATGGCGGCAGTCCCATCGTCCTTCACGGTCACCAGGCCGTTGTCGCTTTTCCAGTCAATGGCAACGGTCATTTCCGCGCCGTTCACCGTTACCTGTACGGTGGACGGCAGTATCAGGCTGGTGGTGCAGTCGCAAGGCACCTTTTCGTCGCTCTCCATATCGTCCAGCATGACTGTGACGGCCTCGATGCCCTTGATCTGGTAGACGCCGGTGGCATCGGCCTTCAGAAGGTCTGCATTCTCGGCATCGAGCCCCAGTTCCTTATAGAAGTGCTTTTGCAGGGCGGTCAGAAAGTAGTCGTGCAGGTTCGTGACCGCTTCGCCGGGCGCTTCGATGCCGTATTCCTTGCAGAGGTCAGCCTTATCGTTATTGTCCGTAAGGTCATAGAATCCCAGCACAGTCTCGGCGTACCAGTCAGCCTTGGCTTTCTTGGCGGCGTCGGCGGCGGTCATGCCACGCAGGGACAGGCTCTGCTGGGCCTGGCTGACGGCCCGCAGGTCGTCGGCGGAGAGCACGGTGCCGCCCTGCCAGGGCAGAACGGGGAAACCGCCGTTGAGGGTGCCGTCATCCTGATTCATGCCCATGTCCACGGCGAACTCCGCGGAGCGCATATAGTCCGCGGTATGGGCAGTCATACCAGCCGTCACATTGCCCATAGCAGGTACATGAGCCACGGTATCCAGATAGACACAATTGGTGATACTCGTCCCGCTGTCAACCGTACCTACCACCGCGCCAATACCGCTTTCCGGGCCGGTGACGGTTCCAATAACGTAGCAGTTGATAAGCGCTCCCCATTTTTCATAGTAAGAAGAACCCTTTACAGCGCCCGCAATACCGCCGATCGCTTTGTTGGTGGTCTTTGCAGGGTCTGCATAGACCTTACCGGTGGAATAGCAGCTCTCCACCTTACCATAGGTATAACCCACGATACCGCCGACACTCAACGTCGAACTGTAAGAGCCCGTTGTATTCTTGATACTGCCGGTGTTCACGCAGTTCCGTACAACGCTGTTCTCGCCCTCACTCTTACCCACGATACCGCCGGCAGCTCCATAACTGGAGCTATTGGTAACAGAACCACTGAACAGGCAGTTTTCCACGGTACCGTCGTTGAAATCCACGATGCCGCCCACAACACCATTGGCAGTAAGCACGGCATCCACACTGAGGTTTTTCACCTTGCCCGTGCTGTCCACATAATCAAACAGTCCCTTGGAGCCCTTCAGGCCACTGACGGTGTAGTGATGCGCTTCATCGCCGTCCAGGGTGCCGGCGAACTTATTGCTGCTGGTGCCGATGGCCGTCCATGCCTTGCCGTTGAGGTTGATATTGGCGGTGAGTTTGGCGCTGATGGCGGTCTGCCCGTTTTGGACGGCATCGGCAAACCATGCCAGTTCCGCGGCGGTGCCGATCTGATAGACGCCGTTTTCTGTTTTGGGCTCGGTCTTGGTCGTGCCGTCCCATCCCTCACCGGCATAGGTCAGTGTTACCTTGATGGTGTCGTTTTTGGCAGCGGTAAAGCTGCCGCTGACCGTGATATAGTCCGCCTTGGCGACGGTATAGGCATACGTCTCGCCGAGGTAGACGATGTATGCGCCGTTCTCGTCTGCTGCGATCGGGCCGCCCACGGGGTGGGTCAGCGTAACAGACGCATCCGCCGGATCAGCTGCAAACTTCACCTGGTACGCCTTCAGGGCGGTAAGGCCCACATCCTGATCCACGTTCTTATCCGTGACGATGATCTTGCCCACCTTGGTTTGATAGCCGTACTTGCTGACCGTGTAGGTGTACACTCCGGCGGGGACCGCATACTTACCGTCGGTGCCTGTGATGGCTGCACCACTGGCATCCTGCAAGATGACCGTGCAATCCTCCGCGCCGGTGACATTGAGAGAGATGGTGTAGACGGGGGAAACGGTAAAGTCTTTCAGCTTGACATTATAAGAGTCGGAACCGCTGAAGGACAGCGTCAGTTCATCGCCCTTTTTCAGCACCGTGCTGAATGTCTTCCACTCCGATTCATCGTAGGCTGTCAAGAGTGTCTTGCTTCCGTTCTTTACAGTGAATTTGTAAGAAGAATAGTAGCTTTCATACCCATTGGAGAAATACTGGAAGGACACAACGCGCGGCGCTCCCACCGTCAGCTTCATAGTCGTTGTGCTGCCATAGCTTTTTTTGCTCTCCAAATAGTTCCCACCAGCAGCCCGCACCGGTTCAAAGCCGTATCGTGTGCCGTTCTCGGCGGTGATACCGTCCAGGCCGGCAAAGAAATCGTCAAAGGTCAGCGACTTGACGAACTCCAGGCCTATGGTCTTGGCAGCCTGGACCACAAAACTCCCAGGCAAGGTATCGCAGCCATCCAGGGTGGCTGTGTAGGTATAGTTCCCGGCGGGGAGGGTGCAGTTCGTGCCGCTGCCCGTATAAACCGTGTCTCTGCCGGACTTCACGGTGACGGTGGGCTCGGCGGTCACGCCCTCCGGTTTGGTGATTTGGAAGGTCACAGAATACTTGGCCGCTTCTGTCAGGGTGACAGGGACGCTCACATCGGCGGTCGCAACACTGATCGTGCCGGTGGCCGTCTCATAGCCAAACTTGCTGACGGTGTAGGTGTAGGCCGTATTCTTGGCAGCGATATACTTGTACTCACCGCCGTTCTTGGCGTCATGAGATACCGTGCTGCCGTTTTTCGTCAGTTTTACCGTGGCATCCGCGGGAGACACGGTAAGGGTAATGACCGGCAGTTTGACAAGGGTAACATTGACCGTTTGATTTTCGGCGCTCATGGTCACCTTGCCGGTGGCGGGCTCATAGCCCTTTTTGGTGACGGTGTAGGTGTAGTCCGCCGCGGCTTTTACGGCGAATACGCCATTGCTGCCGGAGACGGTTTTGCCTTCCTTATCTTTCAGAGTGACCGTCGCGTCCGTCTGGTCCGGCGCTATGGTCAGCGTGTACAGCGGGGAAACGGTGAAGTTTTTCAACCAAACGCAATCACTGCCGGTATCCACAGAGTAGTCCTTCGCATATGTGATCGTAACTTCGTCGCCTGCTTTTACTTCTATCGTTTGATTCGTCCAGTCAACAGTCCCTCCTTTAGATAGCAACTGTTCACTGTTCTTTTTTATCGTAACTTTATCTGAACTTTCGGAACTGATGCGATAGTCGAAAGTCAACTCCGATGTCTTTATATCTTCAAGAAATGTAATTGTAATAGTGACCGAAGCGTTTTTCGTTTTTTTGTTATTTGATACCAGCGTACCATCTTCATCCACAAACTCCTTGCCGTCCTCGCCCGTGTAGCTGGAATTGTGGCTGTACTCCACCGTGGCGTAGCCCTTCAAACTGTTGAACACGGTGCTGGGGAACAGCTTCTCGTTGATCTTGATGGTATAGGGGGCCGTCGCACCCCTATAAGTCACGGTCAGCGTCTGGCTCTCCATCGCATTGGTGGAATCAAACCCTGTAACAGTGAAGCCCTCGGTAATATCCCTGGTCGTACCATCGGTGTAGGTCACGGTGACGGTCAGACCGCTGGTGTCCAACTCGTCCCGCTGCTCGTATTCGGTCTTATAGCTGCCCTTGAGCGTGATGCTCCGCACCTTTTTCAGCGCCACGGTTTGGGTGCTGTTCTCGGTGGGCGTCACGGTGCCGACGGCGGGCTCATAGCCCTCCTCGGTCGTCTCGGCGGTGTAAGTATAGGCGTGACCCTTCAGCAGCTGATAGGTCGTTCCCTCGGTGGGCGCAACCTGCGTCTCGCCGTCCTTGAGGGTGAGCGTGGCATTCTCCGGGGTCACGGTGAAGGTCACGGTGACCCACTGTGCAGCATCCTCCGCCAGCGTAACGGTAACGCTGGCGGGAGTCGCCACGGGATTGTCCTTGTTCGTCACGGTCACGCTGCCGGTCTGCTGCGTGTAGCCGGGGCAGGACACGGTATAGGAATACGGTGCATCGGCGGCAGGCAGCGCCACGGTGGTAGAACCGGTATAAGTGCCGCCGTTTATCGTAAGCACAGCATTCTCGGGCTGAATGGTAAAGGATACCGCCGCGGTGGGGGTCTCCCAACTGAGGGCGGGATAGTCCCCGCTCTTGACCATGAAGCCATCCCCCAACAAAGCCGCAAACGCGGGGGATTTCATCTCGGTTTCAGTTTTGAAGTCGGAAGCACTATCAGCATTAACGCCACTAACCACAAATGCTTGGGCAGAGCCCTCCAAAGCATAGCAATTCTTGACTTGGCAGGCAGTATAAGTGGTAGACGTTGTTCCCAGCAGAGCATAAGCACCGCTATTCCCGACAGAGTAGCAGTTCTCAATTAAAACACCCTTGGATCCTCTTCCGAGAATACCGGCAATTCCAGACTTGCTAACGGAAATACCGCCTGTATTATAGCAGTTGCGAATGACATGGGTGCCTTCAAGGTTGCCGCAGATGCCGCCCACCTTTCGGTTAGTACCGTTTATTGTTCCTGTATTTATGCAGCCTGTGACCGTAACACTATGGGCACTGCCCGAACAACGGCCTAAAATGCCACCAACTTCTTCTTTTCCCGTGATGGCAGCCGTGTTCTTGCAGTTTTCGATGGTCACATCGCCGGCATCTGTGTCCGCACTTCCTGCGATACCACCCACATTGTTTCCTTTACTGGAAATACTGCCTGCGGTGATCACATTCTTCACCACGGCGCCGCCCGAGAGTGTTTTGAACAGGCCGACATCGGCTGTGGAATCGGTGATATTCAGCGTCACGGTGTGGCCGTTGCCGTCAAAGGTGCCGGAAAAGTCGTTGGCATACGGCTCGGTAACCGTAATGTCCGCTGCCAGCTTATAGCTGCCGCCGGCGACCATGTCCCTGAAGTCATCCGCATCGTTGATGGCTGTCGGCGCACTGTCCGTCCCGCCGCTGCGGGCCATCTGGGACACAGGCACTTCCTCAGCAGGCTCCTGCTGCTCCTGCGTCTCCTCATTCCCGGCAGGGACGGTGTTCTCCGTGTCCACCGGAGCTATCTGTTCCTGCTGGGTCTGCTGCTCCTGATCCGCGGCCAGCGTGTCGGCCAACACGGAGGTGGGCAGCAGGCTGACGACCATCACAACGGTCAGCAGCCAGCTTATGACTCTCTTCTTCATGTCTCTTTCTCCTCTATGTAAATTTTTTGTCGACGTGAGGGGGTGGGCGGGGATGCGGCAACATCCCCGCCCCACTTATGGAAAAGCACGCGGCCAATGGCCGCCTCAGCTTGACAAAGGGGACTCGTCTGCACAGTTTCACGGTCAGATGGAAAGCGCACGGCGCCTCAGCTTGACAGTCGAGTTTTCCGCACCGCTTCGCTGTGTATGGCAGCGTGTCAGCCTGGCAAGGGAAATATTTTTCATGCAGGGCATGAAAAACGGGACAGAGTGCACTCTGTCCCGCGAAAATGAAACGCTGCCCGGCGCAAAGCCGGACAGCGAACGCAATAGATACGACCCCTGCACCACGGAAAGACGTCGCCGCCCCCGCCGCCCGCCCAAAAGGGCCGGCCGCGAAAAAGGCGGTGCAAAAAACACCGACCTCCCGTTCAGGAGGTCAGCGTGGTACATCTACATGGTGGTACAAGATTCCCGCACACGGAGAGCGCGCCCGCTGCAATTCGTCCTACACAATGCAATTCTCCTGGCTCGCGCCGCGGGGGGACAGACATCCCTCCTCGTTTGCAGCCTACCTTCTCATGGGCTTACCCACAATGGCGGACTTTCGTCCCGGCGGCTCTCGCCGCTTCGGTGCATCCTTGCGCTCACAGTACCGGTCGTGCGGGGTTTGGCCACCCCTTTCCTTCTATGCCGACGCCTGGCCCGTGGTGGGCTGTACGGCCGCCGGCGACATTGGATCAACAGACTGTTTATTTACTTGTCAGCGACATTATATTACAGGAATTGGCCGTTGTCAACCCTCCTCCCTACCCCAGCGCCACATCCAGGATCATCATTACGGTAAAGCCCGCGGCAAAAGCCAGCGCCCCCGGGCCGGGGTCGCCGCGCGTGGGCAGCAGCTCGGCGGCCACCACATAGAGCATAGCCCCGGCGGCAAAGCCAAGCAGCCAGGGCAGCGCCGGAACGATGAGCGCCGCCGCCAGCACCGTCACGCCGGCGGCCAGGGGCTCCACCACGCCGGAGAGCACGCCGCCCAGAAAGGCTCTCCCCTTCCCCGCACCGGCGGTACGCAGGGGCAGGGCCACAATGGCGCCCTCCGGCACATTCTGGATGGCGATGGCCAGCGCCAGCGTAAACGCCGCAGCGGGCGCGGCGGGCCCCGCCGCCCCACCCCCCGGTGCTGGAGG
>OGUM01001597.1_pt1 | contig 15770 bp, 12 predicted proteins | sample 1553631 | NCBI WGS metagenome assembly OGUM01 (sample SAMEA2580228, study PRJEB22360) | human gut metagenome | biome: human gut; feature: human-associated habitat; material: faeces | place: Denmark | collected 2008/2010 | reverse complement strand
TTGCCGTATGCATTTCGGGCGGCAAGGATTCAACGGCGATGCTCCTGCGCCTGCTGGAGGAAAAGCTGCCTATCCGGAACATTACCGTAATGGTGCAGAAGGAGGCCGCACAGCGCCTCTGCGCCGCTCCCGGCACGCGGGATGCGGGTGCAATCAGCTACGCCGTGGCCTATTACGCCGAGCCGAAGCTGTTGTTCAGCGTCCAGCCCGGCAGCTTTTACCCCGCCCCCAAGGTGACCAGCGCCGTGGTGCGCATGGACATCCGTCCCACCCCCGCCGTGCAGGTGGAGGACGAGGAGGGCTACTTTGCCCTTGTCCGCGCGGCCTTTGGCCAGCGGCGCAAGACTGCCGCCAATGCCATTGCCAGCGGCCTGGGGATGCCCAAAGATGCCGTGACCGCTGCCATTGAAGCCGCCGGTTTCGATGCCCGCATCCGTCCCGAGGCCCTGACGCTGGAGGATTTTGCAAAGATCCAGAGCGCACTGGCCCGGTGACTTGTTTTAATAATTCGGTTTTCCAAAAGCAGGTGCTCTTCGCAAAGCGTGGAGCGCCTGCTCTTTTAGAATGTAAAGCAGAAAATACGGTGTCTTTTTGACGAGAACAATTCCGGTTGTTTTGTCCGCAGCATTGTCTGTTAAATTTCCTGCACGCTTTACCATGTAAAAGCAAATATATTTCATCGTTTTTGTGCGGCAGACTTTGCTTTTTGAAGAAAAAGCTGTGTGTGCTCCATTGACATCTTTTTATTTCAATGGTACAATATATGACGTGTTAAGGTTTTGCGGGAGGAGCACAGGTGCAGACAGAGGGGTCTGTTTCTGCGCTCTTTTGTATTCCCTGGCAATACAGGATTCAAAAAACCTCCGCAGAATAGTGGGAAAACAGCAGGACATCCCGCCCTGCACCATGCACTGAAGCACGGAATTATTATAGGGAGGAAAACACAATGAACAACAACTACGAGTCTCATGCAATCAGCCGCCGCAGCTTTCTGAAGGCTTCCGGTGTCGTTGGTGCCGCCGGCATTCTGGCCGCCTGCGGCGGCAACTCTGGCAGCAGCTCCACCGCTGCTTCCTCTGGTGCTACCAGCGCTCCCAACACCACCGGCGCTACCCCGCTGAAGGAGTTCATCTCCTGGGAGAGCACCAACCGTGAGCTGGAGAGCTGGAACATGCTGTACAGCCAGATGGCTTCCGACATGAATGTCACCACCAACCTGTGGGAAGGCCTGCTGAGCTTTGACTGCTACGGCAAGGCTGTGCCTTCCGTGGCCAAGGAGTGGAGCCACAATGAGGACTCTTCCGTTTGGACCTTCAACCTCCGCGACGATGTGGACTGGGTGGATGTGAACGGCGAGGTCAAGGCTCACCTGACCAGCAAGGACTTCCTCGTGGGTCTGGAGTGGGTGCTGAACGCAGCCAAGAACCAGGCCAACAACACCTCCATGCCCAACGAGACCCTGACCGGTGCTGCTGATTACTATCAGAAGACCAGCGATATGGGCGATGCCGCTGCCGACCTGACCTACCAGGATATGCTGGACGCAGGCGTGGGCGTTGAGGCTCCGGATGACTACACCCTGGTCTTCACCTGCAAGGATCCCTGCCCCTACTTCGATACCGTTGCTGCCTACACCAGCTTCTACCCCGCCTCTGAGGATCTGATCAACGAGCTGGGCGTTGAGGGCTTCCGTGCCTGCGATTACACCAACATGTGGTACAATGGTCCCTATGTGGTGGAGGAGTTCATCAGCCAGAACACCAAGAGCTACATCCCCAACCCCAACTACTTTGGTGCAAACGATGTGTCCCGCTTCGACCGCTTCACCGTTACCATGATCAGCGACGGCACCGTTACTTTCCAGCTGTACCAGAACCGTGAGCTGGACGAGATGGATGTGGGCGAGAGCACCCTGACCACCATCCAGGCCGATCCCAACAGCGAGTACAATAATCAGCTGTGCGAGAAGCGCCCCAAGAAGTTCAGCTACCAGATGCACTTCAACTACCAGAAGAACAACGAGGACGGCACCCCCGACGACAACTGGAACAAGGCCATCGCCAACACCGCCTTCCGTCAGTGCTTCTACAAGGGCCTGAATCTGACCAACTACTATGCCCGTACCAACAAGATCAACCCCCTGAAGTGCGAGAACGACTACTACACCATGCCGGGTGTCTGCTATAACACCCAGGGCCAGGAGTACACCACCCTGGTGGCCAAGGAGATGGGCTTCGACGGCGAGGCTTACGACGGCAAGACCATGATCCGCCTGCGTTCTAACAACGGCGACATTACTGACCTGAAGAAGCAGGCCATGGACGAGCTGAGCGCCATCGGCGTCACCTTCCCCGTCCACGCTGCTTACCACATCATCGCTGGTTCCACCACCGCTCTGGATACCGCAACGGTTCTGAAGCAGTGCTTCACCGACAGCTTCGGCGATGACTTCATCGTGCTGGACATCAAGACCTACGTCTCCTCCATCACTCAGGAAGTCCGTAATCCTCAGCTGCAGAGCTTCGTCATCAACGGCTGGGGCGCTGACTACGGCGATCCTGTCAACTTCGTTGGTCAGGAGATCCTGCACGACGACAACGCTTACTACAGCTGGTACTACTCCAACATCGCCAAGATCGTCGAGGCCGGCCCCGCTGACTGGCAGAAGGATCTGGTGGCCTGCTACGAGGAGTTCACCGATCTGGTCAACACCGCAAAGGCCATCGTTGATGATACCGATGCCCGCTACGCTGCCTTTGCAAAGGCTGAGGCCAGCATGCTGAACAGCGTTCTGGCCTGCCCCTGCAACTTCGATGTTTCCTGGACTCTGACCCACGCCAACGAGTACAGCAAGATCAACGCGATGTATGGTCCCTGCAACTACAAGGCTGTGAACTGGGAGACCAGCGAAGAGGCTTACACCACCGAGCAGTACGAGGAGTTCGCCGCTGCATTTGACGCAGCTACCAAGGCTTAAGTTCCCCGTTTCCCCGCCCGAAAGGGTAGAAATAAAAGTTAAGGGTTCGATAACATGTTAAAATACACGGTTAAGCGGCTGCTCCAGTCGCTTGTCACAATCTTTCTGATCGCAACAGCAGTTTTCCTGATGATGCGCTGCCTGCCGACGGACTACTACTTCACTGAGGAACAGCTCATGAAGTTTACCGATCAGCAGAAGACCGCCGCTCTGGAAGCAGCTGGCCTGACCGATCCCATCCCCACCCAGCTGGTCAAGTTCTACAACAGCCTGCTGCATCTGGATTTCGGCACTTCCCGCCGCATCCAGAACGGTGCCCCGGTGGTCAAGGTCATTGGTAAAAAGTTTGGTGTCTCCATGCGTCTGGGCCTCACGGCGTCCGCCATCTCTCTGGTGATCGGCGTTCTGATGGGCATCCTGCAGGCGGCATTCAAGGACAAGGTATTCGACTGGATCGGCACGGCCTACACCGTGTTCGTCAACGCGGTCCCGTCGCTGGTGTCGTATTCTCTGGTGCTGGTCTTTGGTTCCAAGTACCTGGGATTCCCCACGCTGTATTCCACCCGCAATGTGAGTGCTTCCAGCGTGCTGCCCATCACCTGCCTTTCGCTGGCATCCATTGCAGGCTATGCCCTGTGGACCCGCCGCTACATGGTGGATGAGCTGACCCGCGACTATATCAAGCTGGCCCGTGTCAAGGGCCTGAGCTCCCGCGAGATCATGTTTAAGCATGTTCTGCGCAACGCCATGGTTCCCATGGTGCAGTATATCCCCCAGTCCATCCTGTTGACGGTGGGCGGCTCCCTGCTGATGGAACGGTTCTTCTCCGTTCCCGGCATGGGCCCCCTGCTGACGGATGCCATCCAGCGCTATGACCTGAACGTTGTGCAGACCCTGGTCATCCTCTACGCTGTGCTGGGCATCGTGGGCGTGTTCCTGGGCGATGTGCTGATGATGGTGGTTGACCCCCGTATTACTCTGACCGGAAAGGAGGAGGCTCGCTGATGGCTAAGGCATCGGATTTTGAGGGCAAGAAGCCCGAAGAACTGTTCTACTTTGTGGATTATTCCCCGGAAGAAGCTGAACGCATCGGCTACTCCAACTATTCCTATTGGGGTTCTGTCATCCAGAACTTCCTCAAGCAGAAGGTCGCTGTCTTCTGCCTGATCCTGTTCCTGGCGCTGACGGTGTTCTCCTTCATTGCGCTGGGCATCGGCAAGTATCACTACACAACCCTGATCTCTGATTCCAGCAAGGCTTTCATCAAGCCCAACAGTGAGTACTGGTTCGGTACCGACAACCTGGGCCGTGACTACTGGTGCCAGGTGTGGTATGCCACCCAGGTTTCCATCCGTCTGGCTCTGGTGGTCGCCGTGGGCGAGAGCATCGTGGGCGTGATCTTCGGCCTGATCTGGGGCTATGTGCGCAGTCTGGACCGCTTCTTCACGGAGCTGTACAACCTGATCGACAACGTGCCCTATATCATCTATATGACCCTGATCGCCCTGATGGTGGGCCAGAGCTTCTGGATCATGGCCATCTCCATGATCGCCATCAACTGGCTTTCTATGGCCCGCCGTGTCCGCAACATGGTGTTCATGTTCCGTGACCGCGAGTACAACCTCGCGTCCCGCTGCCTGGGCACCCCGCTGTGGCGCGTGCTGACCAAGAACATCCTGCCATATCTGGTCTCCGTTATCATCCTGCGTATGGCACTGTCCATCCCGGGCACCATCAATCTGGAATCCACGCTGTCCTACCTGGGCCTGGGCCTGGGCATCGACACGCCTTCTCTGGGCCTGATCCTGAGCAAGGTGCGCGGCTTCTTCCTGGATTATCCGTACCTGCTGGTTTTCCCTGCATCCATCGTGTCCATCATTTCCATTTCCTTCTATATCATGGGCAACGCTTTGTCGGATGCGGCTGATCCGCGCAACCACGTTTGATAGATTGGAGAGAGAGACGTAAATGGATAGACAACCGATTATCTCTGCCAAAGACGTGGAGATCACTTTCAGCCTGCGCGGCCGCAAGCTGAACGCCATCCGCAAGTGCTCGCTGGACCTGTACGAAGGCGAGACCCTTGCCATCGTGGGCGAGTCCGGCTCGGGCAAGTCCGTATTCACCAAGACCTTTGTGGGTATGCTGGATGCCAACGGTATGATTACCGGCGGCTCCATCATGTTTGAAGGCCGCGATATGACCAAGTTCACCGAGAAGGATTGGCTGGGTGTCCGCGGCAAAAAGATCGCCATGGTCATGCAGGATCCTATGACCAGCCTGAACCCGCTGAAGAAGATCGGCAAGCAGATCCAGGAGAGCATTGAGCATCACCAGGGTCTGAAGGGCGAGGAAGCCAAAAAGGCTGCCATCGAGATGCTGGGCAAGGTGGGTATCCCCGACCCCGAGCGTCGGTACGAGCAGTACCCCCACGAGTTCTCCGGCGGTATGCGTCAGCGTGTCGTCATTGCCATTGCAGCGGCCTGCCGCCCGCAGATCCTGATCTGCGACGAGCCCACCACTGCACTGGACGTGACCATTCAGGCACAGATCCTGCAACTGATCCGCGACCTGCAGAAGGAGCTGGGCATGTCCGTTATCTACATCACCCATGACCTGGGCGTTGTGGCAAACGTGGCAGACCGTGTGGCCGTGATGTATGCCGGCCAGATCGTGGAATACGGCACCGTGGAGGAGATCTTCTACGACGCATGGCACCCCTACACCTGGGCTCTGCTGCAGGCTCTGCCGCAGCTGGGCACCAAGGGTGAGGCCCTGCCCAGCGTGGATGGTACTCCCCCGAACCTGTTCAACGAGATCAAGGGTGACGCATTTGCGCCCCGCAACAAGCATGCGCTGGCAATCGACTTTGTGCAAGAGCCTCCGTTCTTCCAGGTGTCCGAGACCCACGCCGCAAAGACCTGGTATCTGGACCCGCGCGCTCCCAAGATTGAGCGGCCGCACTCCATCCAGAACCTGCGTGAGAAAATGGGAAAGATGGGAGGCGCCAACTTAAATGGCTGAACGCGAAAAGCTGATTGAGCTGAAAGACCTTCAGATCACCTTTGGCTCCGGTAAGAAGAAATTTGTTGCTGTCGATCATGTCAACTTTGACATCTATAAGGGCGAGACCTTCTCGCTGGTCGGCGAGTCCGGCTCCGGCAAGACCACCATTGGCCGTGCCATCTGCCGCATCAACCCGACCTCCGGCGGCGACATCTTCTTCAAGGGCCAGAAGATCAACGGCAAGATCTCCAAGGAACTGGACAAAGAGGTCATCCGCAAGATCCAGATGATCTTCCAGGACCCCATGGCATCGCTGAACGAGCGCGCCAAGGTGGAGTATATCATTGCCGAGGGCCTGCTGAACCATCATCTCTACAAGGATCAGGAAGACCTGCATGAAAAGGTGATGAACGCCCTGCATGAGGTCGGCCTGCTGCCGGAGTTTGCCTCCCGCTTCCCCCACGAGTTCTCGGGCGGCCAGCGCCAGCGCATCGGCATTGCCCGTGCACTGGTCATGGAGCCGGAGTTCATCGTGGCCGACGAGCCCATCTCTGCACTGGATGTCTCCATCCGTGCACAGGTGCTGAACCTGCTGAACGAGATGAAGAAGAGCCGCGGCCTGACCTACCTGTTCATTGCACATGACCTGTCGGTGGTCCGGTTCATCTCGGATCGTATCGCTGTTATCAGCAAAGGCCGCATCGTGGAGCTGGCTGAGGCGGAGGAGCTGTTCCTCCATCCGCTGCATCCCTACACCAAAGCCCTGCTGAGCGCAGTTCCCATCCCTGACCCCAGCCTCGAAAAGCACAAGAAGCTGTTGGTCTATGACCCCTCGATCCACGATTACAGCGTGGATAAGCCGGTCTGGGAAGAAATCGCAAACGGCCACTTTGTGTATGGCAACCAGCGTGAGCTGGAAGGCTACCGCAAGGAGTATGAAAGCCAGCTGTAAGCTGAACCGCTTTCCTGTATTTTAACACAATGACCCCGCCGCGCTGGGAGCTTTCCCGCGCGGCGGGGTTTTGTGCTGTCAGGGAGAAAAAAGAACCGGACGCTTCAAAAACGTCCGGTTCTGCTTTTTGCTATGGGTTAATTCAATCAGGCCTGAGTGGCTGCGTCGAATGCGGCAGCAAACGCATCGTACTGTTCGGTGGTGTAAGCCTCCTCGCTGGTCTCCCAGTTCACAGCCTTGTAGTTGCAGGGACCATACATTGCGTTGATCTTGCTGTACTCGTTGACGTGGGTCAGGCACCAGGTGATATCGTAGACGGTGGGGAAGATCAGGTTCTCGTCCAGGAAGTAGGCCTCGGCCTTGGCAAATGCGGCGTAGCGCGCATCAGTGTCGTCAACGATGGCACGGCCCTCGTTCACCAGATCGGTGAATTTCTCGTAGGCGGCAACCAGATCCTTCTGGTAGCTGGCGGGGCCATTGTTCACAATGCCTGCGATGTTGGTCATGTTGCAGCTGTAGTAAGCATTGTCGTCGTGAACGATGATCTGGGTCAGGAAGTTGATGGGATCGCCGAAGTCAGCACCCCAGCCCATGTGGACGAAGCTCTGCAGCTTGGGAGCCACGACTTCCTTCATGGTGGAGGACACGAAGGTGTTGACATCCAGCACGATGAAGTCATCGCCGAAGCTGTCGGTGAAGCACTGCTTCAGCACGGTTGCGCTGTCCAGAGCGGAGGTGGAGCCAGCCAGAATATAGTAGGAGCAGTGAACAGGGAAGGTGACACCAATGGCGCTCAGCTCTTCCATGGCCTGCTTCTTCAGCTCGGTGATGTCGCCGTTGTTGGCGCGCAGGCGCTTCATGGTCTTGCCATCGTAAGCCTCGCCGTCCAGACCCATCTCCCTGGCCACCAGGTTGGTGTAGTCGGTGCCGTCAGAGGTGTAGCACAGGCCCTTCATGGTGAAGAAGTCGTTCTCGCACTTCAGGGGATTGATGGGGTTGTAACGGGCGAAGAACTTGTTCAGCACCATGCCCTTGGAGAAGCACTGACGGAAGGCCTTGTTGGCAATGGCCTTGTTCCAGTTCTCATCGGGGGTGCCGTCGGTGTTCTTCTTGTCGTAGTTGAAGATGAAGCAGTAGCTGAACTTCTTGGCACGCTTCTCGCACAGCTGCTGATTGTACTCGTTGGAAGGATCGGACTGAATGGTGGTGATGTTGCTCTCGCCCAGGTCCACCTCGTCCAGCTCGCGGTTCTGATACAGCTGCAGGCTGATGGAACCGTCGCTGATCATGGTGACAGTGAAGCGCTCAAAGCGGCTGACGTTGGCAGCATCGTAGTAGTTGGGGTTGGGGATGTAGCTCTTGGTGTTGCCCTGGATGTACTCCTCTACCACATAGGGTCCGTTGTACCACATGGTGGTGTTGTCGCAGCTCCGGAAGCCATCGACACCCAGCTCCTCGATCAGAGCAGGGGCTACGGGGTAGAAGCTGTTGTAGGCGGCAACGGTATCAAAGTAGGGGCAGGCGCTGGGGCAGGTGAACACCAGAGTGTAATCATCCGGAGCTTCGATGCCCACACCGGCAGCCAGCATGTCCTCGTAGGTCATGTCAGCAGCAGCGTCACCGGCTTCTTTAGTCAGCGCGTAGTACTCGTAAGCACCCACAATGGTATCGTTGGGCATGGAGGTGTTGTTGGCTTCGTTCTTGATGGCGTTCATCACCCATTCGAAACCAACCAGGAAGTCCTTGCTGGTCAGGTGAGCCTTCACCTCACCGTTGCAATCCACCCAGTCCACGTCGTCCCGCAGGTGGAAGGTCCAGACAGTGGCATCCTCATTGTGCTCCCAGCTGGAAGCGATGGCGGGCACCACCTTGCCGTAGCGGTCAAAGCTCAGCAGACCGTCCCACAGGTTGGTGACCACGTTGGCATCTTCAGCCTTCTGGGTGTACAGCATATTCCAGCTTTCCAGCTCACGGTTGCCGCTCTCAAAGGAGATGAACTCCTTCAGGGGGGTAGCGCCGGTGGAGTTGGGGGCAGCAGCGCCGCTGGCGGCAGCACCATTGCCGGTGTTGTTGGACTTTTCGCCGCAGGCTGCCAGCAGGCTGGCGGCACCCACAGCACCTGCACCCTTCAGGAAGGTGCGGCGATCAAAATTGAAGCTCATTGGATGATCCTCCCAGATCTTGCGCGGACAGAGCCGCGCGTTTTTCCTTTTCCTAAACGCAGTGAGGCTGTCTGCCTTTCCAAAAAGTGCACAGGAAAGACAAAAGTCACACCACTGTATATTTTAGCACTTTACTGAAAAGAAGTCAATCCGCCACAGCATAGAATTGGAAACAAAACGGTGACAAACACTTTCATAGGAAAAGAATATGAAAAAATTACTATAAAATGGAAAGAACTGTATATCTGCGAAGAACAGGCGAAAGAGAGAAACTGTTCACGCAGTGCGCACAAAACAGCTATCTTTTTTCACAAAAACATGATACAATAAAGTGTATCTGTATCAATAAGGAGCGCACCATGAAGAAACTGACCTCGATGTACAAACGCTACATGTTCCACCCCATTTTATATAAGACCGTGACCCGCACCTCCATTGTGGCCGTGCTGATGCTGCTGTGGCAGCGCTATGTCAGCGATGGCACGTTTACCATCTGGGAGGCCCCGGGCTTTCTGTGCGGCGTGGTGCTGCTCATCTGGGCCTGGGTGGACTACCTGCGGCTGGATGGCGTGACCATCCACCATCTGCTGGAGGAATTCAAGGGGATGGGCAAGCGGCAGAAAAAGATCCACTCCACCCGCTCCATCATCGACTATGCGGATGAGAAGATCGTCTCCTTTGAGGAGCTGGAACCCGAGGAGCGCACCTATTGCAGCCTGCTCTCCAATCTGGTGCTGGGTCTGCCGCTGGTCGCTGCTGCGCTGATCGCCAGCGTGCTGTAAGGGGGCCGCGGCATGGAACAAGAGCACAAGCAGCTGGTCATCGGCATTCTGGCCCATGTGGACAGCGGCAAGACCACCCTTTCCGAGGCCCTGCTCTACGGCACCGGCACCATCCGCAAGCTGGGCCGGGTGGACCATAAGGATGCCTTTCTGGACACCGACGCGCTGGAAAAGGCGCGCGGCATTACCATTTTCTCCAAGCAGGCCCTCTTCACGGCGGGCAATACCGATTTTACCCTGCTGGACACCCCGGGCCATGTGGATTTTTCCACGGAGACCGAGCGGACACTGCAGGTGCTGGATTATGCGGTGCTGGTCATCAGCGGCACTGACGGCGTGCAGAGCCATACCGAGACGCTCTGGCGACTGCTGCGGCGGTACCGCATCCCCACCTTTGTGTTCGTGAACAAGATGGACCTGCCCGGCCCGGGCAGGGAAGCGCTTCTGATCCAGCTGAACCGTCGGCTGGGGGATGGCTTTGTGGATTTTGGGGCAGAGCAGGCCGACCGGGACGAGGCGCTGGCTGTCTGCGATGAGCGGCTGATGGAGACGATGCTGGACCGGGGAAGCCTGACCGATACCGACCTCATCCCCGCCATTGCCCGGCGGCATGTGTTTCCCTGCTGGTTTGGCTCAGCCCTGAAGCTGCAGGGTGTGGATGCGCTGGTGGAGGGCCTTGACCGCTATACCCGCCCGGCCCCCGCGCTGGAAGCCTTCGGGGCCAAGGTGTTCAAGGTGAGCCAGGATGAGCAGGGAAACCGCCTGACCTGGCTGCGGGTGACCGGCGGCGCGCTCAAGGTGAAAGCCCAGCTCACCGGAGAAGTCGACGGGGAGCCATGGGCCGAAAAGGCCAACCAGCTGCGGCTCTACTCCGGCGCAAAATTTACGCTGGCGGAGTGCATCGGCCCCGGCCAGGTGTGCGCTGTCACCGGCCTGACCAAAGCCCGCCCGGGCGAGGGTCTGGGGGCGGAACGGGACAGCGACCTGCCGGTGCTGGAGCCGGTGCTGAGCTATCAGGTGCTGCTGCCCGAGGGCGCAGACGTGCACGCCGCGCTGGGAAAGCTCCATCGGCTGGAAGAGGAGGAGCCCCAGCTCCATGTGGTCTGGAACGAGACCCTGGGTGAGATCCATGTCCAGCTGATGGGCGAGATCCAGCTGGAGGTGCTGAAAAGCCTGCTGGCCGAGCGATACGGGCTGGAGGTCAGCTTCGGCCCCGGCGGCATCCTGTATAAGGAGACCATCACCGAAGCCATGGAGGGCGTGGGCCACTACGAGCCCCTGCGCCACTACGCGGAAGTCCACCTCAAGCTGGAGCCGCTGCCCCGGGGCAGCGGAATGCAGTTTGCCGCCGACTGCCGGGAAGAGGTGCTGGACAAGAACTGGCAGCGGCTGGTGCTGACGCATCTTGAGGAAAAGCAGCATCTGGGTGTGCTCATCGGGGCTCCCCTGACCGATGTGAAGATCACCCTCATTGCGGGCCGCGCTCACCTCAAGCACACCGAGGGCGGCGACTTCCGGCAGGCGACCTACCGCGCCGTCCGGCAGGGCCTGATGATGGCAGACCAGATCCACAAGACCCAGCTGCTGGAGCCGTGGTATGCCTTCCGGCTGGAGCTGCCCTCTGACAACGTGGGACGCGCCATGAATGATATCCAGAACATGGGCGGCAGCTTTGACCCGCCCGAGACCGGAGCCGACGGGGATACCACCCTGCTCACCGGCACGGCACCGGCCTCCACCATGCGCAGCTACCCCATGGAGGTGGTGGGCTACACCCGGGGCAGGGGACACCTGACCCTGACGCTGGACGGCTACCGCCCCTGCCACAATGCAGCGGAGGTCATCGAGGCTGCGGGCTATGAGCCGGAACACGACCTCGACAACCCGGCAGATTCGGTGTTCTGCGCCCACGGGGCCGGATTTGTGGTGCCCTGGGAGCAGGTGCGCAGCCACATGCATGTAGACAGCGGCTGGGGCAAGACTGCAAAGACCGAGGAAGCGGTGCAGGCCCGTCCCCGCCGGATGGCCGCCTACCGCGCTACTTTGGAAGAGGATGCTGAGCTGCTGAAGATCTTTGAACAGACCTATGGGCCCATCAAGCGGGACCCGCTGGCGGCGTTCCGCCCCACCCAGAAGCGGGAACGCCCCGATTTTAACGCCGAGCAGTGGGAGATCCAGCCCGAATACCTGCTGGTGGACGGCTACAACATCATCTTTGCATGGGACGAGCTGAACGCACTCTCCAAAGAAAGCCTGGAAGCGGCCCGCCACAGGCTGATGGACATCCTCTGTAACTATCAGGGCTTTAAGAAGTGCGTGCTCATCCTTGTGTTTGATGCCTACCGTGTGCCGGGCAGCCCCGGCAGCATAGAGCAGTACCACAATATCCATGTGGTCTACACCCGGGAAGCCGAGACCGCTGATATGTTCATCGAGCGTGTCACCCATGAGATCGGCAAGGGCCGCCGCGTCCGTGTGGCCACCTCCGATGGCATGGAACAGGTCATCATTCTGGGCCATGGTGCCCTCCGTGTCTCTGCCCGCATGTTCCATGAAGAGGTGCAGGAGGCGGAGAAGGAGATCCGGAGGTATTTGCAGGGGGAAGGGTAACATCCTCGCCCTCTCCGTCAGCGCTTACGCGCTGCCACCTCTCCCAAAGGGAGAGGCAATGCTGCCTTTATCCAAAACCCGCAATAGGCTCCCCCTTTGGGGGAGCTGGCAAAGCCGTAAGGCTTTGACTGAGAGGGCGAAATCTCACCCGAAAGGAGTCGCCTATGTTCGAAACAACTTCTGATTTTGTCTGGCAGGCCATCCAGCCCCGTCCCCGGGATGCGCATAAGGGGACCTTTGGCTCCGTGCTGGCAGTGGCGGGCAGTGCGTCCTACCGGGGCGCGGCGGCGCTGGCCGTGGAAGGTGCCCTGCGCACAGGGGCCGGTATCGTTACGCTGGCAAGTGTGGAACCGGTGCTGGCGGCAGTGGCCGCTCGCCTGCCCGAGTGCTGTCTCTGCCCCTGCGAAGCGGGGGCCGAGGGCGGCATCTCGCCCCAGAATATCGACCGCATCCGGCGGCAGAAGGCCTCTGTCCTGCTGGTGGGCCCCGGGCTGGGCTATACGGCCCAGAGTGCGGCCCGTGCCGCCGAGACCCGAGCGCTGGTAAAAACACTCCTGCCCGGTTTTTCCGGCAGTGCAGTGCTGGATGCGGACGGCCTGAACGCCGCCGCTGACCTGCTCCAAACGGAAAAAATACTTCATCCTCAAGGAGAACTGATTTTAACGCCCCACCCCGGCGAGATGGCCCGGCTGACCGGGCGCTCTGCGGCAGAGATCAATGCGGACCGGGAAGGCACGGCGCTGCGCTATGCGAAAGTATGGAATGCTGTGGTGGTGCTGAAGGGGGCACATACCGTCATTGCAGGGCCGGATGGCCGCTGTGCGGTCAATCCCACCGGCAACCCGGGGCTTTCCCGGGGCGGCAGCGGGGATGTGCTGGCGGGCATGACCAGCGCCCTGCTGGCCTGCGGTCTGCCTGCCTTTGAGGCCGCTGCCTGTGCCGTTTATCTCCACGGTGCAGCTGCCGACCGTGCCGCTGCCCTGCACGGGGAAACCGGGATGCTCCCGCATGATCTGCTGGATGCGCTGGGGACCCTGTTTGCCGAAAACGGGCGCTGAGCAAGGGGACGATCCCATCAAGAAAAGAAACGCTTCCTTTCCGCTGGATTTGTGTTATACTGGAGCTATCCAAAACACAACGATCTGCCGGAAAGGAAGCGTTTCTTTTATGGTTCCTGCACTGGAAAAAATCATTGCCGAGAGCGACCGTATCGTCTTTTTTGGCGGCGCGGGGGTCTCCACCGAAAGCGGTATCCCTGATTTCCGCAGCGTGGACGGCCTGTACCACCAGAAGTACGATTACCCGCCCGAGACCATCCTGAGCCACACCTTCTGGGAGGAGAACCCCGAGGAGTTCTACCGGTTCTACCGGGATAAGCTCATTGTGAAGGGGGCAAAGCCCAACGCTGCCCACCTGCGGCTGGCAAAGCTGGAGCGGGAGGGCAAGCTGAAAGCCATCGTCACCCAGAACATCGACGGCCTGCATCAGGCGGCGGGCTCCAAGACCGTTTACGAGCTCCACGGCAGCACCCTGCGCAACTACTGCGTGAAGTGCGGCGCGTTCTACGATGTGGACTTCATTGCCAACAGTACTGGCGTGCCCCGCTGCCCCAAGTGTGGCGGCATCGTCAAGCCGGATGTCGTTCTGTATGAGGAAGGGCTGGACGAGGAAGTGCTCTCCGGGGCTGTGTCTGCCATCCGCAAGGCGGATACTCTCATCATCGGCGGCACCAGTCTGGTGGTCTACCCGGCGGCGGGGCTCATCCGGTACTTCCGTGGCCGCCACCTGGTGGTCATCAACATGCAGCCCACCGGGGCCGATGCGCAGGCCGACCTGTGCATTGCAAAGCCCATCGGTCAGGTGCTGAGCGAGGACGTTTTGTTGGAGGACTGAGATGAAAGCTGTCATTCTGGAAAGCTATGTCATGGAGGAAGGCGACCTCGACTGGTCGGGGGTAAAGGCGCTGGTGCCGGATACCACCAGCTATGTCCGCACGGCCTACGAGGAGATCGCCCCCCGCATTGGAGATGCGGACATCGTTCTGCTGAACAAGTGCCGCATGGATGAGGAGATCTTGCAGCAGTGCCCGAACCTGAAATGGGTGGGCATCATCGCCACGGGCACCGACAACCTGGATCTGGAAGCCTGCCGCCGCCACGGCGTTGCAGTGGCCAATGTGCCGGGCTATTCCACTTACAGCGTGGCCCAGATGACCTTCAGCCTGCTGCTGGCCATCTGCCAGTGCGCGGAGCGCTACAACCGTGCCGTCAAGCAGGGATGCTGGCAGCTGGATATCCCGGAGAGCATCGGCCTGCTGCCCCAGATGGAGCTCTACGGCAAGACCTATGGCGTTTACGGCTATGGCAGCATCGGGCGGCAGTCGGCCCGCATTGCCAGAGCCTTTGGCATGGAGGTGCTGGTCTGCACCCGCCCCGTCCGGCCCGAATACGCCGCCGACGGTGTGGAGTTCGTGGATTATGATACCCTGCTGAGGCGGTGCGATATCCTCAGCCTGCACTGCCCGGCCACCCCCGCCACCCGCGGGTTGGTCAGCCGGGAAGCCCTTGCAAAAATGAAGCCCGGTGCTATTTTGCTGAACACCGCCCGGGGCGCACTGGTGGACGAAGAAGCCGTAGCCGATGCGCTGGAAAGTGGCAAACTTGCCTTTTACGGTGCCGATGCTTTTGCCACTGAGCCGCTGCCGCCCCAAAGCCGTCTGCGCGGCCTGCCGGGCGCGGTGCTCACGCCGCATATCGCGTGGACTACCAAGGAAGCGCTGCAGCGGCTGATGGACATCACCACCGGCAACCTGCGCAGCTTTCTGGCCGGGAAAGGCGAGAATATCGTCAACCCTTGATTTTGACAGGGCACTGTACTATACTGTTCCATGATTTCAGGCTCTCACGGCAAAGGAACTGCCGTAAAATAACGTATGCACAAGAGCATCCGGCAGCTTTGCCGCTGCTCTGAGGGAGGTAAAAATGAGCTACGCCATCGTATTCAGCAGCAAAACCGGCAACACCGCACTGCTGGCACAGACCCTGCAGGAGCAACTGCCGCAGGCAGACTGCTGCTATTTCGGCGCACCGGACGCTGCCGCATTGGCAGCAGATACCCTGTATGTGGGCTTTTGGACGGACAAGGGCAAGGCCGACGCCGACACGCTGGATTTTTTGAAGCAGCTGCGCGGCAAGCGGGTGTTTCTGTTCGGCACCGCAGGCTTTGGCGGCAGTGCACCCTACTTTGAAAAGATCCTTGCCGCCACCCGGAAGGCGCTGGAT
>OGUM01001593.1_pt1 | contig 15790 bp, 12 predicted proteins | sample 1553631 | NCBI WGS metagenome assembly OGUM01 (sample SAMEA2580228, study PRJEB22360) | human gut metagenome | biome: human gut; feature: human-associated habitat; material: faeces | place: Denmark | collected 2008/2010 | reverse complement strand
CCTCTGCGTCCGCTGACGGCTGACTGTGTTCTGGACGCCGCCCGCATCAGCGGAATGCCCGTCGCCGCGCTCTTCGCCATTCTCGCCACGGAAGGCGGAAAAACAGGGGAAGCCCTGAGCAACAGGAACGGCACATGGGACATCGGGCCGTTTCAGGTCAACACCATTCATCTTAACGAGTTGGCCGCGATGGGCATTGCACCTGACGCCGTACTCCGTGATGGCCGCATCAATGCGTATGCCGCCGCCTGGCTGCTGCGGAAGGAATATCAGCGCACGGACAGTCTCTGGCAGGCCATCGGCGCGTATCACTCCCGGACGCCGCATCGCCGGGATGCCTATATCCGGCGAGTACAAACCAATCTGGAACGTCTGAGCCGGGAAGGGATTTTCACGCTCTCCGTTCTTGAGCGGGAGGTGGGACAATGAACGGTCGGGATAACAGGGATGACCACCTTTTCTTATGGTGCGCCTTCCTGGTTCTTGTCTTTGTGGTGCTGCCCGCCCTGTATATCGCTCATGCCGATAGCGTGAACAGGCCGCTGCTTGCCCTGGCCAAAGCCCAGATTCAGGTCTTCACGCCCTTCTTTGATGAAGCCCAAACAGCCTGGACACGCATTGCGGAAGCTGACCCGGCCTCTCTGTCATGGGAAACCATGCAAAAAGTCCTCCACTACACCGGCTCGTGGATTCGCTGGCCTTTTGCGCTGCTGCTCGTTCTGTTCGGCGTGGCCGCCATCTTCATGGGGCGCGTGGGTGGTCTTGTCCGCCGCTTCAATATGGAAAGTCTGCTCCGGAACAACGCGGAGTCCTTCCCTTGCCTGCGGCCTGTGGTGGGGCGCGGCAAGTATCTGCTCTCGCCGGAATCCCATGATTCCGGGCCGTGGAAAATCGCCCGGACGCCCGCGCAGTTCGCGCTGGAGAATGAATTACTGCTCGATGAACAGGGAAAACCGTTCACGCCGGAACAGGCCCTGAAAAACGGCCTGCCGTCCACGGAACTGTCCGCATGGGGCAACGCCCGGCTGGATGAAAAAAAGGCCCTTGCCGTGCTGACGGAACAGCTCGGCAAATCCTTTGAGGGCTATGAGGGCTTCTCGCCCTGCCGCCGCGCTCTGGCCGTCGCTTTTCTGGCCTACGCCAATGGAGACAAGAAGGGCTGCGTCAGTATGCTGGACATGGTTTCCAGTTCCTACAACGAAATTGACGGGAACGCGGATTGTCCCGTGCTGACGGACACCGCCTTTGAGAAGCGTCTGAAAAAAGCATGGGCGCGGCACAAGGATGTTCTGTCCGAGAAGAACATGGCCAGTCATGCCCCCTATGAGCTGCCCTGGTTCATGGCTCTGCTGTACCGGGCGCGGCAAAAAGGCGTACTGGCCAGTTCGCAGTTCCTGTGGCTTCGCCCGATGGACAGGCTGCTCTGGTACGCGCTCAATCAATGCGGCGGGCGGGCTGCATGGGCCGAAGGCTTTGCGGCATGGGCGCACTATACGGCGGAAGAACAGGAAGGGAAGGCTCTGACTGAACCGCATGTAGCTCCCGCCGTGGCAAGTCTCAAGGAAGCCCTGTCCGCCCAGGGCTGGCTGACGGAAATCTTTGTGCCGCCCATGCCGGAAACAATCCCGGTTCCGCCCGCTGACGCTGCCGAAACTTCAAACTCCGAGACTGAAACTTCTTCCATTGAATCGCCGCCGGACGCGGATATGGTTCTCTGCCCCCCGGAAGAAAACCCCGAATACGACGCCAATGAAGATGAACACTTAGCTGACGAATACTACTAGAGGTTCCACTTATGAACAGAACTATCAGAGGTCTGGAAGACCACGAAACACAGGAACGTAAACGCCTGCACCGTGATGTACGCTCCCCCTCGCAACGTCTCGCGGACGCGCTCAAGCTCGGCCAGGTACAAATCGGTGGAATGTTCGGCGCGGGGGTGTGTCTGTTCCTCTTCCCCGTTCTGGCGACGCCGTTGTTTTTGGTTGGCATCGCTCTGTTCCTTGCCCGCTGTGCCTGCGTGAACGGCGAACGTCTGCCGTTCCGTATGCCGATGGGCATGTCCGGTACGGACAGAGGCGATCCCCTGCCTGGACGGGGCGGTTTTGCCAGACCGGAGGGCATTTTCTTCCTCGGCAATCGACTTCAGGACAAACAGGAGCTTTGGCTGAAAGCCAAGGATATTCTCACCCATTGCCTGCTCTTCGGCACGACAGGTTCCGGCAAGACGGAAACGCTTGTTTCCCTGTCCTACAACGCTCTGGCCACGGCAAGCGGGCTGTTCTACATCGACCCCAAGGCCAGTCCCAAACTGGCTGTGCAGATATGGCAGATGGCCCGATTCCTTGGCCGGGATGACGACTTCCGCGTGTTGAACTACGGCACGTCAGGCAAGGTCAAGGGCAAGTCCCCGCGCCGTCTTTCCAACACCAACAACCCGTTCACATTCGGCTCGGCGGAAGCCCTGACGCAGCTTCTTGTTTCTCTCATGCCCGCTTCGGATGGAGCCAATTCCATTTTCGCGGACAAGGCGCAAGCCCTGATTTCCGGCGTCATGTACGCTCTGGTGGACTTGCGGGACAAGGGACTGCTCAAGCTCTCCACTTCCATCATCCGTGATGCCCTGGCTCTGGAAAAATGCGTGGCTCTGGCCCTGCATCCCGAACTGGATGAGGAATCCCGCGCGTCCATCCAGGCGGCTCTTGCCACCTCCGGCTGGATTGCCGGGCGCGACCTGAAAGACCAGCCGGAATCCTTCGCGGAGCAGTTCGGTTACGCGCAATCCTATTTCGGCAAGGCTCTTTCCAGTCTGACCGATACCTACAGCCACATCTACGGAGCGGAAGATGGCGAAGTGGATTTTGCCGACAGCATCATGCAGCGACGCATCCTCGTGGTTTTATTGCCTTCTCTGGAAAAAGCCCCTGCCGAACTCGCCAGCCTCGGTAAAATCAGCCTTTCCGCAATTCGCAATGCCTGCGCCGTTGGCCTCGGCGCGAATATCGAAGGCGACGCCGCTGATGTGCTGGAAGCCCTGCCCACTGATGCCATAGGCATCGGGCCGTACCTGTGCATCGTGGACGAGTACGCGGCTATCGTGACGCCCGGCTTTGAAGTCGTGCTGACACAAGGGCGCGGTCTTGGCATCGCCGCCATTGTAGCCTCCCAGGACTATGCAGGCATCATGGAGGCTGACAAGAAAGGCGCGCAGCAGATGGTGGCAAATACGTCCATCAAAATTTTCATGAAAATGCAAGACGCTGAAAAAACATGGGATTTAATACGTGGACAGGCGGGACAAAGCACTGTCCTGCGCACCACAGGTTTCAACGTCAACGAACAAATCAGCTCCGGCTACCGCGACGCCAACTCCACCACGGTGGAACAGGAAGACCGCGTTGTCCTGCGTGACTTGCAGGAACAGATAGAGGGCGAGGCCCACTTTGTCTTTTCCGGGCAGATCGTCCGGGGGGATATGTTCTTCGCCAATCCCTCTCTCAAAAAGGCACAACTGCGAGTGCCTCAGCTTTTACAACTTTCCTTGGAGAAACAATATGATCACGCTGCATAATACCGTGTACTTACAGGCCATTTTTCTCTGTGCTTTTCTGGCCTTCTTCCAGTCCGCTCACGCCGGAACGCCCATATCCGACCGTATGGCTGTGGAAACGGGTGTAAAAGCGGAAATCGCCAAAGACCTGGCGTCTCCTTACTCCCCACACGAAAGTCTCTCCGGCAGAACCTGTCTCGACGGCAGGCCGGTGGACGGCTTTCAGGGCGACATTGTAGAACTCTGGTCAAATCTTGAGTGCCCTTTCTGCGGTATTCAGGAACCGCTTCAGGCGCAGCGGGACAATCCCGGCCTGTGCATCGTCGTGCGGCATATCCCCTCGGATGAATACGGAGAATCGCTGAAAAAAGCCCTGAGTTATGAAGCTCTGAAAACCTTTTCCGTCAATGCGGCGCATCGCTTCTGGGATGCCGTTCTGCCGAAAACTTCTCTCGGTATTCCGGTTCCCTATGAAGCTGCTCTCCAGACCGCGATTCAGGAAGCGGCCATTGCGCCGGATGCCTTCGCGGACGCCCTGCAAGCCGCCGCTCCCCTGGTGGGCGCGGATATTGTCGCCGCGCAGTCGCGCATCACATCCACGCCGACATGGATTCTCAGCGGCATCCGCTTCCCCGCCTGTGATTTCACGGCGAAAGAACTTCCCACGGCTCTGGAACTGGCTCGCAAGACCCGCTCTGGAGACGTGCGGGCAAAAGACGAAGTTTCGCAAATCATAACGCGCGGCCTGCTGGACGAATCGCTTCTTTGAGGGGGAACGCATGAACGTGCATTTTCTGAGCAAAAAGTATGATTGGGCGACCCCCTGGCCGCTGTTCCGAGAACTGGATGCCAGATTCGGGCCGTTTGAACTGGACGTGTGCGCCACGGCGCACAACGCAAAATGCAAGAAATTTTTTTCACCGGAAGATGACGGACTGAACCAGGTCTGGCACGGCATCTGCTGGATGAACCCTCCTTACGGACGGGCGCTGCCGCATTGGATGGCCAAGGCCGTGAACGAAATTAAGATGGAACGCGCTAAACGAGTGATCTGTTTGCTTCCCTCCCGGACGGATACGGCATGGTGGCACAGCTACGTTCTCCCTCATGCGGCAAAAATTCATTATCTGCGTGGACGTATTCGTTTTGAAGGGGCGGAATCTTCCGCGCCTTTTCCGAGTGCAGTAGTCCTTTTTGAAAAACTCCCTCACAGCGCAGGAGCTTTATCCGGGCTGACAGATAAAACGGTTTCTCTCCCATGACCTGACCTCTTGACAGTTTCGTCTGTCTCTTTTATTCTTACAAGTAAGAAAAACATTACTTATAAGAATAGGAGGTCAGAATATGGAACTCGCCAAGCTCACAACCAAGGGTCAAATCACGATTCCCATTGAAATTCGTAAAAAACTCAATGTGGGAGCGGGAGACAAGGTTGTTTTTCTTGAGGAAAACGGACGGATTTTCATTGAAAACGCTGAAAAGCTGAAATTCGCCCCGGATGAACATTCCGGCGGGAAGAGTTAGCGCCGTAATCAGTTGCGTCGCCTTCCCGCCTTTCAGACAAGGATGGGAACGCATGGCCAGACGGCGCAAGCAGACTCACGACCCCCGCCAGTTGTCGTTCTTCGACATAATGGCGAACCAGATCGAAGAAATACGGGAAGAAAACATTCAGGATGACATGCGGGAAGAAAGCGTTCCCGCCCCCTCAGCAGAGGGTGAACAGGAACAGAGCGTTCTCGTCACGCCGGAAACTGGAACAAAAAAAGAGGAAGAAAGCCAGCCGGAGCCGGCACGAAAAGAAACGCCTTTTTCCTTCCCCACAAATGACGGGGGCAAGAGACGCCTTGGCGTCAATGGAAGGGGCGATTCCGTATATGAGCTGCAAGACGGCTCCCGCATGTACAGCCCAAACCCGGACATCATGCAGTTCCTTGACGGTGAAAAAAGGACACCTGAAAAACTGTTTGAGGATGGGACGGACGACTTTCTGACCGTACAGGAAATTTTCCAATTCACCCATACCCTTCCTCTGGAGGTGCAACATGCTCGACAGACAAACCTATCCGCTCGAAATCGCAAGAAAGGTACTCAAGCCCGAAACCATCAACGACGTGAGAAGCGGCGGATACACCAGTTTGGGTTATTCGATACTGGATCGATGGGCGCTGAACAGCCCGGAAGAGTTGAGGAAGCTGGAAGCGATGGGGAGATTCGACTTCGACCTGAAGCTGTACGGTCAACAGCAGACGGAAGCGAGAGCCTTGAGCAGCGAAACAGCTCGGCAGGCGAGCCTGCGGGGGATGTCGGATTCGGAGATATTGGAAAGTATGGGCATCGACATGAGCCTGAAAATTACCGGATAATCACGGAAGACCGGCTGGGCGTTGGCGGCGCAAAAACCAAATATGCGGATAACGTCGCCGCCATACGCCTGCTCAAACAGCTTCAGGCCAACGGCGCGGCACTGGCCACGCCGGAAGAACAAAAAATCCTCGTTCGCTATGTGGGATGGGGCGGGCTTCCGCAGGTCTTTGACGCTCAAAATGAGCAGTGGGCTGCTGAATACGGGGAAATGCAAGGTCTGCTTTCCCCGGATACCTATGCGGCCGCACGCCGTTCCACGCAGGATGCCCATTATACCTCGGAAACCGTTATTAGAGGTATCTATCAGGGACTTTCCAAGATTGGATTGGGAAAAGGTGAAAAACTCCGTATTCTGGAACCCTCAGCGGGCATAGGTAATTTTATTGGCCTCTGCCCTGAAAATTTCAACACGAACTTTCTTGCGGTGGAACTCGACCCCACAACTTCCGCCATCGCCAAGTATCTTTATCCCAAAGACCATCATATAAATAATGGTTTCCAAAATACCCGGCTCAAGAGCGGCTTTTTCGACGCCGTAGTCGGCAATCCCCCCTTCGGCAACCAATCTTTATACGACCCTGACTTTCCTGAACTGCGAAAATTCTCGGTTCACAACTACTTCCTTGCCAAGTCCATCAGTCTGCTGCGGGAAGGCGGCGTCGCGGCCTTTGTGGTCAGCCGCTATTTCATGGATGCCGTCGATTCCTCGGCCCGTGAGCATATCGCGGGACAGGCCGACCTGCTTGGCGCTATCCGCCTGCCGGAAACGGCCTTTCGCCAGAATGCGCTCACCGATGTCACGACCGACATCGTGTTTTTCCAGCGGCATGACGGCGAAAACAAGCGCAGTCGGGATTGGATAAACACGGCTTCCATAGAGGTTGATGACCTCAAAAACGGCGGCAGGCGTCCGGCCACGGTCAACAGCTACTTTGTGGAAAATCCCCGGCAGATTGTCGGCACACTGGCTTTTTCCGGGGGAATGTTCGAGGGGGCGCTGAACTGCCTGCCCGATCCGGTTCATGCGGATTTGGGACAAGAAATCGTCGCGCGGCTGGACGTGCTTCCGGCGGACTGTTTCGTTCCGCAGGAAGAAAATCCGCTCAATACGGAAGTCAGGGTACGCAACGCCGACTTCATCCGCAGCCCGTATTTCCAATCTCTGAAAACGGATGCCCTGTGCGTGGAGCCGCAAAGCCGGAAGATTGTCTTCAAAACCGCCGCCGCATTCGGTGAAAGCGATTACGACATTTTCCCGGTCAAGAATGAAACGGCCCGCCTGCGTCTGGTTTCCATGATTCAAATCCGGGACACCCTACGCGAACTACTCAATACGGAAAAGTCCGCCGACGCCGATGAAGGCTGGATGGCGATACTGCGCCAGAGGCTCAACTCACAGTACGACGCCTTTGTCAAAAAATACGGCCACCTCAATTCCCAGACCAATCGCGGCCTCATGCGGAGCGACCCGGAACATTCCCTGCTGGAATCGCTGGAACTGGATTACGACAAGGGCCTGTCGCCGGAGACGGCCCGCAAGCATGGCGGCGAGGCGCGTCCGGCATCAGCAAAAAAAGCCGCCATTTTCCGCCAGAGGGTACTCAAGCCCGCCCAGGTCGTGGAACATGCGGAAACCATCAAGGATGCCCTGCTCATTGCCCTGCGGGAAAACGGCAGGGTGGATTTCAGCCGTATGACGCGGCTCCTGAATCGTCCGGCGGAAGACATTCAGACGGAGTTGCGCGACCAGGGACAGATTTTCCTGAATCCCTCCACCGAGGAATGGGAAATCCGCGACAGATACCTGACCGGCAATGTCCGGGCCAAACTGCGCCAGGCACAGGAAGCAGCCCAGACGGACGCCCGTTTCGCTCCCAATGTGGAAGCCCTGTCCGCCGCCATGCCGCCGGACATCGAAGCCGTGGACATCGGCATCAGATTCGGTTCCTCCTGGGTTCCGGCGCAGGTCTTTGCCGACTTCGTGGAACACCTGCACGGCGGCAAGGGGATGCAGACCATCAGTTACCTGCCGACGCTGGGGCGCTGGGAAGCGTCCGTCAGCATCTGGGACGCCTCGCTTGCCTCCAGCGTATGGGGCATTCCCGAATATCCGGCGGACAAAATCATTGAAGCCCTGCTCATGAACAAGCCCATCAAGGTGCAGAAGGAAAGCGGACAGCGTGACGACCAGGGCAGGCCCATCATGGTCATCGACCAGGAACTGACAGCCGCCGCCATGCAAAAGGCCGATGAAATCAAACAGGCTTTCCTCGATTGGGTCTGGGTCGATGACCAACGACGCGACATGCTTACCAAACTCTACAACGAGCGGTTCAATACCAACGTGCCCCCGACCTATGACGGTTCCCACCTTGAACTGGTGGGCGCTTCCGAAGCCGTCAAGCTGCGTCCGCACCAGAAAAATGCGGTCTGGCGCGCCATTCAGGAAGGCACTTGTCTGTTCGACCATGTGGTGGGAGCAGGGAAAACGCTGGCCTGTGTCGCTACGGTGATGGAGTCCAAACGCATGGGCTTTCTTTCCAAACCCATGATTGTTGTCCCCAATCATCTGTTATATCAGTGGAAAGATGAATTTTATAAACTCTATCCCGATGCGAATATTCTGGTGGCGGACAAGAATGACTTTACCAAGGCCAACCGGGAAAGGCTGTTCGGGCGTATCGCCACCGGCGATTGGGATGCCGTCATTGTGGCGCACAGTTCCTTCAAAAAAATTGACATGCCCCGCGACGTTCAGGAGGAAATCCTCAAGGAACAGATTGACGCGGTGATTGAGGCCATCGAAGCTTCAAAGGCTGCGGAGGGCGGACGGGCCACGGTCAAGCAGTTGGAGAAGCAGCGAGAAAAAATGGAGGAACGCTACAATGCCCTGCTTGCCGGAACAGGGCAAAAAGACCGGGCCGTGGACTTTGCGGATTTGGGCGTGGACGCCTTGTTTATCGACGAAAGCCATGAGTTCAAGAATTTGGCCTTCCAAACGACCATGAACGTGTCCGGCCTGGGGAATATCAGCGGTTCCGCCAAGGCGATCGACCTGTTCATCAAGTGCCGCTATCTGCAACGCCAGAACAACGGGCGTGGTGTGTACTTCATGACCGGAACTCCCATCAGCAACACCATTGCCGAAGTTTATACTCTGCAACGATATATGCAGTATGATGAACTGAAAGACAAGGGTATAGAACACTTTGATGCCTGGGCTTCAACTTTCGGGCAGGTCACAAGCGGTTGGGAGTTGGATGCTACGGGAGTAAACTACAAGCTGAAAAGCAGGTTCGCCAAGTTTCAGAACGTGCCTGAATTACTCTCCATGTACCGGAGCTTTGCCGATGTCGTGACTAAGAACGACCTGGACGAACAGGCGCGGCAGGCTGGAGAACGACCCCTGGCACCCCCGATTGAGGGCGGCAAGCCCTATAATGACGTGGTGGAGCGGTCGCCGGATCAGGCCGAGTACATGCAGAAAATTATCCATCGCATGGAAAATCTTCCGTCAGACCCGCGTATCGACAATCCGCTCAAGGTCACCAATGACGCCCGCAAGGCCGGGTTGGATTTCCGGCTGATTGCCCCGGAAGCGGATGACTATCCCGGCTCCAAAATCAACGCCGCCGTGGAACGCATCCACGAAATCTGGCCCGAAACATCCGCCGACAAGGGCACGCAGCTTGTCTTCTGTGATTTGTCCACGCCCAAGGGAGGAAAGGCTCCGGCATCCACTCGGAGCGAACGGCAGGATTTGGAATCCGGGGCGCTTATAGACGTGGACGGCACGCTTGTCCGCGAACCCTCGGAACAGGAGAACGAGCCTGAAGACGATGAGGATGCTCTTGCCGGTGTCATCAATATGGATGAGGTCATCGCCATGTCGCCCGGCAAATTTTCCGTCTATGACGACATGAAACAAAAGCTCATAGCAAGAGGCATCCCCGCCGACGAAATTGCCTTCATTCACGACGCCAACACTGACATACGGAAAGCAAAGCTGTTCAGCGACATGAACGTCGGGCGTGTGCGTATACTTCTTGGTTCCACAGCCAAGATGGGAGCTGGTATGAATGTGCAAAATCGTCTTGTGGCCGCGCATCATCTGGACGCGCCGTGGCGTCCTTCCGATTTAGAACAACGCAATGGAAGAATTATACGTCAAGGAAATATGTTTTATGAACGCAATCCTGATACTTTTACAGTAAAAATATTCAACTATGCAACAAAACAGACTTACGACGCGCGAATGTGGCAGACCATCGAGTACAAGTCAGCCGCAATAGAACAGTTTCGCAAGGGCGATCTACTCCAGCGCGTCATTGACGATGTGGCCTCGGAAGCCGCCAATGCCGCCGAGATGAAAGCCGCCGCATCCGGCAATCCGCTCATCCTCATGCAGGTGCAGCTTGCCGCCGATCTGCGCAAACTGGAAGCCCTGTACTCGCAACACCAACGAGGCCAGCACCGCCTGCGCGACCGCCTGAAGTGGCTTGGCTCCACGGACTCCCGGCTTGCCAGAGAGGAAACCCTGTATGCGGAAAACATCCGCCGCAGAGATTCCCATACCCGCACGGTCACGGAAAAGGGGAAAGAAAAAATCCTGGTGGAACTGCGGGCTGACGGCAAAACCTTTACGGCCAAAGACAGCGATAAGATAAAAGACCGACTGCTCGACGGCGTGAAGGAAGTCACCCGCGATTCCAGCGCCAAGGTTCTGTTCGGCTCCTATCGCGGTTTCGAGGTGTATGTCGAACGTGCGACCATGCGCATGAGCGGTAAAGACGGTTTTCAGCTCGCTCTTCTGGGTGCGGGAAAGCAGGAGTTCAGGCCGGGCAACCTGTTTTATGATTTTGAGGAAAAATTCAGTCTGGCCGGTTTGTTCCAGCGCATGGACAACTTTCTGGCCAAGGGGCTGGACGAAGCGGTGGAAGCGCAACGCGAAAACGCCCGGCAGGAACACGCCGAACTGGAAACCGTCAAGGCCGCTCTGGGCAAGGAATTTCCCCAACAGGAAGAACTGGTTCTGGCGCGGGAAAATCACGGCGCGGTCATCCGGGAATTGCAGAGGATGCAGGATGATTCGAGCTACGTCTCCACCTGGACGCCGGAAACATCTCTGACCGATGAACAGCCGACAACAGCGGAAACACACCAGCCGAAGGAAGACGGCGTTACCGCCGCGTCTCCCGCCGCACCGCCGGAAAAACAAGCCCACACGCTCAAATACGGCGAAGGTGAAGGGAGAACGGAATACACCGTCTCCAATCAGCACAACGGCTATACACTGCAAAACGGGTATGTCCTGCGCCGCGCCTATTTCAACAGCAGCATCGGTTCCCTGGGGCAAAGTCTGTACGAGGACGGTCAGTGGCATAGCACGGCGACCGCGCCGAGTGGTATGAAACTCAAGCAGTTCGAGACGCAGGAAGCGGCCATACAGGTTGCCCGCAAAGACGCCGCACAACGCGGGCTTGAAGAAACGCCGCCCGCCGAACCTGCCGCACCAGTATCGGCGCTGGATGGCGAAACCTTCCGTGACCGGCTTGCCAAGGCCGGTTTTCATCCTACCGGCAGTGATTTTTACGGCAAAAATGAACATGAATTGACTCTGGATGCGGTAGACGGAGTGATGTATGAACTGCGCGTGTTTCAGATGGAAAACGACAAAATCGGCCTGCGTGTCCAGTACGAGAAAAACCATATCATCAACGGGGCGCGCACCGTTCGCGCCACCTTTGATACTCTTGCGGAAGCCCTGGAACATTTGGAGACATACAGGCAACTCACGGCTCCGCAGGCCAAAGCCGCCGTTCAGACGGACTCACCCTCTGGCGGCGTACCCGGCTTTGTGATTTCAAGACCGCGCATGAGATGAACGGCGCGAGTCACTTCACTCTCTAACTTTGTCAAAATATAAGGAGTTATTATGTCCGGTTTTATGTCTTCAACTACAGCCATGACCATCTGCAAGGTCAACTCCACCGTCAATTTTACCTTGGACGCCTTGAGGACTCATGCCTTTACGCCCGACATTGATGCGGACGGCAGACGCCTCGGCTGGGTTGCGCGCGGCGATCCGCTGGATACGGACGGCTTTGAACTGGCTTCCGTGGATGGCCGCTATTCCGGCTTTTCCTTCCGTCTGGATACGCGCAAGGCTTCCGGGGCCGTTATCCGATTCCAGCTTGCCGAAGCCGTGCGGGAGGAAATCGCCTCCGGAAAAAAGGTGGGCGGCAAGCGCAAGAAAGAGCTGAAAGAGGCCATTACCGCCAAACTGATCGCCAGGGCGGAATTTGTGCCGTCTCTCATCGACTGCCTGTGGGATGCGGAAAAGAGACGCCTGCTTGTGGGATCGGCTTCGGCCAAGGCTGTCCAGTTGGTGCCGGAGCTGTTCAAAACGACTTTCGGCATGGACATCACGCCCATCACGCCTGCGGGAGATATGCCGAAGCTCTTTGCCGCCATCCTGCGCGGGGAAGGCTACCCCTGTGAAGGCTACACACTGCATCCGATGGGTTCCGCCAGCCTGCCCGCTTCCAAACAGGCCGAGGAAAAAGCCGCCGTTGCCGTGCAGAACAGCCTGAACGCCGTGGCTCAGGCGCTTGAGGAAGGCATGGCTATCCAGGCATCGGTGGCCACGTCCGACGCCAATCCCGACCGGCAACTGGAGTTCACGCTGGATGCCGGGCTGGCTGTGTCTGGCCTGAAACTGCCCAAAACGAAGAAAGGTGCGGAAGAGGATACCACGGTCCTCGTGAACGCCGATGTCTGTGCCGCTGTGGCGGATATGTGGAGGGGCTGGTAGGGGAGTAAACAAAATGGCGGGTCGGGCATAGACCGATCCGTCACGCTCATTGTTCAAATTTCTCAGTTCATGTTCAATCATAGTTTACCGATATTAGAAGTATATGATGCATCGTTTATAGATGAATTGAGTTTTTGAACAGAAAAATTATTTATGAGCGAATACATTTGCTCAATAGCCATATTATTGAGATATTCTAACCTCTCTCCCTGCGATATGCCCTGTTTAATCAATTCAGCATTCATAATTTCAAGATTTACAAGTATAATAAGCTGATAAATATCAGTATAATCCCTGATATTTCCTTCAGCATCAGGATTTTGAGCACGCCATTGTTTAGCTGTCATTCCGAATAATGTCATATTTAGAGCGCGTTTGGAAACAGCATTATGGAATAACGATTCGTCGTAGAAGCTGACTGGCCATGGCAATTTGAATCATGGCTTCTGAGACATCCAGTCGTTCTTCATAATCTCGGACGAGACGTCTCCAACGCATCATCCAGCCAAAAGTTCGCTCCACCACCCAACGCTTTTGAAGCGGCTCGAATCCTTTCTGATGACGATGTCTCTTTACAATTTCAACAATGAAATCAAGATATGTTGCCTTATCCATCAACTGGCGACGCTCGTAGGCACCGTCTGCAAAAAAGTGTTTTATCGACGGCCAGTTCTTTTTCATCCCTTCAAGCACTGCCTGAGCTCCGACACTGTCTGCAATGTTGGCCGGGGTCAGATTTACGAGCAGGAGCCGACCATCCGAATCAACGGCAACATGCCGTTTCCTACCAACAATTTTCTTGTTGCCATCTATACCGCGTGCCTTGGCCTGGAGGGCCTTGACACTCTGGCTGTCCAATATGCCGAGGGAAGGGAGTTCTTTTTTCTGATAGCGAAATCTGTCAAGCATAATGCAGATATTCAAGATGGTTGAGAAGAGAAATCTCCGCATGAGTCGTCTGAACCACCAGTAAATGGTCTGCCACGATCCGAATTCTTTTGGCAACATTCTCCAGCTGCATCCAGAGCGTACAACATATCGTAATGCATTGATAACTTCTCGAAGCTGGGTATGCCTTGGTCTGCCTTGCGAGGCATATCCCGGCAAAAGAGGCCGAAGCGTTTCCCATTCCTTGTCGGTCAAATCGCTGGCATACCGTTTGGTTGCCTTCACGATTTTGCGCTGTCGTGTACAGTCCTGTTTTTTCCACATCCCTCCTTATCGCATAAAGACAAAGAGTTTCCAAACGCGCTCTTAGAGAATGTCCGGCATACACCTTGCTATACCAGTTTTTTCCAAAGGATACAGGCAAAAGCAAGGTAAAGTAGTCCCATAAAATTGACGAGGTAACAACAGTAGCGAGTGCGTAAGCTCCGAAAACCCTTCAGCCAGGCAAATGTCCGTTCCACTACCCAGCGGCGGGCTGGATTCCTCCGGCCTTCACGGACTTCTTCCCCCCGGCTGCGGATATGTTCCTCAAATCCGTTAACATAAACTTCCTCACTGACTCGCGGATAATCATACCCCTTGTCCAGACAGAGGTGTCGAACTTCAGCCCCCAGAAACCAGCCGCCCATTTCCCGGGAGTTCTTCAGCGTCGCTTCTATCAGGCGGCTGTCATGAACATTGGCACCTGTGACTGTCACTCCCAGAGGAATCCCCTGACCATCCACATGGAGATGTATCTTGCCGCCACTTCGCCCTCTATCCGTCGGGTTGCGTCCGAGGCCCTCAGCCGCTGATTTTTTGAGAGCGCGTCGGCGCTTGCAGCAAGGTGCCGTCCATAGCTTGCCATTGGGCATCTACGCCGACCTTTTCCCCATATTCAGCAAGAAGGATGCGAAAAATCTCCGCCATGACACCGGCTTTGTTCCAGCGTTGGAAGTGTTCGTGGACAGTGCTTTTTGAGCCATAGCAGGCGGGAAGCATGGCCCATTGGCATCCGCTCCGGCATTTGTAGAGAATCCCGGCAAGAATCGTGCGCTGTGAAAGCGGCTTGCTGCCGCCACTTCTTTTTCGTTTGAATGGGGCAAGAAGAGTCTCGATACGTTCCCACAGTTCATCAGGCACATCGCGAAAGTCTGTCTGTTTCATGGGACGAGCTTACCAGATTTTTTTAGAATCAAAAATCATGCCGGATATTCTCTTAGAATGTCCTCTTCACTTGTATATGTAAAATTTATCTGCTGAGAGGTAAGATGCTTTGGTAGCAGATGAGCTTTATGGCGTCAGTGTGGGTGCGATAATTAACTTTAGCCAATTCACATTTTACATTCCAAGCTAAAGACAGCTTATGACTTTCATCTTTCTTAACGCACTGATAATAGTCAAAATCCCCCGGCAAAGCCGGGGGTTTTTCATAGACGGGGAAAACCCTGGAATACTAGCGCACGCGTCGCGTCGCATTGGTACGGTCTGCCAGTCGCGAAGGATTGTTACTTGCCGCCCGTAAACGGGCACTTTAGAAGTTTGGCATGGTCAGCTGCTCTCCTGCTTTGTCCTGCTCGTACTGACATTGGATGTACTCCTGTATCTTCTTTGCATTTTTTCCTGCTGTGTCCACGTGGTACCCTCAGCACCAGAATTCCCGATTTCGGTATTTGTATTTCAGTTCCGGAAACTTCTCGTAAGCATCAGGCGGCTCTTTCCTTTCAGGATCCCCATGAACCTCGATACGCTATCTTTGGCGGTATCTCGATCAGCATGTGGATGTGGTCCGCGCATACCTCCGCTTCGATAATCTTGTTCCCTTTCCAATTGCACAGCGTCCTCAGAATGCTTCCAATTTCTCTTCTTTTCTCTCCGAAGAACACTTTCCTTCTGTATTTTGGCGCGAACACGATATGGTACTTGCAATTCCATTTCGTATGTGCTAAACTGTTTGTGATGTTATTTTGCTCTGGCATTTTAATGTCCTCCTAATGTGTTTTTCGGTGTAACTGGCAGGTCACGCTTTTACTTTAACACATTAGGAGTTTTTTTATCTTTTTCACCGCTTAAGCTCTTTTGAACCACGCGACTATCGCGTGGTTTTCTTTACACAAAAAGCCCCGGAGGAC
>OGUM01001589.1_pt1 | contig 15857 bp, 6 predicted proteins | sample 1553631 | NCBI WGS metagenome assembly OGUM01 (sample SAMEA2580228, study PRJEB22360) | human gut metagenome | biome: human gut; feature: human-associated habitat; material: faeces | place: Denmark | collected 2008/2010 | reverse complement strand
TTTCGGAACCGAATGCGGTGCTGAAACTTTCTGTGTAGAATTCGCCGTATCCTTTTGTTTTGAATGACAGTTTATACAGATAATCCGGGGTTATATTCAACTTATCGGCATAGAATTTCACGTCATGGTATTTCGTATGATACCTGCCCAGCAGCGTGTAGAAATCATTATACAGTTTCCAGCTTCTGTTCTTCGAGAAATTACCGACTTCCCCGATGCCCATACTTCTCATTTCGTTGTCTATGGCGACAAACAGGTTATAAAAGTTATTCCTCACGACATCTTTCGCTTGTTCTATAGTGAAATGGTTAATAACCCAGTCGGTCTGTATGAACCAATGCTTCAGCAGACGGTTCTGTTCGGGTGTCGTGGGAAGTACGGGATACCGGTAGAGCAAATCCCAGAAAGAGGATGCCACCTTGTAGAACATCTCGTCGGCAAGTTCTTCGGGAACGGAGATATAACAGGCGTGAAAATCCCTCGACATTTCAATGGGGATGAATGGCAAATCCCCCGTAAGGACGACTAAAGAGCCGGCAGATACTTTCATTTTGCGGAAGTCTATACTGACCACGCCATACCCTCTGTCACATCGGAGCAATGTACAACCGTTAATATCGACAATCTTGCCGACACCTTCTCTCAGATCCGTTTCACCCGACAGACCGTATCGGGTTATTTTCCATAATTTATATTTGGCTCTACTCATATCTGCCGCAAAATTAGCATTTCCCTCACAAAGAAACTTCTTACCGTCCGAAAAAGTACCCGACTTATCAGAATAAAGGCACATAGTGGCATCGCAAAACACGGTAATTTTGCAGCCATGATTCCGATTATAAATTAAAAAAATCAGATATATGCGACTCAGAACAATCATTTCATCGGCTTGTCTGGCACTCCTGACGGCGTGCGGAAACGAGCGTCCCGCTCCGGAGGAAAGGCGGGCTTATCACGTATTCAAGGTTACGGCCACATCGGTCGATATAACAGAGTCCTATTCGGCCACGATAGAGGGCTGCCAGGATGTGGAGATCTATCCGCAGGTGTCGGGAACGATTGAGAAACTCTGTGTGACCGAAGGGCAGAAAGTACGCCGGGGACAATTACTCTTCGTTATCGACCAGGTTCCTTACAAGGCTGCACTGAAAACTGCCACTGCCAATGTAGAAGCAGCACGTGCCGGGCTGGGTACCGCCGAACTGACTTACAAGAGCAACAAAGAACTGTATGCACAGAAAGTTGTTTCCGAATTTAGTCTGAAAACAGCCGAGAACACTTATCTCACTGCCAAGGCACAACTCTCACAGGCCGAAGCCCAGGAAATCAGTGCCCGCAACAACCTTTCTTATACCGAGGTGAAAAGTCCCAGTGACGGAGTAGTAGGCGCATTGCCTTATCGCGTGGGTGCATTGGTAGGTGCTAATATGCCTTATCCGCTTACCACAGTCAGCGACAACTCGGATATGTATGTCTATTTTTCCATGACCGAGAATCAGTTGCTTGCCCTTCCCCGCCAGTATGGTGATATGGATGAGGCATTGAAGAATATGCCGGAAGTGGAATTGCACTTGAACGACAATTCGGTTTATGATAAGAAAGGTGTCATTGAATCCATCAGCGGAGTCATCGACCGCCAGACGGGTACTGTCGTAGCACGTGTGGTGTTCCCCAACGAATCACGGTTGCTTCATAGCGGAGCATCGGGCACGGTAGTAGTGCCGAGTATCTATAAAGACTGTATTGCCATTCCGCAGACGGCTACCGTGCGGATGCAGGACAAGACTATTGTATATAAGGTAGTGGACGGTAAGGCTGTCTCTACCCTGATAACTGTGGCCGGTATCAATGACGGACGCGAATATGTAGTGTTGAGCGGACTGAAAGCCGGTGATGAAATTGTATCGGAAGGCGCCGGACTGGTGCGCGAAGGCACGCAAGTTAAATAAGAAGGAGACTGATTATGAAAGGAAATATGTTTATAAAGAGGCCGGTGATGGCAATCTCCATTTCCGTATTGATTCTGGCTATCGGGCTTATTTCACTCTTCACGTTGCCCGTGGAGCAATATCCCGATATTGCACCTCCGACGGTATATGTGACTGCCAGCTATACCGGTGCTGATGCCGAGGCAGTGATGAACAGTGTCATCATGCCCCTGGAAGAGAGTATCAACGGTGTGGAAGACATGATGTACGTCAGTTCCAGTGCTTCCAATGCAGGTTTGGCCATTATACAGGTTTATTTTAAGCAGGGCACGGACCCCGATATGGCGGCAGTCAACGTGCAGAACCGTGTAGCGAAAGCACAGGGATTGCTTCCGGCTGAAGTAACGAAAGTCGGCGTGAGCACGATGAAGCGGCAGACCAGCTTCTTGCAGATTGGTGCTTTGGTCTGCACGGACGGTCGATACGATCAGACGTTCCTTGCCAATTACCTGGACATCAATGTCATTCCCCAGATTAAACGTATCGAAGGAGTGGGAGACGTGATGGAGCTGGGCGATACATACAGTATGCGTATCTGGCTGAAACCGGAACGGATGGCGCAATACGGACTGGTTCCGTCGGACATTACCGCCATATTGGGTGAGCAGAACATTGAAGCTCCTACCGGTTCACTGGGCGAAAGCTCGAAGAATGTTTTCCAGTTTACGATGAAATATCGCGGACGCCTCAAAAGCGTAGAAGAATTCCGGAACACGGTTGTCCGTTCGCGGGAAGACGGTTCGATACTTCGCCTGCAAGATGTGGCAGAGGTGGAACTGGGTACGATGACGTATAGTTTCCGCAGTGAGATGGACAGTCAGCCTGCCGTTCTTTATATGATATTCCAGACAGCCGGTTCCAATGCCACCGCTGTCAACAAAGAAATCACTACGCAGATAGAGCGGATGGAGAAGAATCTGCCGGAAGGAACGGAGTTCGTCACGATGATGAGTTCCAATGACTTCCTTTTCGCTTCCATACACAATGTGGTGGAGACGCTGATTATTGCCATCATTCTGGTCATCCTCGTGGTCTATTTCTTCTTGCAGGATCTGAAGAGTACGCTGATTCCCTCCATCTCTATCATTGTGTCGTTGGTGGGTACGTTTGCCTGTCTGGTGGCTGCGGGTTTCAGCCTGAACATCCTGACACTGTTTGCATTGGTGCTTGCCATCGGTACGGTGGTGGATGATGCCATTGTGGTGGTGGAGGCCGTGCAATCCAAGTTCGATGCCGGATATAAGTCTCCTTACCTTGCCACGAAAGATGCAATGGGCGACGTGACGATGGCTATTGTCTCCTGTACCTGTGTATTTATGGCTGTGTTTATTCCTGTAACCTTCATGGGAGGTACTTCGGGCGTGTTCTATACACAATTCGGTATCACGATGGCAACTGCCGTAGGTATTTCGATGATTTCGGCTTTGACGCTCTGTCCCGCTTTGTGCGCCATCATGATGCGTCCGTCGGACGGAACCAAGAGCGCCAAGAGCATCAACGGACGGGTACGTGCAGCTTACAATGCTTCGTTCAATGCCGTATTGGGTAAATATAAGAGAGGTGTGATGTTCTTCATCCGCCATCGCTGGATGGTGTGGACTTCACTGGCTGTTGCCGTTGCTTTGCTGGTTTACCTGATGAGTACCACTAAAACGGGACTTGTGCCGCAGGAAGACCAGGGTGTCATTATGGTGAATGTCAGCATTTCACCGGGAAGCACGCTCGAAGAAACCACGAAAGTGATGGACCGCCTGGAAAATATCCTGAAAGATACGCCCGAAATAGAACACTACGCCCGCGTAGCAGGATATGGACTGATATCCGGTCAGGGAACTTCGTACGGTACGATCATTATCCGCCTGAAAGACTGGAGCGAACGAAAGGGCAAGGAGCATAGCTCGGATGCTGTGGTGTCACGCCTCAACGGACAATTCCAGGCGATAAAGGAAGCGCAGGTATTCAGCTTCCAGCCTGCCATGATTCCGGGTTACGGTATGGGTAACTCCCTCGAACTGAACCTTCAGGACATGACGGGTGGAGAATTGGCTACGTTCTATGAAGCGGCTATACAGTTCCTTGGTGCTCTGAACGAGCGTCCGGAGGTAGCGATGGCTTATACATCGTATGCTATCAACTTCCCGCAGATATCGGTGGAAGTGGACGCTGCCAAATGTAAGCGTGCAGGAATTTCGCCGAGTGCGGTGCTCGATGCGGTGGGCAGTTATTGTGGTGGCGCGTATATCTCCAACTATAACCAGTATGGTAAAGTATATCGTGTGGTGATGCAGGCTTCGCCTGAATACCGCCTCGACGAGCAGGCATTGAATAATATGTTTGTACGCAATGGTACGCAGATGGCTCCGGTGAGCCAGTTCGTGACGCTGAAACAAGTGCTGGGACCGGAAACGGCCAACCGTTTCAATCTTTACAGCACCATCACCGCCAATGTGAATCCTGCCGACGGTTACTCTTCCGGTGAGGTGCAGAAAGTGATTGAAGAAGTGGCTGCGCAATCTTTGCCGGCAGGTTACGGATATGAATATGGTGGTATGGCACGCGAAGAAGCAAGTAGCGGTGGTGCGCAGACGGTTTTCATTTACGCCATCTGTATCTTCCTTATCTATCTGATTCTGGCCTGTCTTTACGAGAGTTTCCTCATACCGTTTGCCGTTATCTTCTCCGTGCCGTTCGGGCTGATGGGGGCGTTCCTTTTCGCCAAAATACTCGGGTTGGAGAATAATATCTATCTGCAGACAGGTGTGATTATGTTGATCGGTTTGCTGGCTAAGACAGCCATTCTGATTACGGAGTACGCCATAGAACGTCGCCGCAAGGGAATGGGTATTGTGGAGTCTGCCTACTCTGCCGCACAAGTCCGCTTGCGTCCTATCCTGATGACGGTGTTGACGATGATCTTCGGTATGCTTCCGCTGATGTTCTCTTCCGGTGCGGGTGCCAATGGCAATAGTTCGCTGGGTACGGGTGTTGTGGGCGGTATGGCTGTCGGGACACTGGCATTGCTCTTTGTCGTTCCGGTTTTCTACATCATCTTTGAGTTTTTGCAGGAGAAAATCCGTAAACCGATGGAAGAGGAACCAGATGTGCAGGTGCTTTTAGAGAAAGAAAAGAGTGAAGTTGAACGCGAACGTAAATAAATGAAAGAAAGAATGAAGAAGAATATCATCACATTAGTTGCCATCAGTCTGTCGTTGAGCGGTTGTGGCATCTATACCAAATACGAACCCGCCACTGTCGTCCCCGACCATCTTTATGGGGAGGAAGTGGTGGCCGAGGACACTGCCAGTCTGGGTAATATGGACTGGCGGGAACTTTTCACCGATCCTTATCTGCAATCCCTCATCGAAGTGGGATTACAGACTAATACCGACTATCAGTCCGCCCAGCTTCGTGTGGAACAGGCACAGGCGGCACTGATGTCTGCCAAACTTGCTTTTCTGCCTGCTTTTGCCCTTTCCCCGCAGGGAACGGTGAACAGTTTTGATACACACAAGGCTACGCAGGCTTATTCATTGCCCGTTACTGCCAGTTGGGAGCTGGACGTATTCGGTCGTATGCGCAATGCCAAAAAACAGGCGAAAGCACTTTATGCTCAAAGCGAGGATTATCGTCAGGCTGTCCGTACCCAGTTGATAACAGGCATAGCCAATACTTACTATACCCTGCTGATGCTGGATGAGCAACTCGACCTTTCCCGTCAGACGGAGACGGCATGGAAAGAAACCGTGGCCTCCACCCGCGCTCTGATGAATGCCGGACTGGCGAACGAATCCGCTGTGTCGCAGATGGAGGCGGCCTATTATCAGGTGCAGGGTTCGGTTCTCGATTTGCAGCAGCAGATCAATCAGGTGGAGAACAGTCTTGCCTTATTATTGGCGGAGACGCCACGCAACTATGAGCGTGGTGTATTGGCAAAGCAACAGTTTCCTGCCGACTTCTCGATAGGGATTCCTGTACGGATGCTTTCTTCCCGTCCGGATGTCCGCTCGGCAGAACGGACGCTGGAAGCGGCGTTCTATGGCACCAATGCGGCACGTTCGGCTTTCTATCCTTCCATCACTTTGAGCGGGAGTGCCGGATGGACAAACTCTGCCGGGGCGATGATTATCAATCCGGGCAAGTTTCTCGCGTCAGCGGTAGGTTCGCTTACGCAGCCGCTCTTTAACAGAGGGCAGGTGGTGGCACAATACCGCATTGCCCGTGCGCAACAGGAAGAAGCAGCGCTCGGCTTTCAGCAAACGTTGCTCAATGCCGGTAGTGAGGTGAATGATGCGTTGATTGCCTATCAAACCAGTCAGGGAAAAAGAATCTTGCTGGATAAACAGATCACTTCCCTGCAAACGGCTCTGCGAAGCACTACTCTGTTGATGGAGCATGGTAATACAACCTATCTGGAAGTCCTTACCTCCCGGCAGTCATTGCTTAGTGCGCAACTATCGCAGACGGCCAATCATTTTACTGAAATACAAAGTTTAATTAACCTATACCGTGCTTTAGGGGGAGGTCAGGAATAAACTGTATCATACTCTCTGTTTTCTAATTTAATGAAAGAAGGGCTGCCGGAGAAGTGATTCTGTGGCAGCCCGTTTGTTAATCGGTCAATATCGGTCAATATGCGGCGAATTGGCTTGCAGCCGGAAACTTCAGCCAGCATAAAGAATAATGATGGTATTATTTACCAGCCAGACCTTTCTTTTTTCTTTCTTTATATTGACTGGGTGTTTCCCCGGTATATTGCTTGAAAGCCGTACTGAAATAACTCGGAGTGGTAAACCCGGTTTTCTCTGCAATTTCAGAGAAGGGCATATCCGTGCCGGATATCAATGTAATAGCTTTTTCTATACGGAGCTTACTGATATACTCGTTCGCTCCCATGCCTGTAAGTGCTTTCAGTTTGTTATAAAGCGAAGAACGGCCCAATCCTACTTCCTGGCAAATAAACTGAATGCCCAGATTGGAATTTTCTATATTTTCCTGGATGATACTATTCAGTTTAATCAGGAATGTTTCGTCTGTCAGGCTGATGGTGCTTTCTTCCGGTGTGGGGATTAATCCTGCATTCAGATACCTTTTCTTGGTATATTCCCGGTTTTTCAACCGGTTGCGGATAAGTTCCATTAGCATTTCCACTTCGAAAGGTTTGCTTAAATAGCCGTCCGCTCCATTCTTGTAACCGCTTATTTGGCTTTGCCTGTCATCTCTGGCAGTTAGCAGAATGACTGGGATGTGACTGATATTGATATCCTCTTTAATCGTTTTACAAAGTTTATACCCGTTCATCCGAGGCATCATCACGTCACTGACTATAATATCAGGGACATGGCTTCTGACCAGTTGAAGGGCTTCCCCCCCGTCTCCGGCGATAATTATCCGTTTGAAGTATCCTTCGAACGTTCTTTTCAGAAAGTCTGTCATATCCGGATTGTCATCCACTACGAGAATAGTGTATGGAGTGGTGTCGAATACCTCTTTCGCGGACGGCTGCCCGCTGTTATCATCCATCATCAACTCGTTCAGATAAGCTTTTGGCTCGCAGATGATTTCTTCCGGTTCCTGCCTCAACGGCAACTCAAAGAAAAAGCTGGCTCCGGTTTCTTCATTATCCTGTGCGCCGATAGAGCCGCCGTGCAGTTCCACCAGAATCTTGGAGTAAGACAAGCCGATTCCTGTTCCGCTCTGTTCTCCCGTTCCCTGGTAGAAGCGGGTAAAGAGCTTGTGCGTATCCACTTGCTTTAGTCCACATCCCTGGTCGATGACGGAGATACGCACCCGGTTTTCTTCGGGCAGCAGTTCCGAAGCAATCGTTATTTCCGTGTCCTGCGGACTGTGTTTCAAGGCATTGATAAGCAGGTTACTTAAGATAATCTCGCATTTGTCCTTATCGAAACTGACTTTCTCTATCCGTGGGTCGAGCTGATAGCGGATATGCACATTCTTTGCTTCCCCCTCACTGATAAAATCCTGCGAAACGTGTTCAATCCATTGATTGAGTGGATGAGGCTGAATTTGCAGTTTACTCTCCCCTACTTCCATTTTCCGCACGTCGAGCACCATATTAATCAAGTTCTTCATTCGTTGTGCCTGCCGGTAGATGGCTTTTAACGGCAGATATTGGCTGTCTCCGGAAGAGAGCGACTTCAAAATCTGATTGAGTGGCGCATGAATAAGCGTCAGCGGAGTCCGTAGTTCGTGGCTGATATTGATAAGAAAACGTACCTTTTCCTCGTACATCTGTTTCTCATGCTCTTTCATCGCCCATTTCAGTTTTTCCTGATTACGTTTCAATGTTCTGCGGAAAGTTTCGATGATTATGGTGGCAATGAGAATGGTGCAACCGAGAATGAACCACCACGTGCGATACCATGGCGGGAGTACGGTTAGTTCTAGTATTTTCTGGTTGGGAACCCAGCTGCCGTCTTTCGCTGTGTATGAAGCCATAATTTTGTAATTGCCCGGTGGTAACGACCGGATTACCAATTCCGGCTGGTACGATTCGATATACTGGTCGTTCAGCCCCTCTATCCGATAGCGGTAGACTTTCTTACGGAAGATATCTTCTTCTTTCGACATGATTCGGATGGTGATATTGCTGTCCCATGGGACAGAGATTGCTGCCGGATGACTATATAGCTTGTTCTGTGCAGGCTCACCGTTGATGATAATATCCAACAGTTGCAGTTCCGGCATTTCCGATGTATTCAGCAGCAACTGGCCGTCAATGCGCAGCATACCCTTTACACCGCCGATATAGACATCCCCCTCATTGTTTACCAACCGGGCGTTGGGCAGATATTCGTTTTGGATAGCTCCGTTCGACTCTCCGAAGAGAACAAACTTCTGTTCCTGTATGAGCCAGGCGAAAAGCAGATTATCCGCACCTATCCATACTTTGCCCCTCTGGTCGCATTGCACCATGTTGACTTCGGTAAACAGGTTGGTAGGGATGTGCGTCTGCTTTTGGGAAACGGGGTTGTAGTGGATAAGGCCGAAATTGCTTCCTATCCAGAAATCGCCGTGCTCGTCGTGTGACGCCGAACTGATTACGGTATCCTGATAACATTCGAAGGTTGTTTGCAGCAAGGAATCCCCGTCATGCAGTTCGTAGATATGTTTGAAATCGTTGATGTAAGTCCGGTTGTTCTCGTGCTTGAAGGGGACGAGCGTGCCGACAATACTTTTCCCTTCTTCTCTGGTGACCTTGTCGAATTTCTTTTCTTTCAGGTGATACTGGTAGACATGGTCGCCCAGTAATAACACGGTGTTGGGGGTGTTCTGATATAAGTTGACCGATTTACCCCGGTTGCAAAGTTGTGTCGTAGTTTCTTTGTCGACAATGGTAAAAGGCTGTTTCTCCCCGGTTGCGGGGTTGAATATGAATACTCCTTTGGAGAAAAGGGAAATCAGTAGTTTTCCGGGAGTGAATCCGCTGATAAACGCTATTTTATCGTTCCAGGTAGAAAGATAATGGGTGAATTTCTCGGTACGCGGGTTAAAGAGGTTGATACCGCCGCCGTCCGTACCAATCCAGATACTGTCGGGCGATTGGCGGTAAAGGCTTCGCACGGTGCTGTTGCTTAGTCCGCGGTCGTTTCCGGGGACTACGTCGGTGTAGGTTTTCATGAACACTTCCCGGATGCTGATCAATCCGTTGCAGGTGCTTCCTGCCCATATATTGTTGTTGTGGTCGTTGTGCAGGCAGAGAATAGAGTTGGCGGGGAGAGAGTAGTTTTCACGTCCCGGGATATATTCCAGTTGGAAGATTTCCCCGGTTTCGGGGGTGAGGATATTGATTCCGCCGCCGTCCGTTCCTATCCACAGTTGCCCTTCCCTTTCGGCGAGGCTTAGGACGATGTCGTTACTGAGGGCGGAGTTGCGGGTGGAGTACGAAGCCAGTAGTTTGCCGTCGTATGAGTAGCAACGAAGTCCGCCGCTGTAAGGAGCAATCCATATTCTTTTCCGGCTGTCGGTCATCATGGTGGTAATTTCCGGCCCGCAGTCGAAAGGGGGGCGTCTGTGCTCTCCGGTATGCAGATCTACGAGGTATATGCCTGTCCAACGGCTGCAACAGAGCAACGTCTTTGAATCCCACATACTGAGAGCGTTGATTTTAAAAGAGTTGGCGTTGAAATATTGCAGAAGCCGGAGAGAAGAATCGTCATAACTATATTTGTAAATCCTGTCCTTGCCGCCGAAGAGGATTCCGTCCGGGACAAGGCAGAAAGAATAGGCGGTGATATTTTTCCCGTCCTCGTCCGTGGGGAACGTGAAGTCGTTGCTCTGCTGCTGGTAGCGGGCAATACCTTTTTCAGTCAGTACCCAGATATTGTGTTGCTTGTCTTCGGCAATCTGATAAATCAGGTTGTGGAGAAGCGAGTTCGGGTCGTTTGCCTGGTGTTTGTATCTTTTCAGTTCGTGCCCGTCGAACTTTCCCAGTCCCGATTTGGTGCCTATCCATACGAAACCTTGCTCATCCCGGAGAATACAGCGCACGTTGGACGGCAGCCCTTCTTTCAGAGAGATTTGTTTAAAGTAATAGTGTTCTGCCCGGAGAGGGAGAACACCGACTAACTGTATGATAAAGAAAAGGCTTGACAGAACAGCGTATTTTGTTTTCATGTGAAGCAGGTTTGTTTGTGATGACAGATGCTTTCTTTATAGAACGGTCAACCTGTCTCCTTTTAAAGTGATTTCGTATTTCTTCTCTTTTACGGTCTTGAACTTGAGCGTCATGTCTCCGTATCTTACGTTGCAGGGAACCCCGGATTTGGAATGAATGATAGCTTTCTCCAGTTGTCCCTCTTTCCAGGAGACAGAAACCTCAAAATTCCCTTTGGCGCAGATTCCGCTTATCGAGCCGTTTGCCCAGGCATCCGGCAAAGCGGGAAGAAGTTGGATGAATCCCATGTGGCTTTGCAATAACATCTCGGTTATTCCTGCCGTACCGCCGAAGTTTCCGTCTATCTGGAAAGGCGCATGGGTATCCCAGAGGTTATCCAACGTACCGTTTTTCAACAAATTGCCGTACAGTTTATACGCATGGTTTCCGTCTTGCAGTCGTGCCCATTGGTTGAGTTTCCAACCCATGCTCCAGCCGGTAGCGCCGTCTCCGCGATGTTCCAGTACCACTTTGGCTGCCTGTGCAAGTTCGGGGGTAGTCACGGGAGAGATGGTATGTCCCGGATGCAATCCGAACAGGTGGTTGACGTGCCGGTGTTCATCTTTCGGATCGTCTATGTCGGTAGACCATTCCAGTAACTGGCCGTAGCGTCCTATGCGGTACGGAACGAGTTTGGTCAATACGTTTTCCCATTGCTTGCGCTCTTTGGCGTCCGTTCCGAGTACCTTGCTTGCCTGGATAGCGTCCAGTAATATTTCACGTACTACGGCATGCGCGAAAGTGACTCCCTCGTCCACCGGACCGTGTTCGGGAGAGGTGGAAGGAGCAGCGGTATAAGTGCCGTCGGGTTTATGCCATAAATGGTCCACTGCAAATTGTGCGCTGCTTTTGATAAGGTCGTAGCCGATTTCCTTTAAGAATTTCGTGTCACGCGTATAATCATAATACTCCCATATATGCGTTGCCAGCCACGGACCGGCAGTAGGATTCAGGTTCCATGCCATAGATTTGCTGGATAAGGGAGCTGTGAATCCGAAGATATTGGCAGAGATGGATGCTGTCCATCCGCGGGCGTTGAAATAGGCTTGTGCTGTCTTCTCGCCGGGTTTTACCAAGCTGCGTATAAAGTCAATCAAAGGCCATGTACATTCAGAGAGATTGGTGGGGCACGCAGGCCAGTAATTCATTTGAATGTTGATGTTATTGTGGTAATCTACCCGCCACGGGCCGTCGGTATTGTTGTGCCACAATCCTTGCAGGTTGGCTGGCATGTTGCCGGGGCGCGAACTGGCTATGAGCAGATAGCGTCCGAACTGATAGTACAATTGTTCGAGCTGATAGTCCGGCACGCCTTTCTTATAGCTAGCCAGTCGTTTGTAGGTCGGCAGGTTGGGAGTGCCGATTTCCGGATTGATTTCAAAACGTACCCGATTGAACAGCGCGGTATAATCGGCTTCGTGATTACGATAAAGCTCGTCATAACCTTTTTTCAGGGCATTGTCCATCATAGCCAGAGTCGTTTGTGACGGGTCGTTGCCGACGTAGGCTTTCGGGTCTTTGAAGTCTGGGGCAAAGTTCATCTTATAATCGGTATCTGCCGTAAGCAGGAATACCACTTCGTCAGCATCCTTCACAATAATCCGGTCGTTTTCTGCTTTCAGTGTTCCCCCTTTGTGGATAGCTTTGATTCGGAAAGCGAATTTCATTCCGTTGTTATTGAGAACGCCGGTATATACTAATCCGTCGTTTCCATCTGCTTCCAGATGGCTTTTTGCTTCGTTGTTGGGACAATAGCTAAGTACAAGATTCTGTTTTCCGCCTTTGTCGGCAGTAAACTTCATGACCATGACACTGTCCGGATAGGATATGAAATATTTTCGTTGATACCGTATCCCGTCCTTATCGAATTGCACCACGGCCATAGCCGAATCCAATGACAGGATGCGGCGGTAACTGCTCATGTTGATTTCGCTGAGTCCGGTTTCCACATAAAGTTCTCCCATCGTGGTAAAAGCACCGAAGCGGAACGGAGTCTCGTCTTTTTCTTCATAAGCTCCCAGCCCGTTGAAGTTTTCTTGTGTGAGATACCCCGCCTTTTGGGAATCTCCGTCCAGAAAAGCCTGTCGTATTTCTTTCAATACACCTGCCGACTGTTTGTTTACATTCCAATAATATTCGGCGCCTTTGGCAGTATTCGGTCCACCTTTCCAAAGCGTCTTTTCATTCAGTGTGATTCGTTCCGCGGATATGGAGCCCATGATATTTGCTCCCAGACTACCATTCCCGATGGGTAGCGAACGGCTTTCCCATGTCTTGTCCGGATTCGCCCCTGTGCCCGAAGCGCGTAGCCAGACAGCTTGTCCGTCGAGATTGTTGGGAGTGTCGAACCATATGGAAAGTCCTTGTGTATAATCCACCGTTTCTATTGATGATGCAGTGAGTGAAAAGAGAGTGCAAAAAATAAGGAAGCAGAGTTTCTTCATAAGATGTATTATTTATAAGGAATGTGATGTGCAAAGGTATTGTTTTTTTAGGATTTCAGCGAACGGCCTGCTTTCGATTATAACCAATAAGCTTTTAAAAATCACCAAAAGTGCTTCTTTGTGTAGGTAGTAAGATGTTTCTAATGAGAAACTGTATGACGAAGGGCATAAGGACCTCATTGTAATATCGACCAAAATGAACATGTTTATAGATAAGGTCCGTAAGAAAGCAACGATGATGAATCCATTTCCTGTGGCAGCCCGCTTTGTTTCAATAATGCAACTTTCTTTATGACAGTTATTACCTAAACAGTTTCTGCTATAAATCTCATCCGGCTAATAGCATGAAAAAATAAAAGGATTTATGTCTGTCACTTCAATGCGGCAATCTTTCAACTTTCTTTCCCTTTCTTTGTTCTTTCTGCTGAAATATGCTACTTTTGTATTATCCTCATAGATATGAGAACTAAAGAAAGGAACAAATCATGGAAGAAGTAAAAAGAATCCCTTATGGAGTTTCCAACTTTGTGGAAGTGGTGGAGCAGAACCAATATTACGTGGATAAAACGATCTATCTGCCTTTGTTGGAAGAGCAACCCAGTAATTTGTTCTTTATCCGTCCCCGCCGCTTCGGCAAGAGCATCTTTCTGAGTATGCTCCGGGCTTATTATGACATCGCTCAAAGAGAAAAGTTCGATAAACGCTTCGGCAATCTATGGATAGGCAGTCGCCCTACACGGCTGCAAGGGACTTTCCAGATACTCTTTCTTGACTTTTCCCGTGCCAGCGGTGGTAGTGGTACGTTGGCCGAGAACTTCGACCGTTACTGCTGTATGGTCATGGATTTGTTCGGTATGTCCTATGAATCTTATTATTTTCCGGGATTTGCTCAGGAGATGAAAGCACAGCCCGATTTTGTAAGTAAACTGAATTATCTGAATCTTCATGCGGCTGAAACCGGAGCGCATCTTTATCTTATCATTGATGAATATGATAACTTCACCAATGTGGTGTTGAATGAGCAGGGCAAGGAAGTCTATCATGCGCTGACCCATGCTAGCGGCTTTTACCGTGAAATCTTCAAGAAGTTCAAAGGTATGTTTGAGCGCATCTTTATGACCGGTGTCAGCCCCGTGACGTTGGATGACTTGACTAGCGGATTTAATATCGGTTGGAATATCAGTACCAAGCACCAGTTTAATATGATGCTGGGATTCAGTGAAACGGATGTGCGTGAGATGCTCCAATACTATAAGGATGCCAGACAGTTGCCGGGCAATGTGGATATAAGTGCGATGATAGAGGAAATGCGTCCGTGGTATGACAATTATTGTTTTGCCGAAGAAAGTCTGGAACGTGACCCGAAGATGTTCAATTGTGACATGGTGCTCTATTATTTGCGCAACTATATGGATTTGGGCAAATCACCCAAAGAGATGATAGACCCCAACACCCGTACTGACTACAACAAGATGAAGAAACTCATCCGTTTGGACAAATTGGACGGTAATCGCAAAGGCGTGTTGCGCAAAATCACCGAAGAGGGGCAGATTATCACCACATTGACGACTACCTTTCCCGCTATTGATATCACCAAGCCGGAGATTTTTCCCAGTCTGCTCTTTTATTACGGTATGCTTACCATCACTGCTACTCGGGGCAACTATCTGGTGTTGAGTATTCCCAATAATAACGTGCGTAAGCAGTATTACGAATTTCTGTTGGAAGAATATCAGGATAACCGGCATATCAATCTGAATGACCTTGGCTTGATGTATTATGAAATGGCTTACGAAGGTCATTGGCGTGAAACGATGGAATTTATTGCTCATGCCTACAAGGAAAACTCTTCCGTGCGAAGCTCCATCGAAGGCGAGCGCAACTTGCAAGGCTTCTTTACTGCTTACCTGAGTACAAATGCCTATTACCTGATAGCTCCGGAACTAGAATTGAATCACGGTTATTGTGACCTGTTTCTTATGCCTGACTTGATACGCTATGACGTGAAGCACAGCTATATCATCGAACTGAAATACCTCTCCACCAAGGATTCCGAAGCGAAAGCCGAAGCCCAATGGCAAGAAGCTGTAGAGCAAATAAAAGGTTATGCCGTTGGTGCTAAGGTGCGTCAGATGGTGCACGGAACCGAGTTGCATTGTATTGTGATGCAGTTTCGCGGATGGGAACTGGAACGGGTGGAGGAAGTCATGCAGAAATAAGCTCAATTTATACTGTCATTTCTCATTTTAGGCAAAATATATCTGTAATTCCCTTATTTCAACAAAGAGTTGTCTGATTGCCAGACTTTGTATGATAAACTAATTTATGCGCTAAATCTATATATTTAGCTTGGTAGGCATATATACTCACCACGTGGGCTTATGGTTGCTTACCTGTGGACTGGAAATATTTTAGACAGAAGAACATAAGAACAAAAGATAAAGCAGTTATGTGTAATTATTATTGTAATAAAATAAGTGTTAAAGATGACTCAACCTATTAAAATGGATAAACAGATTTCTTAAACATTCCAAACGAAGAGTATGATTCTGTAATATATTGATATATAAATATTTATCTTTTATCTTTTTCCCTTTAAAACCAACGACCTGTTGCACACCGAGAAACAAAGTGTTCGACACCGAGAAACACATCGTTTCTCGGTGTCGAACAAATCGATAGATAAGGCAATTTGAAACTAATTACGAAATAGCTTTACTAATCTTGCTCGATGGTGATGCGGTAAGGAAT
>OGUM01001582.1_pt1 | contig 15890 bp, 10 predicted proteins | sample 1553631 | NCBI WGS metagenome assembly OGUM01 (sample SAMEA2580228, study PRJEB22360) | human gut metagenome | biome: human gut; feature: human-associated habitat; material: faeces | place: Denmark | collected 2008/2010 | reverse complement strand
CCGAAGATCCTGCCGGTAATCCCCTGGCCGAACCCGGCATCGAACGCATCCTGAAAACCCCGGCAGCAGTCATGAGCTGTGAGGATTTCATGGCTCAAAGCAATACTTCGTTCAATTCATTCGTTTGGGACCTGAATAAATACATCAATGTATTTGTATATACCTTTAAAGAAAAGACCACGGCAGGCATCTCCCACCTCCCATACACCCCCCGTGAAAACAGTCTTCCGGGCCTGACTGCGAATAACCACTATTTCTCGAACATGCCTTCCTATACCCATTGTATTTCTATCAACAATACCTATATCACCGAGGATAACATTTATGTGACTTTAGCTCATGAGCTGGGACACTATCTGGGGTTATTCCACGTATTCTCCGAGCAAGGGTGCAACGAAACGGATTATTGTGAGGATACCCCCAATTATGACCGTAATACCTATACCGAATGGCTGAATACACTTTCCAAACCTTACCCACAGGAAGTATTCACAAGAAACGGATGTGAAGGAGAAAGTTTTATATCTACCAATATCATGGACTATTTCTGTTCATACCAAAACCGGTTTACCGCCAATCAATACAGCCGGGTACGCCATGTATTGGAAAATAGTCCCCTGATCCCCGGACCGAAAAACATCATTACAACGAAAGTGGCGCGGGAAGATATCGTTCCTGCAGCCAGAGCAATAGAGTAGCCTTCTGTTCTTATTTTCCTTTTTTCCACAACTGCCAGCTATTGATCATATTTTGCCACAGCACATACGAAGCAGGAGCGATGGAGGAAAGAGGGTTCAGATATACCTGTGCCATCCAGATAGCCAGGATGGTATTTTTCTGTCCGAGTCCCTGCCCTCCCGAAACAGGATCGCCATACCGCCGTCCGATACGCCTGCCCAGGATAAATTGCAGGACACAGATCACCAATGCTAATGCGGCCATCCACCACTCTTCCGTAATATCGGCATTCTCCTGATACACGATAAAATAAACCGTTTTCCCGGTTACAATAGTCAATCCCAACGCCCAAAGATAAAAAGAAAGAATTTGCAGTTTTTTCAACTGCCGGTGGAGAGACGGCAAAGCTTTCTCCAAAAACAGGGCCAATGCAAAAGGTAATATCAGGACAGGCATGACTTGCCGGCAAATGAAAAGTACGGAATTCCAGAAGGTCATATCGCTATGTTCTCCCAACAGAGTAAAGATCAAGGGAGATACGACAGCTACCACCAAACTACTCATCAAAGTATATGCCGCCAGACAGGCGACACTTCCTCCGAGCATTCCCGTGATCACTGCAGCAGCCGTTGCGGTCGGTGCCAAAACACAAATCAGACCTCCCTGTGCCACGACCGGATCGAACCACACCAATCCACCGTAAACCACCAAACACCCGACAACCTGAACAGCCAGCAACCACAGATGCAAACCACTGAACTTCAAATCGCGAAAAGACAATTTACAATATGTAATAAACAACATACTGAAAATCAGGTAGGGCGTTAAAAAAGCCAACTGTTGAAAGAATTCATAAAAAAATGCTCCCGACAACATGGCCAGCGGAAGCATCCAGGTCTTTATCTTTTGTAACACGACAAATGGATTTAGGAATTAAACCTTTTCTCATACCATTCCACAAAAGCCCCGTTCACCAGACGGTTTCCGCCCGGAGTGGGATAATCACCCGAAAAATACCAATCCCCGGAATGATTCGGACAAGCCTGGTGTAAATGATCTATCGTCTGATATACCACAGCTATTTCCGAAGGGCAATTCTCAGGGGTGATCATTTCGGCAATCTTAGCAGAAATCTCTTCGTCTGTAAAAGGAGCATAAATTTCTTTGACATAATTCACGACCTTTTCTTTGGGTAATGCTATCTGAGCCTTACTTTTGGTATACACCTCATCGATCACCCGTTCTAATCCCCTCTCTTTCAGCAAAGCGATAGCAGCATGAAAAGCGATAAACTCTCCCATCTTCGACATATCGATGCCATAACAATCCGGATAACGGATTTGAGGCGAAGAGGAGGCAATCACAATCTTTTTGGGTTTCTGCCGGCAAAGGATGTTGATTATACTTTGCCTCAAGGTAGTACCCCGGACAATACTATCGTCGATAACGACGATCGAATCCACCCCTTCCCGTACTGTCCCATAAGTGGTGTCGTACACGTGGGCGGCTAAATCATTCCGGCTATTTCCTTCAGCGATAAAAGTCCTCAGTTTGATATCCTTGATGGCCAACTTCTCGGTCCGGATCTGCCGCGACAGGATTTCCCGGATCTGCGCGCTGCTCAGTTGTCCGTTCCGGGCACAGATCTCTTCACTCTTCTGCCGGTCCAACCAGGCTTCCAAGCCCTGCATCATCCCATAATAAGCGATTTCTGCCGTATTAGGGATAAAAGAAAAGATAGTGTGATCCACATCATATCCGACACTTTTCAAAATATTTTCGGTCAGCAGACGCCCCAGTTCCTTCCGTTCGTTATAAATATCGCAATCACTTCCCCGGGAGAAATAAATCCGTTCAAAAGAACAGGGAGTTACCTCAACGGCCGGATGGATCGTACTTACTTTCATATTACCGTTCCGTTTCACAACGATACTCTGTCCGGGCATCAATTCTTTCACCTCTGTTACCGGCAAATCGAAAACCGTCTGAATAACCGGACGCTCGGAAGCAACGACGATCACCTCATCGCTGGCATAATAAAAAGCAGGCCGGATTCCATGAGGATCCCGGAAAGCGAAAAGATCCCCGCTTCCCAACAAACCGGTAATGACATATCCTCCGTCCCAGCGTGCCGAAGCTTCCTGCAAAATATGTTCGATATCGATATTCTCTTCGATCGCATCGTTCATCGCCTGACCGGCCAGGCCCTCGGCCTTGAATCTCCGGTAGAGGTGTTCCACCTCATAATCCAGTAAATACCCTAATTGCTCCAGTATAATAAAAGTATCCGCATTATGCCGGGGATGTTGTCCCCGTTCCACGATATACTGCAATATTTCGTCCACATTGGTCAGGTTGAAATTTCCGGCCAACGAAAGATTCCGGCTCCGCCAATTATTACGACGCAAAAAAGGATGCAGGTATGAAATCCCCGAACGCCCCGTTGTACTGTAACGCAAATGCCCCATGTACATCTCGCCGATAAAAGGCAACTCCTCGTCGGGCACCTCCGGTTCTATCCTCCGGCATTCGGTAATCGCCCGGTGGACAGCAGAAAAAATATCCTGAATAGCCCCCGTTCCTTCCGCCCTCTCCCGGAAGATATATTCTTCGCCCGGACGGGCATTCAACTTTACCGAAGCTATTCCGGCTCCTTCCTGTCCACGGTTGTGCTGTTTTTCCATCAGCAGGTAAAGCTTATTCATCCCCCAAAAAACATCTCCGTATTTTTTCCGGTAGTATTCCAAAGGTTTCAACAACCTCACCATGGCAATCCCACATTCATGTTTAATTGCGTCACTCATAACATTTCCATTCCTGTTCGTTATCTCAAAAACAAAAGTTCCCGATATTTCGGCAACGTCCACATTTCATTATCGACAATCAATTCCAATTTATCGATATGAGCCCGGATCTCATCGAAGGTCGGGGCTATCCGGTCGTGATAAGCAATCGCTTTTTCCCGTATATCCCCCATCTTATTGATCACTTTCCGGGTTTCCACCATTGCCTCCACCTGGGTCTGAATACAGGTCATATGCCGGGCTATCTTCTCTATCAATTCTAAGTCTTGTTCGGCCAAAACCCTGGCTTTCTCTTTCGGGAAAATCGCCATAAACTTGCTTACCTTATCCAGCAACATACTCTGGTAACGCGAAGCCACCGGTAAGATATGATTCATAGCCAAATCTCCCAATATACGGGCTTCGATCTGTACCTTTTTAGTATATGTCTCCCATTTCACTTCAGCCCGGGCATGCAGTTCCACTTCGTTCAATACACCGGTTTCTCCGAACATCCGGATGTTCTCCTGGGCTAACAGACGATCGAAGATCAGGGGAACGCTGGTCTCACAATCCAACCCACGCCGGGCAGCTTCAGCCTTCCATTCATCACTATATCCATTCCCCTCGAACCGAATCGGTTTGCATGCCACCGTATACCGTTTTAACACCGTAAAGATAGCATTTTCTTTCGTATGTCCTTCAGCTATGAGTTTATCAATATCAGCTTTAAACTCTTTTAACTGATAAGCCACTGCCGTATTCAAAGTAATCATGGCATCGGCACAATTATCCGAGGAACCGACGGCACGGAATTCGAACCGGTTGCCGGTAAATGCAAACGGTGATGTCCGGTTACGATCGGTCGTATCCCTGAATAGTTCAGGGATATGCGTAATCCCGTCCATCCTGAACCCGGTCTTTTTATCCAACTGAATCGCTTCATCCGATTGGCTGAATTCGATTTTATCCAGAATAGCCGACAACTGAGTCCCCAGGAATACCGACAAAATAGCAGGAGGAGCTTCGTTAGCTCCTAAACGATGGGCATTGGTGGCACTCGAAATGCTGGCTTTCAGTAATCCGTTGTGGCGGTAGACAGCCATCAGCACATTGACGATGAAGGTGATGAAGCGGAGGTTTTCTTCCGGTGTCTTGCCCGGAGCCATCAGCAGGATGCCTGTGTCGGTTCCCAGTGACCAGTTGTTGTGTTTGCCGGAACCATTTATGCCTTTGAACGGTTTCTCGTGCAGCAGGACACGGAAGCCATGTTTGCGGCTGATCTTGCGCATCAGAGCCATTACAAGTAGGTTATGGTCGTTCGCCAGGTTGCATTCTTCGAAGACGGGAGCCAGCTCGAACTGGTTCGGGGCGACTTCATTGTGGCGTGTTTTCAAAGGAATGCCTAATTTGAGCGACTCGATTTCCAACTCCTTCATAAATTCCATGACACGGGTCGGGATGGCGCCGAAGTAGTGGTCTTCCAATTGCTGGTTCTTCGAACTTTCGTGTCCCATCAGCGTACGGCCTGTCAGCAACAGGTCGGGACGTGCGGCATACAGTCCTTCGTCGACTAGGAAGTATTCCTGTTCCCAGCCCAGGTAAGCGTATACTTTCTTTACATCCGGATTGAAGTAATGGCAGACGTCTGTGGCAGCCTTGTTAACGGCTTCGAGGGCTTTCAATAGCGGGGCTTTGTAGTCCAGCGATTCTCCGGTATAAGCGATGAAAACAGTCGGGATACAGAGTGTGTCACCTACGATAAAAGCGGGAGAGGAGGGGTCCCAGGCGGAATAGCCGCGTGCCTCGAATGTGTTCCGGATACCGCCGTTCGGAAAACTGGATGCGTCGGGTTCCTGCTGGATCAGTAGCTTGCCAGAGAACTCTTCGACCATGCCGCCCTTGCCATCGTGTTCGACGAAAGCATCATGCTTCTCGGCTGTTCCTTCGGTCAGCGGATGGAACCAATGCGTGTAGTGGGTGGCTCCCATTCCGATCGCCCACTTCTTCATGCCGGCAGCTACGATGTCGGCTGTTTCTCGGTCGAGCGGAGCGCCGTTGTCGATGCAGTCCGTGATCCGTTCGTACGCTTTTTCAGGAAGATATTTGAACATCTTCGCCCGGTTGAATACGTTCTGCCCGAAATAGTCGGATGGACGTTCGGCCGGAGCCGGTACTTCTGCAGCCCGTTTCTTGAAGGCTGTTTCTACTACTCTGAATCTTAACTTTGACATAGATATAATGATTTGATGTGATAATTTTCCAAATTAACCTGTGGATTGGAATTCATCGACTGTTAGCTTAGAGCAACCACTTCTTCAGCCTGCTCATGGCTTCCAGCGTGTCGTCTCTGTCTCCGAAAGCGGTGAGACGGAGAAAACCCTCGCCACCGGGTCCGAACCCCACACCGGGAGTCCCTACTATATTGACTTCGTAAAGCAGTTTGTCAAAGAATTTCCAAGAAGAGAGTCCGTCCGGTGTTTTCAGCCAGATGTAAGGTGCGTTTTCGCCGCCATACACCCGCAGGCCGCAGCTCTGGAGGCTTTCCCGCATGATGCGGGCGTTGGCCATGTAATAATCGATCGTTTTCCGGACCTGCTCTTTCCCTTCCGGGCTGTAGACTGCTTTGGCTCCTCGCTGGGTGATGTAGCTCGTACCGTTGAACTTCGTGCACTGACGGCGGTTCCACATCCGGTTCAGCGGAACCCGTTCGCCTGCCAGGGTAAAGGCGTTCAACTCTTTCGGAACAATCGTGTAACCGCAGCGCACACCTGTGAAACCGGCTGTTTTGGAGAAGCTGCGGAACTCGATCGCCACCTTCTTTGCTCCCTTGATCTCGTAGATAGAGTGGGGGATATTGGGATCTTGGATATAGGCCTCGTAAGCCGAGTCGTACATGATCAGGCAATCATTGGCAAGGGCATAGTTCACCCATTTCTTCAGTTCTTCTTTCGTAAGCGTTGTCCCGGTCGGGTTGTTCGGATAGCAGAGGTAAATGATGTCTACGCGGCGGCTGGGCAGATCGGGCACGAAGTTATTGGCTTCGGTGCAGGGGATGTAGACCACGTCGCTCCATTTGCCGTTTTCCAGCGTACCGGTCCGTCCGCTCATCACGTTCGAGTCGATATATACCGGATAGACCGGGTCTGTCACACCGATACTGTTGTCGTGACGAAGCATGTCACCGATGTTTCCACAGTCGCTTTTGGCTCCGTCGCTCACGAACACTTCTCCGGGTTCGAGGAAGATGCCGCGACTGGCATAATCGTTCTTGATGATGGCATCTATCAGGAACGGATAGCCTTGTTCGGGGCCGTATCCGTGGAATGTATCCTTGCTTGCCATCTCGTCGACCGCCTTGTGCATGGCTTCGATGACGGCAGGGGCTAACGGTTGCGTCACATCGCCGATACCCATGCGGATAATTTTCTTTTTGGGATGTGTAACCTTAAAACTGTTTACTTTCTTTGCGATGTCCGAGAACAGATAGTTGTTTTGCAGCTTCAGGAAATGTTCATTAATCAGTGCCATATTCTATCAATAGTTTTTTGTTGTGTTTATATTTCCAGTTCCCCCTCGAATACTTTGACCGCCCCGCCAGTCATATAGACGTGTCCGGAACTTTCATCCCAATGGATGGTAAGAGGGCCTCCATCCATGACGACTTTGGTTTTTCGTCCGGTTTTCCCGCGCACTGCGCTTGCTACGGCTGTCGCACAGGCTCCGGTCCCACAGGCTTGCGTAATGCCGGAACCGCGTTCCCAAACCTTCATCCGTACTTCGTCTGTACTTAGCGCCTGGACAAATTCGACATTCGTCCGGTTTGGGAACAGCGGATGGCATTCCAATAAAGGTCCGATGACCGGCAGATTTATATTCGTGATATCTTCGACAAAAATGACAAGATGCAGATTCCCCATCGAGATGACCGTTCCCGTATAAAAATAGTCTCCGGCTTCTATTTCAAGGGCTGTTTCACCTATTACCGGACAGCCCATGTCGACCGTCACTTCGGTTACCTCTTCGTGGGAACCGGAAAGTTTCCGGGTGGTCAGTTGCAACTCCTTGATGCCGGATAATGTTTCCAGCGTAATGTTTTTTTTGTTCGTCAGTCTTTTGTCATATACATATTTGCCGATACAACGGGAGGCATTTCCACACATCATGGCTTCGGAACCGTCCGCATTGAAAATACGCATGCTGAAGTCGGCGATTTTTGATGAACCGATCAGAACCAGTCCGTCCGAGCCGATCCCGGTATGGGGAGCACTCAACCTAATGGCAAGCTCTTCCGGGTTCCGGACCGGAAAAGCCATTGTATTCACGTATATGTAGTCGTTTCCGGCTCCGTGCATCTTTGTAAATCTGATTGGTTCTGTCATTTTTATCGCTATTATTTTGTTTAATATGTCTTTTTGTTTTATTGCAATGCAAATATACGACGTTTTGACATTTTTGATACGTAAATTATGTCTTAATGTATAATAATAATGTATTTGTGATGAATTGTTATAAATAGGGCTGTTTTATGTTATAAATAGTAATGAGGATACTTGTTTTATCTTTGTTATTGTAAGTTGTTCTATGCGAATGGCTATCTGAGTTTATGATGAGGACTTTTGGTTTTGGAAGGATGGGAAGAAATTCTGACTGCTGATCGACACACCTCCTGAAAGATTTCATGAGGTCAAAATAAAAATTCGCTTGCTATTTGTTTTTTTGGCACGGGTTACACGAGGAAAGAATAAAAAAGTCCATGTAATCCGTGCCTAAGAGAAATCATATAGGTATTTTGATACAGTTCCTTAACCGGCATGAAAGAGGTTATTTTTGGAATATCTCCGGATATTTGTTGATGAAATAGATCGGGGTGCAACTCCAGGCATGGCAATAGCTATTGATTACGAAGAAGCCATAGGGGGAAAGGTAATCATTGTTCGGGTCATAGACTTCCCAAAAGGTATCGGCTCCCCGCTTTACCATACTACCCCAATAATCGGTAATCAGTTTGCGTGCTTCTTGCGGCATGCCGCATTGCAGAAGGGCTTCTATCACATAATGGTAAGCATAGGGGCAGCCCGGATAGCAAGCGTCGGGCATGGACATGACGGTAGCCATTGCCTTAGCCCCTTCTTTTTTGTCCAGTGTGTTGGATAGGATCATCCAAACTTGCGACAGATAGGAGATTTGTTTGTCTTTGCCGCTGACCATTACTCCTCGCTTCTTGTCATAGAAATGTTGGCGGGCAGCTTTCTTCATCTTGCCGGCTATTGTCGGCCATTCGCCGGCCTCCTTTTCTTTGCCTAACATTTTAGCCAATTCGTAGCTGTGTTGTAGGGCGAAAATCGTTAGTCCTTGCATGGAAGCCTGCCGGTCATATCCGTCTTTCCAGTCGAATACCAACCAGTATTGAGGTTTCTTGTCCATGTCATAGATCCATTCCGGTGAAAACTGGCGAAGTGCTAACTCTATCTGGCGGACAACAACAGGCCACAGGTCATTCGCTGTTTCCCTGTCCCCCGTCTCTTTCAGGTATTCCAACAATGCTACGTTATAAATGAGGCAGTAGTCCAGTGTGTGCGTGCCGTATTGCGGATGGGGTTGAGGCTTTTCGAGCAGTGTGGCATGCAGCAAGCCTTCGTCGTTGGCGAAGGCGGCGAGCAGATACAGGCAATGTTTGGTCAGTTCATGGTTCTTGAACGTATGGGCGTTTGCCAATGCTTCGAGATAGAGGTCGCCGATCCACAGGCGGCGATCCCGTTTGGGGCCGTCTTCATAGACAGTCTGCATGCATTCTTTCAGGGTATTCAAGCCTACTTTATATATATCCCGGACCAGAGGATCGGTGGTAGAGGCTAAAGCCGGTGCTTCGTTGGTGACGGAGGTTTGTGTCTTGAAGGTCAGCTTGTCGAACACGAAGTCGAAACTGCCCGATATGCCCAGCAGTTCGATTTTCAGGTAGCGTCCTGCCAGGCGGCGCGGGATCGTCATCTCGTGGGGGACGCTCATGACCGTCACGATCTCGTCCTGCACCCAGGAACGGGCCAAACCTCCCTTATAAGGTTCGAGCGGGGTGTTCAACTCTCCCGGAACTTCTGCAAAGGTGAACTTAAGCCGGACGGGTGCGTCTGCTGCTTTTAATCCGGACGGTTTGATGGAGAAAGTGAGATAGCCGGTATAATGATTGCCGAAATCCAGGGTAATGGCTGGATGCTTTTTGAACGGCTCGTTGAAGAGGATATCCGGTTGTCCGGCATCTTCCATCCGCCAGCCCTGGAATGCTTTTGTGTCCTGTACGGAACGGACGACTTTGACGGGAGAAATAGTCTGATAACTCAACTCCGGCTTGCAGGCCTCAGCTTTCCGGAGCCATTCTTTACTGTCGCTGAAATACGTGCTTTGCGCCAGGCAGGTCGATCCCCAAGCGAATAGGGTAAAGCCTGCGGTCAATAAGATTTTCTTCATTCTTTATAGGGGCTTAGTAAATGGTTGCTTTGTTTGAATGATGCTTTATCGGTGAATAAAAACCGCCTTATTCCTGTGCTGGGCACAGGATCGCGTTATAACTGGCCGTAGATAATGCCTGTTCTTTTGCGATCCCGCGTCGAGCGTGGAAACAAGGCGGTTAAGTCTTCATTCGCCGATAGGTTACTTCGCGTTCTCGATGCGGAACGAGTAGCTATAGTTTTTGTTCTTTTCAATTTCATAATGTGGGCGCGGGCCTGGGCCGCAACTGCCGTTTCCAATACCACGCTGGATGCAATCGAGATTTAGAATCACTTCCGCACGGCGGATATTGTCGAGGTCATGCCCGTAAGTCAGTTCCCACAGTTCCGGATCGGTGAAGTGGAGTGCGCTGAAGTTCAGGTGGTCTTTAGATGTGATTCGGATACCTTGGTTATCGAGGCTTTTTAGCGTCAGCCAGCGTACATCGTCGCGGTTACCCATCGACTGGGCACGTACGTAGGCTTCTTCCATTCCAGTCACGGTGTTCTTGTACAGGCCGACATAGGCTGCATTTTTGCGGTCCCAATAGTTTTCAATCGGGCCGCGTCCGTACCATTCCACCTGTTCGAGTGTCGGGTTCAAAGCAACCTGGAGGCCGAGGCGAGGCAGGTTGAAGTCGTTGCCAGCTTTGAAAGTCGCGTCTACATCGACCGTACCGTTTGCATAGACTGTATAGGTGACGTCGAATGGCAGTACCACTTTTTGGGTTCCGCTTCCTACGGTAGCTTCCAAGCTCGTGGTAATGGTCACCGACTTTTTGTCGGTGGCCTGCTTCCAGTCGAATGCCTGCTTTTTGACGGTGGTCGGCAGATAATCCCGTTTATCATTGTCCATTGCACGGAACCAGTTGAAATCGAAACCTTCCTTATTATAGATCATATCCGTACCGGCATAGCGTAAAGAAACCATCTTGCCTGTCTCAGGATTGAAAGCGATGAAGAATCCCGGAGCGCGAAAACCGATCTGCTCTTTTTCTTCTTCGACTTTCAGTGTGTCGTTGAAAGCTGTGTCGACAGGAGCTACTGCAATCTTTCCGGTCAGTGAATATTGCTCGGAGGCTACTTCGTGCCCGGCATTCGCCCAATTGCAATCTTTTTTCAACCGGGCTGACAGGTTGAGGAAGTATTCACTGCCGGCATCCAAAGCCGTTTTATAAGGAATCGTCACTTCGATGTCTTTGTTCGGAGCTGCATCGCCTAAAGATAATACGCCCGATTCGACTATTTGGCCGTCTTTCAACAACTGCCATTGTAAATCGAACTGATTCAGATTAAGGAAATCGTAGCGGTTTTCCAGCTTCACTTTACCAGCCTTCAACTCTACCGGTTTGAATTTGATATATTGGTACACTTTTTTCACTTCGATCAATTTAGGAGTTACCTGGCGGTCGGGAGTTACGATACCGTTACAGCAGAAATCAAAATCGTTAGGTTTGTCGCCGAAGCCACCGCCGAAGTAGTAACGGTCAGACAATTCGCCATATTTGTTGATACCCTGGTCCACCCAGTCCCAGATACAACCGCCTATCATGCGGCAGGAATGGTTTTCGATATAATCCCAATATTCATCGAGGTTACCGATCGCATTACCCATTGCATGCGCATATTCGCAAAGGAAGAACGGTTTGTCGCTCTTCTCCTCGTCCTGTTGCTTCATCGACTCGATGGAAGGATACATTCGGGAATCCATGTCGGCGATCCGGTTTTTGCCTTCATAATGGATCGGACGCGGATCGAGTTTGCGGGCTTCCTTGTATACGGTGTCGAAGTTTTTGCCGTCACCGGATTCGTTACCCATAGACCAGAAGATGACGGACGGGTGGTTCTTGTCACGCTCGACCATGCGAACCATACGGTCTACATAGGCGGGTAACCAGCTTTCCTTGTTGCTGATCGAATGGTTGCCGTGACACTCTATATCGGCTTCGTCCATCACGTAGAGGCCATAGTAGTCGTGTAATGCGTACATCTTGGCATCGTTCGGATAATGGCTCGTGCGGATCGTGTTCAGATTATAACGCTTGAAAAGCAATATATCCTCGATCATCGACTCGACCGGAACCGCTTTTCCGTGCTGAGGGTGGATGTCATGGCGGTTGGCTCCTTTGAAGAACACCTGCTCATTATTGATATATACCCGCTTGTTCTTGATCTCGATTTTGCGGAAACCGAATTGTGAAGACATAGCTTCTAGTGTTTTGCCAGTCTTGTCTTTCAATTCCAGTATCGCCGTGTAAAGGTAGGGAGTCTCGGCAGACCAGAGACGCGGGTTCTTGACTTCGACGCTGGCCGTGTTGATCGTTTCCTGTCCTTTCCTGATGTCTTTGACAACATCGGATATAAAGGCCACCTGTTTGCCGTCTTGGTCCAGCAACGTGATGTCGACAACCGCTTCGTCCACTGTTTTGCCATAGTTCGTCACGTTTGTACGGACATTGAATATCGCCTTGCTCAGGTCATCTCCTGTGAAGGAAGCGGTCAGATAGTAATCGCGCAAGCGCAGCTTGGGAGTCGCGAACAGATAAACATCGCGATGGATACCGCTCAGGCGGAACATATCTTGGTCTTCCAGGTAGCTGCCGTCGCTCCAACGGTACACTTCGACAGCCAGGACGTTCTTTCCCGGCTTTACATATTTCGTGATATTGAACTCTGCGTCGTTATTCGCTCCCTGGCTGTACCCGACTTTCTTTCCGTTCACCCAGAGGTACATTGCACTGTAGACTCCGTCGAAATGGATAAAAATTTCACTTCCTTTCCAGTCGTCCGGAATATTGAAGTCACGGCGGTAGGAGCCGACCGGGTTCGGTTCGTCCATAATCGTGTATCCTTTCTTGCCTTGTATGAAAGGAGGGTTGTTGCGATGCGGATACGTGATGTTTGTATAAATAGGAGTACCGTATCCGTACATTTCCCAATTGGAAGGAACCGGAATTTCTTTCCAGTCGGAAACATCGTAGTTCGGTTTATAGAAATTGACCGGACGTTCGGACGGCTGTTTTACCCAATTGAATTTCCAGTTGCCGTTCAACAACTGGTAGCGCGGCGAGTTCGGGCGAAGCCAGGCTTTGCGGTAGTCTGGCGAACTTTTCAGGCTTTCCACGGAAGGGAAGGGGACATAAGTCGTATGCCCCGGCTCCTTGTTGACGGCAAAGATAGTTTCGTTCTCCCAATCCTTGTCACTGGAACTGCGCAGGGCCTCCTTGTCAATTTTGATGTTTGACCGGCGTAGTGTCCAGTGTTGTCTGGCACTGGTCGAATCAGCGACAAGCTGGAGAGCCGCTTTTCCTGGTTGCCCGTCGTCACTGATACCGAGGTTCAACCCGTTTGTTATGTTGGTGAACGTGTAGGTGTTTCCTCCTATCTTCGTGAGTTTCCAGAATTGGTTCATATTGGTCGCTCCGTTGTCCCACTGGATAACCGGGCCCGGTTCTTTCGTGTTGTTGTTGTCCACGCATTTATCGGAGAGGGGCGTACAGATCTTATAGACCCCATGGCCGGGAGTCGTCAGTTGCCATACCTGCGACACGCGGTTCTCCACACGGTTGTTGATGAATATCTGGGTCCCGTCGTCTTCGCTGTCTTGATTGTCGAGAACCAGGTTGTTGCTGCTTACGATCTCGTAATAGGCGTTGGGATCGATTTCTTGTGAATGTCCGGTTCGGGGAAGCATGGCCATAAGTATAAGCATGGCGAAGAGCGCCCCAGTAGAAATTCTATTTTTCATGTTGATAGATTTAATAATGCATCAAATGTACGAAAAAACGATTATTTTTGTAATAATTAAATTGCAAAATCATGAAATACGAGAGTAACAATTTTCAGTTTGAGGCAGAAATGCCATGGGAATCAGCGGGTGAAGGTATCGTTAGGCAAATCATGGGTTATAACGACAACCTGATGATGGTCAAAGTCAAGTTCGAAACAGGAGCAATCGGAACGCCGCATACACATCCGCATACGCAAACGACTTATGTAGCGAGTGGTGTGTTCGAGTTCACGACGGACGGTGAAACGAAGATTGTGCGTCCGGGTGACGGCGTATATATGAAACCGGGTATTCTGCATGGTTGCATATGCTTGGAAGCTGGTGTTCTGATCGACACGTTCAGTCCGATGCGGGAGGATTTCTTATAAATGGCAGGAATCCCATTTGTACTACGAAAGTAGCCGGAAGTTCGTATTTGTAATAATAATTGATAATTAAAAGGAAACAAAAAAATAGACATAGTTCGATTAGAACTACGTTAATAATGATGCAAATCTATAAAATAAATCCTAACAAAACGGGTTTTTGTATTAATTTTTATTACCCGTTTGAACCTTTTTGCCAAAATAAGGTGTGTTTTGGTTGTTGATATGGATTTCGTTACTTGAAAAACGCCATAAAAGGAAATAGTTCTAATCGAACTTAATCAAATTTTAAATTTATGGCTTTAAACGAACCTAAAATGCGTAGCATTACCGGCAAATTAGTCGCTAATAAGCTGACGGAGCGTGATGATGACTTTTCTTTTAATGTAACTTATCAGGCAAATCGTTCAGTCAAAGACTTATGCAAGCTGGCTGCAACGAACAGTAAATTTACGGCGTCTGAGTTGGAGAGTGCCTATAACGACTTGATGGCCCAGGCTAAGTATAGAACTTTACAATGCTTCTACCGTAGAGTTCGGGTTTGCGAATAATTCACTTGGCGTGGACGGTCCGTTTATAGGTCCGGATGCCAAATTCGATCCGTCGGTCAACAATGTAACTTTACGTTGTTCACCCCGTATCGAATTTAAGGAAGATTTGAAAAACATCAGTGTGATTGTCGCCGGTACGGAAGAAGGATTGCCGACCATTACGAAAGTTGTCGATGTGGCAACCGGCAGTGAAAATCTTCGGATCACTCCGGGCGGTGGTCTTAACGGCGAAGGCAACCGGGTGAAGATAACCGGTTCTGAAGGGCAGACGGTCGGCTTCTTCTTCGTGTCCGATACGGATAAAACGGAAATCCCTGTCCCGGTTTCTGCTTTACTACGCAACGACCCATCTTTTTTTTCATTTATCATTCCTCAGTTAAATAAGGGGGCTTACTATTTGGAGGTTGCGACTCAGGCAAGCACAAATTCAAAGAAGTTGTTGAAGGAACCCCGTCGAAACCGCTTCCCCTATCCTTTGTATGTGGGAAATATTCCCGGAGAAGAAGAACGTCCGGGTGAATTATAATTTGTTCCGGTCATCGGCACTGAACGGTGCCAGTTACCAGCACCGAATGGTCTTGACTACCGGCATCGCTGGATGCCGGTAGTCAAGACTGATTAGTATTATTAATCGAATTTTTATATAACAGAAAAATGAAAAAGATAAAAACAAGTATTTGTGTTTGGTTAGCTCTTTCTGCTGTGTTTATGACCGGATGCTATAATGATGAAGATTTATGGAATAAGATTTCGGGATTGGAGAACCGTATCGAAGCTTTGGAAACCTGGCAGGCTGCGGCCAGTAGCAATATTGATGCTCTTCAAAAGTTGATGGACGAAAATGACTATATCACGGATGTCACTCCTGTGGTTTTAGGCAGTGATACGGTCGGTTATACGATACGTTTTAAGAATCAGGAACCGGCTACGATCTATCACGGCGAGAAAGGCGAAAAAGGGAATACCCCCCTGATCGGTATAAAGCAGTCGGAAGATGGAAATTGGTATTGGACACTTGACGGCGAACTGATGAAAGATTCTAAAGGCAATATAATCGGCGCTAATACACAGAATATACCTCCTGAATTGAAATTAGGAAGCCAATTGCCGGATGATGCCATTCTGATTGGTGGGGGTAAGAAGAATGATACTGCCGTTTATCTTTCTGTAGACGGAGGCAAGCAATGGGCGAAAGTCTCAGGTGAGCGTGGCGAAACGGGAGAACAGGGTCCGACCGG
>OGUM01001573.1_pt1 | contig 16049 bp, 18 predicted proteins | sample 1553631 | NCBI WGS metagenome assembly OGUM01 (sample SAMEA2580228, study PRJEB22360) | human gut metagenome | biome: human gut; feature: human-associated habitat; material: faeces | place: Denmark | collected 2008/2010 | reverse complement strand
GTCGTAAATAGATAAAAGTAAAATGAAAGAATTGGTACGGATGCTAAAAAACATATTAAAGACATTATAAATATTTTTTTTAAATAAGTTTTATCCTTTAATAAATTACTAGATGATATCACAAAAAACGTTATAATAACAGAAAACAAAAATCCTATACTATAAATTAAATATGGATTAATAAGCAAAAGAAAAAAAGCTGAAATTAAAATTAAATATATGTTTTTTATATTTAGTTTTAATACTTTGTTTAAGTATGAAATAATAAAAAAAGTACTGCATCTTAAAAGTGACTCACTATAATCTGTTATAAACAAAAACAAAAGTAAAAATAAGATTATAATTATATCTTTTGCTTTATATTTTTTTAGTAATTTATTTATTAAGAAAACAAACACTGAAACATGCATACCAGAAATAGCAAAAAGATGGTTTATACCAAGCATTTTATAGTTAGACATTATATCTTCTTCAATAAGTGATGTATCACCCATTATAAAGGCTTTTAAATATGCCTTACTTTTATATTTTTCTATATGATTTTTAATAGATGTTTTAAAACTATAAAATGGATTTTTATTCTTATGTTTTATAGTTATACTAGCTTCATTACTAACTAATATAATTTTCTTTGATAAAAGATATTTTCTATAATTAAATGTATTAAAAACAGTATTAGATTTAGGTGTATTAAACTTTCCGCTAATTAAAACTTTATCTCCTAAGTTAACGTTTATCTGTTTATAAAACGTTATTCTATATTTTTTACCACGCTTAACATCTATAACAGTTTTTTCTTTATCCTTTTTTATTTTAGTTACTATTGCAGAAATATCAATATTTTTACTTATGTGGATATTTTCTTCATTTAAGGTAAACAAAACTCTAATAAAAGATATACTACATAGTAAAATAATTAAAAAATAAATGTTTTTCTTCATCATAAGGTTATGTTATCTTTTATCTTTTCAAATAATGCATCACCTATACCAGATACGTTTTTTATGTCTTCAAGTGCATTAAATAAACCATTTTCATTTCTATAACTAATTATTTTTTCAGCCTTAGCCTCACCTATCCCAGATAAAGTCATAAGCTCTTCTTTACTTGCCGTATTAATTGATACTTTCCCATTAGTCTCTTTATTTGATGACGTTTTATCACTAGATTTAGTAGTGCTTTTTTTAATGCACCCATCATTATTAGTATCAGGACATACGCATTCGTTTGAGGCACACTCTATTTTGCCAGATGAAGTTTTTTTATAATTTGCTATTTCGTTTTTTGTATAAATTACTATGTACATCTCATCAGTTAACTTCTTACTTAAATTAATATTTATAGTATTTGCGTTATCCGCTAATCCACCAGCCATGTTAATAGCATCAATTATTCTTTTTCCATTATTAAGTTCATAAACACCAGGCATATTAACCGCACCTTTAACGTCAACAAAAACATTCTTTTCTTTATCGTCAGTCTTACTTTCCTTTATTTTTTCTGCCTTGGTAATTGATAGTTTTTTAACGCTATTAGTATTAACCTCTTTTTTATCCTTTGTATATGCATAGATAAACGTAAAGGCTATTATGCATACAAAAAACGTTGTAATATACTTTAGGTATTTTTTTATTAGATAAATCATTTTTTCTCTCCTTTCTTTTTTTATTCAAATACCATTTACATAATTAATTTAATTATGTATAATTTAATTAGTGAAAGAACCTAACAATAAAGGTTAGTTTGCTTTCCATGTATTGTTAATGGAAACAGCATATCCCCCTTAACTATTTGGGTATATGCTGTTTCTTTTATATTTTAAATATTAGTAGTACTAATATTAATAGTAAAAGAAGAATAATTATCTTAAGAAATTTATTTTCTTTCTTCATAATTATCACCCCACTTTCTATTTAAAAAATAAAAAGTGGAAAGCATAACTACCCAAACTATTAGGTCCTCTCATATCTATAGTTAGACACTTTTTCAAAATACCCCCTAAAAAAACTAAAAAAAATTAAAAATTTATGAAACTACATAAAAAAAGCAGCTTATGTAAGCTACCTGTTTCTATCCAAAAGCAACATCTAAAATCATCATTATTGAAAAACCTATTAACGTAAATAATGCCATTACGTTTTTTTTCTTATTAGATTGACTTTCTGGTATTAATTCTTGAACTACTACATATATCATTGCACCTGCTGCAAAAGCAAGCAAAAATGGTAATAGAAGTCTAACTTTTAAAACTAAAAGAGCTCCTATAACAGCTGAAATAGGTTCTACTATTCCACTTAATGAGCCATAAAAAAATGATTTTAATCTAGACATTCCTTCCGTTCTAAGTGGTACTGAAACAGCAGTTCCTTCTGGGAAATTTTGAAGACCAATTCCAAGTGCTAACAATGATGCTGCTCCAAGTGTTGCACCATTAAGACCATATGTTGCGCTTCCAAATGAAACACCTACCGCAAGTCCTTCTGGAATATTATGAAGTGTTATTGAAAATACTAACAATAAACATCTTTTAAAACTTTTTTTAGTACCTTTATTTCTTTTCTTATCCATTTTATCAAATACTTTATCCCCTATAAATAAAAGTACTCCACCTAAGAAAAATCCTAAAAAAGACACTAACCAAGGAATCATTTTAAGATTACGTGCCATATCTATTGATGGTGATAATAATGACCAAAATGATGCTGCAATCATAACTCCCGCTGCAAAACCTAACATTGCATCTAATATATTCTTATTTACTTTCTTAAAGAAAAATACAATAGCAGCACCTAATATTGTTACCATCCAAGTAAATAACGTTGCAATAAATGCCTGTAAAACAGGATTTAAATTACTAATATAATTAACCATATGCCTTACCCTCCTATTAATAAAATATTAAATTTAAAATATTAAGTGTAGGCTTATAACTTAAAAAGACACTAGTTATTTATCTAACTATGTGTCTTTGTTCAAATATTTTATTTTCTACTGATACTCTTTGTACAAGTGCTAAACAAATGAGTAAATTTATCATAAATGACCCACCATATGAATAAAACGGAAGTGGTACACCAGTAAGAGGTATAACACCTAATACACCACCTAAATTAATCATAACGTGAAGTGCAAGATAAGTTGCAACACCATAACAGATTATACTACCTTGAAGGTTATATGCCCTTTTACCTATCATTAGAATTCTCCATATCATAATAAAATATGAAAGTATTATTAATATTCCAACTAAAAGTCCCATTTCTTCTATTATAATTGCAAAGATAAAATCAGTATGAGCCTCAGGTAAATATAAGTATTTTTGTTTACTATTACCATATCCACTTCCTAAAAGACCACCACTATTTATTGCAATATATCCGTTACATACCTGATATCCTGTTTTTTCTCTATATCTTGTACAAGGGTCTTTAAAATTAAATCTGCTTTTTTGAGAAGCACTAAGACCTTTTCCAGTAATACTCATTACAAGAGCTAAAATAAGAACTGATATAAGTGTAAATGAAACCATAACTAATTTAGTTTTTTTATCATATGGAACCATAAAAAATATTACTCCGGTAATACCTACTAAAACCATCATCGTACCAAAGTCAGGCTGCTCAAATATTAAAAATATAAATATAAGTGGTACTATAAATGGTAAAACTTTTCCAACGTTGCTTAAGTTTCTAACCTTAAGTAATGCTTCAAATGTAACTGCTAAAAATAAAATCAATATCGTTTTAGCAAATTCACTTGGCTGAATACCAAATCCTCCAATAAAAAGCCAACCTGTAATACCATTACTTACCTCTCCTTTAAGTAAAACATAAACAAGTGCCCCTATTATTCCAACAACAAGTATTCCTATGTATTTCTTATACGTTTTTATTGGAATTTTAAGAACAAAAAGTGAACCTATAAAACCAATGATTATAAAAAATAATTGTCTTTTGAAATAAAAATAACTATCACTTTTTGCCATGTAAGCTTTAAGTGAAGAAGCGCTCCCTACCATTAAAAGTCCGAAAATCAAACTAATAATGGTTATTACAAATAATGGTTTATCTATTTTATTAATTATTCTTTTCATGTAATCACCTATCATAAAAAGTATACCACATTTTTTTTATTTTTTTAATATAGGTGTTTTATATAACACATTATTTACATTTAGAGTAAACTATAGTAGACAAATTAAAAGGAGGCAAAACTTATGTATTATTATGGATATCAAGGCGGATACGGATATAATTCTCCTTGCTGCGGAGGATATATGTATCCACAATATGGTTCAAACCAATCAGCTGGATATGGTTCTGCAATTATATTAGTTCTATTTATTTTACTTGTTATAGTAATTGGTGCTAGATGGTTAGGAAATAACTAAGGAAAGTTTTACTTTCCTCTTTTTTTATGGTAGAATATCTTGTGTTTAGAAGTGTGGTGATATTATGTTTAGAAATTTTAAAATATTAGATGAAAAAGATAAAAGATTAAGAATGATAAGTAAGGAAGTTACTTTCCCACTTAGCAAAGAAGAAAAAGATACTATTAATGATGTTATGACCTACTTAAAATATAGCCAAATTGAAGAATATGCAAAAAAGTATGACTTAAGAGCTGGTTGGGGAATGAGTGCCGTTCAAATAGGAATTTTAAAAAGATGGTTCGTAATAGTTGAAGAAAAAGATGATGGAACATTTAAAAACTACTTCTTTGCAAATCCAAAGATAATAAGCAATAGCACTGAGATGATATATGTTGAACAAGGTGAAGGATGTCTTAGTGTTAACCGCGAGGTTGTAGGAATAGTTCCAAGGTATGCAAGAGTAACGGTTGAAGCTTATGATATGAATGGCAACAAGTTTACCATGCGTCTTAGAGAAGATTTAGCAGTTTGTGTTCAACATGAAATGGACCATTTAGAAGGAATTTTATTCTTTGATAAAATTAATAAGAAAAATCCTTTTAAAGATGCTGATAAATATAGACCAATATAAAAACAGGATTTTAAATCCTGCTTTTTTCATGGTCTTAAAAAATATAATTGTGGTATGTTTCTAAGTAACATATAAATTAACAATGTAATAGCTAAAACTATTAATATTTTATAGTTCAAAAATGCCTTCTTACCAGTTTTTATATAAAGTACTATAAAATAAATTAAGTATATCAAAAATAAAATTAGTAAAATAAACACAAATGGATTATACATAAATGCTTTTTTAAATCTAAGGTGCAAAATGCATTTTATCATTCTAGTTGTACCACATCCCGCACAGTAAATATTAAATAATTTTCTAAATATACATTTAAAATGTATAAGATCAAGTACTTTAATTGTAATTAGTAATAAAAGTGAAAGTAAAATAACTCCTATTAGTACGTTTAATATTCTTTTTTTCATATTATTTTAAAAAAACTATGAATTATCATAGTTTAATATGTTGGTAAATTTAAATTAGAAGAAACATCATCAGTAACAGATGCCATAACTCCAAATATAGTTAATAATACAATTATTATAAGTAATATTGAACTAATTACAATACCTGCTATTGCAAGTCCTTTTCCTTCACCTTCGTTTTTATTAGCATTAACAAGTCCAATTATAGAGAAAATTAATCCTAACCAAGACGAATATCCACAGCATAAAAGTGAAACAAGTGATATTACAAATCCTGCAATTGCCATACCATTACTCTTTTTAGTTACGTAAGTTTGGTTATAAGTTACGTTTGTGCCTGCATTACTTGCTGCACTTTCATTAGTATTTTCATTTGATGTGTTAGCCTCTTCTGTTTTTTCTTTTTCTATCTTCGTACCACAATTCTTACAAAATTTGCTATTTTCTTCTAATTCTTTTCCACACTCTCTGCAAAATTTAGCCATAACATAAACTCCTTTCTTTTATAATAAGTATATCAGTTTAAATATGAATTGGTCAATAAATTAACCTTCCTTGTCATCTTTTATATCTTCTAACTTTACACTTACAAGTTTAGATACACCAGACTCTTGCATTGTAATGCCATATAAAACATCAGCGTATTCCATAGTTTTCTTCTTATGGGTAATTACAATAAATTGTGTTTTATTTTTAAATTCATTTAAGAATTTTCCAAAGTTATCTACGTTTACTTCATCAAGTGCTGCTTCAACCTCATCTAAAATGCAGAATGGAACTGGTCTTGTCTCTAATATTGCAAATAAAAGTGATATTGCGGTTAATGTTTTTTCACCACCTGATAAAAGCGAAATATGTCTTAGTGTTTTTCCTGGAGGTAGTGCCTTAATATCTATACCAGTTGTTAAAACATCTTCTGGATTAGTTAATTTAAGCTCAGCATCCCCACCAGAAAATAACTTTTTAAATACCTCTTTAAACTTAACTTTAATAACATCAAAAGTTTCTAAGAACTTTTCTTTCATTATTCCATCTAATTCTTTAATAATCTCTAAAATAGTATCTTCTGCTTTTTCTAAGTCAGATTTTTGTGCAGTTAAGAATTCATATCTTTTTGAAACTCTTTCATACTCTTCTATAGCGCCTACATTTACGTCACCTAATTTTTTAATTTCAGCCTTACATTTATCTACTATTTCTCTAGCTTCTTTAGGATCCATATCAAGGAAATAATTAGCTTTAGCATTAGAAAACGTCATAGAATAATCTTCTGTTAATGTATTAAGTAAGTTATCTAACATAACGTCTGCTCTATTTACCTTTATTTCTAAATCTTTTAATTCTTTTGTTTTAGAATAATATTCTTGATTATTTAATTTATTATTCTTTTCCATGTTAAATATTGTATCTTTATAATCTGTTATCTCTGATTTTAATGAATCTATCTTAAGTGATAATTCATTTTTTTCTTTTTCTTTTTCATAGTATTCTTCTACTATTTTTTCTTCTTCTTTAGAAAGTGTTCCACTTTCTAGTTCATCTAAAGTTTTACTTTCTGTTTTTAACTTTTCTAACTCCTCAGAAAATAACTTATATCTTTCAGATTCAAACTTAAGTGATATTTCATAATTCGTCTTTTCTTCTAATAATTTATTTCTTTCTTCTAAAACCATTTTGTACAAATCATCATTTTTATTTATAGCTTCTTCTATTTCTGATCTTTTTATTTGTAAATTTTCTAAATACTTTAAATTATCTTCTAAGTCATGTTTCTGAGCTATTAAATTAGTTGTAGCTTTAGTATTACCACCTGTTAAAGAACCACCTTGATGAAGTAATTCCCCTTCTAACGTAACTATTTTATATCTATAATTTATTTTTCTTGCCACTTTATTTGCACTATCTATATCACTAACTACTATGGTTGTTCCAAGTTGATTTTTTATTATGTTATCATATGTTGATTCATATCTTACTAAATCTGATGCAACACCTATAAACTCACTTAAATCTTTTAAAATCCTATATGTATCCCTATCAATTTCTCTTTTCTTTATTATGTTAAGAGGGAAAAATGTTGCTCTACCAAATTTATTTACCTTTAAGAAATTAATAGCTTCTTTAGCACAAAACTCATCATCGCACACTATAAAGTTAGAAGATGATGAAAGTGCTGTTGATATTGCAGTAGTATACTCTCTATCAGTTTCAATTAAAGCACCTATAACATTATGAATACCAGAAAGTTTAGGATTATCTAAAACGTTTTTAACAGCAAAAGGAAGTCCTGAATTATTTTCAATTGCATTTTTTAACATTTCAATTTTATATTTAGTTTCGTTTTCTAATCTGTTTTGTTTATTTAAAATATTTTCGTTATCATCATGAGTTTTTCTTACACTTATAAATTCTTCTTCTTTTTCGTTTAATTTTAAAACTGCAGAATTTACTTTTTTATTTAATATTTCTATTGTGTTTTTAATACCAAACATTTCATTTTCTTTTTTCAAAATAGATTCTTTTATATTAACTAAGTTATCGTGTACCTTGCTATCTTTAGCATCGTATTTTTGTCTTTCTACGATAAGATCTTTCTTACCAAGCAAATCCCTTGCCTCTTCTACTTTTTTAGTTAAAAGAGATTGCATTTTATATAGCTCTTCTTCTTTTTTTGTTTGAATAAGTTTTAGTTCTTCTACTTTTGATGAAGAAACATTACTATCTTTTTCTAATTTTATTACATCTTCTGATAATTCATTTATCTTATGTTTATTTAGTTGGTATTCTGCATTTATCTTATCTACTTCACTTACTATTAAAGATACTTCAACTTCATCTAACTTACTTTTATTTTCTAAATACTTTTTTGCATCACTACTTTGTTTTTTTAATGGTGCTATACTTGTTTCAAGCTCTAATATAATATCGTTTACACGTGACATATTATCATGCGTTCTATCTAGTTTTCTTAAAGCTTCATCTTTTCTTTTCTTATACTTTAAGGTACCTGCAGCAGATTCAAATATTATTCTTCTTTCTTCTGGTTTATTAGATAAAATTGCACCTATATCACCTTGTGATATTATGTTAAATGACTCTTTGTTAACACCCGTATCAACCAATAAATCTTGAATGTCTTTTAGTCTTACCTTTTCGTTATTTAGGTAATACTCATTTTCACCCGTTTTATAAATACATCTTTTAATGGATACTTCAGTATAATCTAATGGTAAATATTTATCAGTATTATCAAATACTAAAGTTACGCTGGCCGATTGCGCTGCACGTCTTGATTTACTACCAGAAAAAATAACGTCGCTCATTAAGCCTTCACCACGTAATTGTTTAACTGATTGCTCACCTAATACCCAGCGTACGGCATCTACTATGTTACTTTTACCACTTCCGTTTGGTCCTACAACACCCGCTATTCCTTTATTAAGTTCTATTTTAGTTTTTTCCGCAAACGACTTAAAGCCTGATGTACGAATCTCTTTTAAATACATTACTTTTCGCTCCTTCTTATAGTGGCTTTTTTCTCTAACGCTTGATGAGCTGCCTCTTGTTCTGCCTCTTTTTTAGATTTTGCTGTTCCAGTACCTAGTACTATACCATCTACTATTACGTTCATGGTAAAGGTTCTATCATGAGCTGGTCCTTCTTCTTTTACAAGTTCATAGGTTACTGACTTTTTAGTAGTTTGAACCATCTCTTGTAAATTAGATTTATAATCCATAAAAAATGTTTCTGGTTTATCTTCAATAAACGGAATAACAACATCATACACTATTTCCCTTGCTTTAGGATATCCTTGATCTAGGTACACTGCTCCTAAAAAGGATTCAAACATATCCGCAAGTGTTGCTTTCCTATATCTTCCACCTTGTGCTTCTTCTCCTTTTCCTACTTTTACATATTTAGGAAAATCCAAAAGTTTAGCATATTCATATAAAGCATTTTCACATACATACATTGACCTTATTTTAGTCATTTTTCCCTCTTCATAATCAAACTTATTATAAAGATAATCACTCATAATTAAATCTAAAACTTTATCACCTAAAAACTCAAGTCTTTGGTAATCTTCTAAAGAGTCATGTTCATTACAATATGATGAATGTGAAAAGGCTGTATCATAAATATGCATATTATTTGTTTTAATATTAAATTTATCTAATAATTCCATATTTTTATCACCCACTAAATTATAACAAAAAAACTAGATTTAATCTAGTTTTATAAGGATTATAAATTTTCCTTTATTTCTGGGAACAAATCATATAAATTATATCCAAGTAAATTATCAAAGTACTCTTTTAATTTATACGTTTCTTCTATGTGATATTGCGTATTAGAATATGCTCCTCTTCTAATCATAATATCTATTAATCTTTTATCTATAGTAAAAACTTTACCACCTTGTGGACACATTAAATCACATAAATTTATTAGTTTTTCTTCCATAGTGTACGTATGATTTTTTATAAAATTTGCTAAAAACGGATTGTTATCCGGATTTGGCACCCCTCCCGCAGTACAAATTAAATCATTATTTAAATACGAGTGAGTCAAACATATATTAGCATACTCTTCATCATATCCTTTACTTTTTAAATACTCATACCCCCCTCATAACATGTCCATGAGATTCTCCGTTATACTTACCAATGTCATGTAAATAACCAAGCGTTATGATTTTATCTACGTCAACGTCATATCCTTTTTCTTTTAACGCTTTTGCTATAATACCCGCACTATCTCCAACACATAAACAGTGATTGATCCATCTATCATCTGTCACACTTTTTCTTTCAATTTCTAATAACTCTTTTGCTTCTTTACTTGTTAGTTTCATAATCATACTCCTTTAATTCTTTATCATCTACGCTTATAGCTTTTATATTATTTTGATTTAAAAATTCAACAACATCTTTTCTGTCATCTATAAATAAAATTTCATCTAGATTACAATTATTTATTCTTTGAATAACTTTTGTTCCTTTTACCTTCAAATCTTGTGTTGATGTTGATATAACTTTTATATCATTACCATAATGCTTATTAACAAAACATTGTTTTGCTTTTAAATGAAATGTGAACTTCATACCTGTTAAACAATACATTTTAATATTATGATTTCTTAAATTATTAATTAAATTATACAATATTTTTGACTTCTTACAAACCTCCACTTTATCATAAAACTCATTTGGATTAACGTATGCATTAAAATAAAAGTTTGTAAAATTCTCTTCTGTTTCATCACGTTGCTTACTAAAATCTTTATTTTTATGAATTGCTAATGTATCATCAAAATCAAATATAACTACCTTAATTTTATTTAAATCTATTTTATTCATTATTATCACTTCCTAATACAATATTATCAACGTTAAATTTTTTTCTAATTATTAACTTTATAAATTTAGACTTAGTCATATTAACATATCTTTTTCTTAAAACTTCCTCTGTTATAGAATAATCTTTATTAGTTGTTAATATCTCATATTTTACATTGTTATCAACTATAAATTTGTTACTACTGAAAAAACCATTTTTTAAATAAAAATTTCTTCTTGAAAGTTTCTCATCATTAACATTTTTGTTGGCAAACTCGATGCATAATAGTATGTTATTATGTTTTTTTCTTAAATCGCTTAATATCATTGAACCATAGCCCTTATTTCTCTTAGTTATATCAACTGCAAAATACATAAGGTATGAAACATCATCATAATTTACGATATAATAAAAACCAATTAAATCATTGTTATCATATACAACGTTAAATTCTACATTTTTTTCTTTTGCACATTTTTCTAAAATTAAAAACGAAAATCTCTCATCTTTATTAAAAGAATTAATGTAAATATTTTTAATTTTCTTTTTATCTTTCACAAGAAAATATGAAGTGTATTTTAAAATCATTTTTATGGTCACCTCCTGTTAGATAAAATCATACATAATTTTAGCAAGTATCGACGTACTTTTTCTATCGCCAGTTTTTTTTGGTGTATCATATATGGAAATACCAATAAAGTACATTTCACCATTTTTTTCAAAAATTCCAACATCACTATTTAAATAATCAAGTCCACCTGTTTTATGAGCAAATTTAACATTTGGTATATATCTAGGAATTTGATTATTTATCTTTTGACCATATAACGTATTAATTGCAAAATTACATAGTTCATTATTCAAAATATCTTCATTTATCAAAATTTCAAAACACTTATTCATATCTACTAGTGTTGTATAGTTGTTTTTTCCATTTTTTATAGCTTTCCAATCATTCATGTATCTTTCTAATTTAGTATCGCGTAAACCTATCTCTTTAATAAATTTATTAATATAATCAAATCCTAATAACTTAATTAGAATATTAGTAGATGTATTATCAGAAACAGTAATCATAAAGTAAATCAATTCTTTTACAGAATATTTATATTTACCTTTTTCAAAAACTTCATTATCATCTAATATATCGTCTTGACTTACAGTGATTATTTTATCAAGGCTTATATTACCATTTTTAACTTCATTTAATGTAGCTAACATTATAGGAATTTTAATTAAACTAGCAGATACAAAAACATTATTTTCATTATAACTAAAAATAGTTTCGTTACAATTAACTTTTTTTATTAATATATTTACTTTCTCTTTTTTCTCGATTTCACTTATAAAATCTTTTATATTGTCAAACATCTTTTTTTGCCTTTCTAATTCCATTTATAATCCTTTGTAACAATTAATTTAATAACTTTCTTTTTATGTTTCAAATATTGCTCTTTAAGTACCTCATCAAAATTAGAAAGAACGTTATCTATGTCTACTCCTATTCTCATTTTATCTACCTCTTAATAATTATAACAAAAACAAATGAAAAAAAGAACTTTGCCATTATATCAATGTAAAGTTCTAAAAATACAAGTTACTTATTTAATGCGTTATTTTTATGTTTTTTACTTATTATATTTAAAACAACAAATTGATAAAAACTAGATGTTACTTGTCCTATTGCTGTACAATAAGGAGTACGTAATAGAGATAATAACATTCTACCTATGTTAGCTACGATTTTATTTATTGTTATTTTTGTTGGAGAATACTCTAAATTCAAATATGTCGTTTTTAAACTATATACTGGATATATTAAATAGTTAAATATTTCTGTACCTAAAAATATAAGTGTGATTACCAAATTTAGTTTATAATTATGGTAAAAAATCAAAAACATAACAAATACACTAAATAACAGTAACATCAATAACTTATAAGCATTTTTCTTACTTTCTCTATAATTAAATTTTCCTTTTGCTATATCTATTTTAGCTACCGTGTTAATTGAATCGAATACATCCCACTGCGTATCAGTTATTAATGCTACAAACGAAATTACAAGAGTATATTCTTCACCATATGATGTTGCATTCGACAGTCCAAATAAAAATATAATCAAAAAACATAAATTATGGAAAAAGTTTACAGAATCATATCTAATCCATTTTTTTATATTAAATTTAAAGTTAATTTTTTCTCTTTCCTTGATAACCAAATATATTGTAAATATCAAAATAGAAGTTAGTGTTAAAGAAATAATTATCATGCTATTTTTAAATAATAAAGCCGATAGAATTAAAACCGTGAAGTTTAAAATATTAAATGAAAAAGAATAAATATTTGCTAGCTTATTTTTTTCTTCATAATATAATTTTTCAATTATGCTTGAATAAATTAACTGAATATAAAACTGTATTACTGAATATATGGTAAAAGCTCTATAAATAGATATATCCATGTTCATAAAACTTATATATTTATCAATGTTAATAATTATAAATCCATAAACAACAAAACCTAATATAATCGTTAAAAATATGCCGTTTCCAACAGCATATTTATCTTTATCCTTTTCTTTTGAAATGTTACTTCCTATACTAAAGACCGATTTAAACAAACAAGTTATAAATTGAATAGGATATGTAATTGTAAAAACATTTATTAAATTTTTATCCACAATAATGCTTAATAAAAACCAAGACAATATGGGAATAAATGATAATAACGCAGTATCAAAACTCACTCTTAATAATCTTTTCATACCTTCTCCTAAAAACTATTCTGTAAAAGAACTTGGATGATAAGACTTTATTCCTAAAGACTCTGCTTTCCTTAAAACATCAATTCTATCATCTACAAATACCACATCTTTTATATCAATTTCATAATGTTTGCAACATTCAATTATTACTTCTGGCTTTAACAATGTAGAACATATAAAAAATACATTTTCCATTTTTATACTTGGGTAGTGTTTTGATAACCATCTATACTTCTGATTTATTTCCGTATTTGTTGTAATTGCACCTAGAATAAATATTTTATTACTATCTAATTCGTTTATTATTCGCTGCATTGTTTTAAGTGGCCTTGCATTATAATATAAATCGTTAAATAATAAATCTTCAAGCGATTGACATCCTAACTCAGGACATCCTCCACCATATAATTTATCATTATATCGATATTCAGATAAGGTACCATCAACATCAAAAAAAACATATTTATCTCTTAATTTTTCAATCATATTTATTACTCCTAATCTTGCTTTTATTATTGCATGTCATAATTATACCAAAAATATCTAAAAGAAAGAAATACAAAAAAATTAATTTTTTGGATTCTTTTAAACTTTCTTCATTATCAAAATATTTGAAATTAAAACTATAATCTGTGCTATTTAATACTTCAAAATTTTATTTTCTAAATCACGATCAATATACCTTTTTATTTCTTTTTTTGACACAGGATTTATACAATTTATTTCATAATTAACACCTGAACATTGTATGTTAAGCGGCTCAGATGAATTTATTTCTAATTGAGCTATTTTTTCGAAAAATCTTTTTTTAGACGAATAACTATCAGGCTTGATATAATGTTCTTCTGTTTTAAATAAATTATTTGAAATTCTAGAGATTTCTTCTCTTTCCGGATATTTCATATATAAATAACTACATCCAACTCTGTTATATGGGTTTCCATCCTTTTTTAAATTGCCCTGACCTAGAAAAATCCATTTTTTTCTCTTTTCATCTAAATAAACTCCGCCAACTTGTAAATCAGCGTATTTAATTGCTTTAGTTTTCTTTTTTTCTGCTGAAGTTTCCATTACACTTTCGTAAGATGTCTGTTTATTTCTTTCAATAATATTTTCATTTTCTTTGTTTAAATAATCTATTGCTAGTTCAATAACGTAATTAATTTTTTTCATATCTTGATAAGTAAAATTATTTTTTTCGTGTCCACTAAATTGAATCATAGCATCTTTATAAACTTCACCACTACAGCTAGGACATTTTCCCGGTTTCCAAATATTTATTACGGTTGTACCATCAGATAATTTTAAATTAATACCTTTTTTATAATATCCGGTAAAACCTGTTCCTTCAATATTTTCAAGCACAGCATCATATTGACTATTAATCATATTATCACCTCTTAATTTATTGAAAATTTATCACATTAAGTATAAAAAGTCAAAATCTAACGTTGTTTTTTTAACCTTCTATACAACTTATATTCTATAATCACGCTTACCGATAATAATATAATAATTATTGTAACTGCAATATTAAATTTTATATTAACTAATATAATTCCAGACAAAAATTTTGAAAAATATCCAAATAAGCTTATAATTAAGTCTTTTTGTGCTAAATCTATACCATCTTTGTCTTGTTTTAATATTTCTAGATGAGAAATTGAATTAAATGGTTCTAAAATACCATATAAAACTATTATAATAAGTGGAACATATTTATTAATAAGTGTTAACGGAAGCATTATAACTATTAATAATTTTAAAAATATATCACCATCTACTATTTTCTTTTTCTTTATAAAATACCCAGATAAAAAGAAACCTATGCTACTGAAGATCCATAATAATGTTTTAGATGTTTTTAAAGCTAAAATATTAACATTTGATTCAAGTGCTTTTAACGACAAAATAACAACTAATGATGCTGTTGAAAATTTACCTATTATTCTTACAATCGACCATATCTTAAAATTATAACTATACTTTTTTATGTTAAATTTTTGTAAATATGACTCTTCATTTTTCTTGCTTTTTATATTAATATTTTTTATATTAGTAACAATCATGATAGTTATTAAAAAGATTATTGTGCATAAAGCACATATGATAAGAAAAGATTTATTATAAAATGTTGTGCAAATAAAAGATGCTAGTGCTACTCCTGCAGCATTTAATATTTTAAATATTGATATTCTCTTTGAATGAGTTTGAATTATCTGATTATCTGGTAATGACTTACTCACATAAGGAAAATGAAAACTAGATAGTATTTCTAGGAAAACTTGTAATAATAAATATACAATAGAAAAATAAATTGCAAAGCCATACTGATAAAACAAACAAGAAATTATGGTTGTAATCATACAAAAAATTATAAGAATATTAAATACCATATTCGGCTTTTTTGTGTCGTTTATTTTTACACATACAAAAGTTGCAATAAATCTTGATAATCCTATCCCCGCTGTTATAATAGAAATCAATACTTTATTATTATATTTTAAATAATTTTAATTTTGCTATTATAAG
>OGUM01001569.1_pt1 | contig 16062 bp, 14 predicted proteins | sample 1553631 | NCBI WGS metagenome assembly OGUM01 (sample SAMEA2580228, study PRJEB22360) | human gut metagenome | biome: human gut; feature: human-associated habitat; material: faeces | place: Denmark | collected 2008/2010 | reverse complement strand
GCTGGTGCTTTTTGCCGGACTCCGCGAACGGCTCGAACTGGAAGACGTCCCGGCCGGCATGAAGGGAATGCCGATCGCGCTGCTCACGGCGAGCATTCTGGCAATGGCTTTCATGGGATTCTCGGGACTGGTGCGGTAACCGACCGATCCGGATAAAATACGGGGGCGGGGAAAGAAAATCTTTCCGTCCCCGTATTTTTTTCATCGAATTTACGTTAACTTTAAGGGTTAAGACCGTCGATGTAATGAACGTTAGGATTGCCGTCATATGCGTTACCGTGCTGGTTCTGTCGCTCCGAGCGCAGGGCCGCCCGGACGTTGGCCGGCCTTCCAAGGATACGCTGCCGGCTCGGGAGAAAAAAACAGGACGTTTCTCCCGCCTGCTTTACCAGACAATCCGGCTCACTGACATGATTGCACATGTTGAATCTGCACTTTCCCGCGCGACAAGGAAGCCGAAATGCGCGCCGCCAAAGCCGATCAGGAATATTTCGAACAATTCGCCGGGAAGAAGATCGGCGATATCCGGATCGTCCGCGAGAACGTCTTCAATCCCCATTCGAAAGTATGGGGCGAACGCAAGACGAACGCCATGCACCGGATCACGCAGGAGAGCAAGATTCGCCGCGACCTGTTTATCAAACCGGGCGACCGCTTCGATCCGCTACTGGTCACCAACAACCGCCAACTGATCCGCTCCCGCAGCTACATCGCCGACGCAAACATCCGCGTAATCCCCGCGACGCCGGACTCGTCGGTCGTAGACCTGATCGTCACGACCCGCGATCGCTGGACGATCGGCATCGACCTGAATTCGCAAAGCGACGGGAACACCTATTTCGAACTCTACGACGACAACATTCTGGGGTGGGGGAACAAGCTGAGCGTCAAGACCTATTTCAATTGGAAAAACTGGAGCTACGGCGGCAACCTGTTCGAATACGAGAACCCGAATATCCTGGGCAGCTTCGTCGAAGGGCGCATCATCGACCGTGAGGCCGGGCAAGAGGGATTCGGCTACGACCCGCTGTTCGTTCCCGACGGCTACACGAAGACCTTCGCCGAGATGACGACCGAAGAGAAAAACGCCGTTTCGCACCGCGCCCGCGCCGTGCGCAAACTCGCGGCTTACCTCCATTCAACCGAACGATAGCCCATGAAAACCGTCAACTGGGGAATCGTAGGCTGCGGCAACGTCTGCGAGCGCAAGAGCGGCCCGGCGATGTACAAGACCCCACACTCGGCCCTCGCGGCCGTCATGCGCCGCGACGCGGAGAAGGCGGCCGACTTCGCACGGCGCCACAACGTGCCGAAAAGCTACACCGACGCCGCGGCGCTGATCGCCGACCCGGAGGTGGACATCGTCTACGTGGCCACGCCTCCCGGCACGCACCGGGAACTCGCGGTGCAGGCCCTCGAAGCCGGGAAGCCCGTCTACGTCGAGAAGCCGATGGCAATGAACCACGCCGAGTGCCTCGAAATGATCGCAGCGGCGGAAAAAGCCGGGCAGAAACTCTTCGTGGCCTACTACCGCCGGGCGCTGCCCTATTTCCTCAAAGTCAAGGAACTGCTCGACGGAGGGTCCGTCGGGCAGCCGTTGACGGCGGAAGTCCGCCTGCTCCGCCCGGAAAGACCCGAAGACCGCGATCCGGCCCGGCTTCCGTGGCGGCTGCGCCGGGAGGTCGGAGGCGAAGGCTATTTCCACGACCTCGCACCGCACACGCTCGACATCCTCGATTTCCTGCTCGGGGAGATCGCCGACGCCCGGGGCTGCAAAAGCAACCTCGGCGGATTCTACGACGTGGCCGACACCGTCACGGCGGGGTTCCGCTTTCGCTCGGGCGTCACGGGGACCGGAACGTGGTGTTTCGTCGCCCCGCCCCAGGCCGTCGAGGATTCGGTCGCCATCACGGGCCGCAAGGGCATCATACGCTTCAGCACCTTCACGTTCAGCCCCATCGAACTGACGACGGCCGGGGGCACGGAGCGTTTCCGGATCGACCCTCCGGAGCACATTCAGGGTCCGCTGATCGAAACGATCGTCGCCGAACTGCGCGGCGAGGGGCGCTGTCCCTCGACGGGAACCTCGGCCGCGAGAACATCCCGGGTCATGGACCGGATCATATCCGAATAAAATCGTTATCTTTGCACCCTATGGAACTGAAAAATTACGACAAGGAGGAACGGTTCGACCCGGCGACCGTCGAGGCGCTGAAGGGCCATTACACCGAAATACTGCGCCTGCTGGGCGAAGACCCCGCACGCGAAGGGCTGCTGAAAACCCCCGAACGCGTGGCCAAAGCCATGTCGTTTCTGACCAAAGGGTACGACGAAAATCCGCTGGAGATCATCCGCTCGGCGACCTTCCGCGAAGAATACAAACAGATGGTGCTGGTGAAGGACATCGAACTTTACTCGATGTGCGAACACCACATGCTGCCGTTCTACGGCAAGGCCCACGTGGCCTATATCCCCAACGGGCGCATTACGGGGCTTTCGAAGATCGCGCGCGTGGTGGAGTGCTTCGCCCGCCGCCTGCAGGTGCAGGAACGGCTGACGGTGCAGATCCGCGACTGCATCCAGGAGGCGCTCAACCCGATGGGCGTGGCCGTGGTGATCGAGGCCAGCCACATGTGCATGCAGATGCGCGGCATCGAAAAACAGCAGTCGGCGACCACAACATCGGCATTCACGGGCATCTTCCTCTCGGACCACCGCACCCGCGAGGAGTTTATGACCCTCATTTCGCACCGCTACCGGTAAACCGGAAACTGCACGGAAAAGTCCGCACGCCGTCGAGGGGTGCGGACTTTTTCGTTTCCCGGCGGCTGTCTTCCGACCGGCAGAACGCCTCCGTTCAACCGGGACTTCCTGCGGGAAGTCCCGGTTTCTATACCCCGAAAACGGTTCATTTATACACGTTTCGGGCAATGAGCCGGGAAATGTCCGCGCGGGGAACGAAATTTGGAACGACAGGCAGGACAGCAAACAAACAAAATTTCAAACACCATGAACGTCAAAAAAATCCGTTACATTGCACTCGCGCTCGTCGTAGCTGCGTTCTGCTCGTGCCAGAAAGAACCCTCGACGTCGGATCTCCACAGGGATTATCTGGTCTACACCGCCCACGATATCGGCACCGACTTCGCCGCGATCGACACCTACTACATTCCCGACAGTATCCTGATCATCGGGAACAGCGACAAAACCGAATACTGGAAAGACGCCGACGCCATGGCGATCATCGGCACGGTGGTCGGCAAACTCGACGATGCGGGCTACACGCGCACCGAGGACAAAGACGCCGCCAGCGTGGGCATCCAGCTCAGCTACGTCCGCAAAGTGACCTACTTCGTAGGCTACGACTATCCCTACTGGTGGTGGTACTATCCCTACTACTGGGCTCCCGGCTACTGGGGCGACTGGGTGGGATGGCACTATCCTTACAGCGTTTACTACGGGTACACGGCCGGTTCGCTGCTGATGGAAATGCTGGACCTCCAGGCCGACCAGGAGAGCGGCAAGAAACTGCCTATCGTATGGGACAGCTTCATCGGCGGCCTGCTGACCTCCGACGCCGACCTCAACCAGCAGCGCACGATCGCCGCCGTCGAGCAGGCATTCGAACAGTCTCCTTACCTGGCCAAATAGTTTAACAGCAAAAAATCGTCCGATTATGAAAACATCGAAATACCTCAAAACCATCGCTTTCTGCGCCTTGATGCTCGCTGCGGCCATGCCGGGCAAAGCGCAGGTATTCCCCAACACCTACATCAACATCGACTGGCAGGTAGGCGTGCCTCTGGGCGCCGGTTTCGCCGACAAGGCCTCGGGCTGGGGCATGAACTTCGAAGGCGGATACTTCGTCACGCCGGCCATCACCGTCGGTCCGTTCATCTCCTACCAGACCAACCTCCAGAGCATTTCGCGCCAGACGCTCGATCTGGGCAACGGATCGGCGCTGACGACCAACCAGAAACACGCGCTGTTCCAGCTGCCGTTCGGTGTCACGGGACGATACAACTGGCTTACCGACAGCGTATTCCAGCCATATGCGGGTCTGAAGCTGGGCGCCAACTACGCCGAAATGTCATCGTACTACTACATCATCAAGCAGTACACCGACACCTGGGGATTCTACCTCTCGCCCGAAATCGGCGTGTCGATATTCCCGAGGCCCGACTACCGGCTGGGGTTCCACGTAGCGCTCTATTACAGCTACTCGACCAACAGCGGCGACGTGCTGACTTACTCGATGGACAACATCAACAATTTCGGCATCCGCGTCGGTATCTCCTTCTGACGCCCGTTGGGTGACGCCTCACCGGAACGCCGGACCCGTTGCAGGGTTCGGCGTTTTCATGCGTCCGGATTTGACGGTTCCGGTTTAAAAACCTATCTTGCAGGACCGAAAACTATTTCGCCCTGGCGGCCGCCCGCATCCCCGCCTTTTCTACATCGGCCAGAAGCGGCAGCGCCTTCCCATGACACGAAAGACCCGATTTCGCAGGAAATCGGGTCTTTTTTTCGGCTTCGGAAGAGGGTCATTCCCGCGAAAGGGCATCAATGCGCGCCAGCTCGTCGTCGGAGAAGGAGGCGTTTTCCAACGCCCGCAGGTTGTCTTCGATCTGCGCCGCGGAGCTGGCCCCGACGATTACCGACGTAACGCGTTTATCGCGCAGAAGCCATGCCAGCGCCATTTCGGCCAGCGTTTGGCCGCGCTGCCGGGCGATGTCGTTCAGGGCGCGGAGCCGTTCCAGCATCGCGTCGGTCAGCACCTCGCGCTGCAACGAACGACCCGCCGCCATGCGCGAATCCTGCGGAATGCCGTCGAGGTAACGACCCGTCAGCAGTCCCTGCGCCAGCGGCGAAAAGGCGACGAAGCCCGAACCCGACGCGGCGGAAAGCGACAGCACGCCCGAAGTTTCGGGCTGGCGGCTGAAGATATTGTACCGGTCCTGAAAAAGCAGGCACGGAACGTCGCGTTCGGCGAGGTAGCGGAAGGCGAAACGCGCCGCTTCGAGCGGGTAGCGCGACAATCCGACGTAGAGCGCCTTGCCCCGGCGGACGATGTCGACCAATGCCTGGAGGGTCTCCTCAAGGGGCGTCTCGAGGTCGTGGCGGTGGGAATAGAAGATGTCGACGTAATCGAGTTTCATGCGGCGCAGGCTCTGGTCGAGGCTCGCCGTGAGGTATTTGCGCGATCCCCAGTTGCCGTAGGGTCCCGGCCACATGTCGTAACCCGCTTTGGTCGCGATGAACATTTCGTCGCGGTAGGGGCGGAACGAGCGTTCCATCAGACGGCCGAAATTCTCCTCGGCCGTGCCGTACGCCGGCCCATAGTTGTTCGCAAGGTCGAAATGGGTGATTCCGCGGTCGAAGGCGTAATGGGCCATCCGCTGCACGTTGGAGAAGGCCTGCCCGCTGCCGAAATTGTGCCACATACCCAGCGAAAAGGCCGGCAGCAGCACGCCGCTGCGCCCGGCGCGCCGGTAGACCATACCGTCGTCGTAACGGTCGGGCGAAGGTTGATAGGGTGATTCAATCATGGCTGTAAACAGTTATTCCCGAAAGCCTCCCTTTTCAAAGGGAGGTTCAGAGGTTTTGTCGAAATGGAGGCGCAAGGCGCATCGGTTGTGACTTTTCCACAATCAATGCGCTTCCAGCCAGTTGCCGCCCACGCCGGCGTCGGCGATCAGCCGGACCTTGAGCTGCGCGGCGGACTCCATGCACTCGGTGACGATCGCCGTGACACGCTCCTGCTCCGAGCGGAGCATGTCGACCACCAGTTCGTCGTGCACTTGCAGGATCACCCGCGAGCGGATGCCTTCGGCGGCGAAACGCCGGTGAACGTTGATCATGGCGATCTTCATAATGTCGGCCGCAGAACCCTGAATCGGGGCGTTCACGGCGTTGCGCTCGGCAAGGCCGCGGGCGATGGCGTTGTGCGACGCGATGTCGTTGAGGTAGCGGCGGCGGCCGAAAATCGTCGAGACGAAACCCTCCTCCTTGGCCTTCTCGACCACGTTGTCCATATACTTCTTGACCCCGGGGTAGGAGGCGAAATAGCCGTCGATGATCTCCTTGGCCTCCTTGCGCGGAATTTCGAGCCGCTGGCTCAACCCGAAGGCCGAAATGCCGTAGATGATGCCGAAATTGGCCGTCTTGGCCCGGCGGCGTTCTTCGGAGGTCACCTCGTCGAGCGTTTTGTTGAAGAGCTTGGCGGCCGTGGCGGCATGGATGTCCTCGCCGTGCTCGAAGGCCGCGATCAACGACTCGTCGCCCGAAAGGTGGGCCATCAGCCGCAGTTCGACCTGGCTGTAATCGGCCGAAAGCAGCAGGTGATCGTCGTCCGAGGGGATGAACGCCTTGCGGATGCGGCGGCCCATGTCGTCGCGGACGGGGATGTTCTGCAAATTGGGATTCGTCGACGAAAGGCGTCCCGTGGCCGTCACGGCCTGGTTGAACGAGGTGTGGATGCGCCCCGTCGAGCGGTTGACCAGCTGGGGCAGCGCCTCGACATAGGTCGAAAGCAGTTTCTTCACGCCCCGGTATTCGAGGATCAGATCGACGATCCGGTGTTTGCGGGCGAACGACTGGAGGTAGTCCTCGTCGGTGCAGAACTGCTTGGTCTTGGTCATCTTGGGCTTCTCGGCAATGCGCATTTTCCCGAAAAGCACCTCGCCCAGCTGGCGCGCCGAGTTGATGTTCAGGTTCGGTTCGCCCGCCTCGGTGCGGATCGCCGCCTCCAGTTCCGCGAGTTTGCGGTTCAACTCGACGGCATAGACCGCCAGCGCTTCGGAATCGATCCTCACGCCCGCCATCTCGATGTCGGCCAGCACGGCGATCATCGGCTCCTCGATCTCGAAATAGAGGTGCTGGAGGCCGATCTGCTCGATCATGGGGTAGAGCGCCTGCTTGAGTTGCAGCGTCACATCGGCATCCTCGGCGGCGTACTCCTTGACGCGTTCGACGTTCACAAGGTCCATCGTCAGCTGCTTCGAGCCTTTGCCGATGAGCGTTTCGATCTCGATGGGCTTGTAATTGAGGTATTTCTCCGCAAGGGCGTTCATGTTGTGGCGCGACTCGGGATCGAGCAGGTAGTGGAGGATCATCGTGTCGTACATGCGGCCCCGGATCGTGATGCCCAGCCGGCGCAGCACCATCAGGTCGAACTTGATGTTCTGCCCGATCTTGGCGATCTTCTCATCCTCGAACAGCGGCCGCACGATCTCCGCATACTCGGGCGTATCCTTCTCCAGGAAAGGCACGTACCACGCTTTGAACGGTTCCACGGCGAGCGACAGCCCGACGATGCGGTCGTTGAAGATGTCGAAACCCGTGGTCTCGGTGTCGAAACAGAATTCGGGGTATCTGCCGACCGCGGCGACCACCTCGCGCAGCTGCGCGGCAGTTTCCACAAGCGTGTACTCGTGGGGCGTCGTCTGGGCCGTCCGGAACTGCATCGCCTCGGCTTCGGCCTGAAGTTCGGCCACAGGAACCTCCTGCGCCGCAGGAAGCGGCACGACGGGGTCGCCGAACAGATTGCCCTGTCCCGCCAGCGCGGCCTTCTTCGCCGCGGCCGACTTGGCGCGGGCCATCTCCGCCAGCTGGGTCTGCGCCTCCTGGTGCGGACCTTCGGGAAGCGGCTCGGCGGGTGCGAGGTTCGTCAGATCGTTCATAAAAGCCTTGAAATCCAATTCGGCGAAGATCCCGCGCAGCTGGTCGATATGCGGGTCGCAAACCGTGAGGTCCTCCTCGCGGAAAGGGATCGGCACGTCGAGGCAGATGGTCGTCAGGCGCTTGGCCAGCCGCAGGTTGTCGGCCCACCCGGCGATCTTCTCGCCCTGCTTCCCGGGAATTTTGCCGACATTCTCCAGAATGTTTTCCACCGTTCCCCACTCCCGGACCAGTTTGCAGGCGATCTTCTCGCCGATGCCCGGGACGCCGGGAATATTGTCCGAGGCATCGCCCCACAGCGCAAGGATGTCGCGCACCAGCTGCGGGTCGTCGATGCCGTACTTCTCGCGGATGGCCTCGCGGTCGACGATCTCGATGCTGCCCTCGGCGCCCCGCTGTTTGTAGATGCGGCAGTTGTCGCGCACCAGCTGGCCGTAATCCTTGTCGGGCGTCACCATATAGACGTCGTAACCGGCTTCGACACCCTTCTGCGAAAGGGTTCCGATCACGTCGTCGGCCTCGTAACCCGCCACTTCGAGAATCGGAATGCACATCGCGTCGAGCACCCGTTTCACGTAGGGTATCGAAAGCAGGATGTCCTCGGGGGTTTCGGAACGGTTGGCCTTGTATTCCGGAAAGATGTCGCGGCGGAAGCTGCCGCCCTTGGGATCGAACGCCACGCCCAACAGATCGGGCCTCTCGCGTTTCTGAATGTCGCGCAGGAACTTCACGAAGCCGAACACCACGGAGGTGTTCATCCCCTCGCGGTTACGCATCGGACGGCCCAAAAAGGCATAGTAATACTTGAAAATCAACGCATAGGCGTCGACCAGAAAGAGTTTTTTCATATCAGATAAGTTGCGTCAATTAGAGTCACCTTTTCCCCGCTGCGGCCATTTTCACAAACCCGCCGCATCCGGAATCCCTGCTTGTCTTCTTACATATTGTCCTCGGCGAACCACTCGGCGAACGATGTCGCCGTCTCGTGCAGGCGCAGCGAGTGGAGCGCGACGCCTTCGGGAAGGCGCGCGGCGATGCGGGCGGCGAAATCGCCGAGCATGTTCTCGCACGTCGGCTGGTAGCCCACCGTAACCACATTGCCGAAGCGTTCGGCGAGCACGCGGAAAAATTCCTCCCCGGATTCCGAGGCGCGCAGCACCAGCGCATGGTCGAAATGCGAGACGATCTCCTCGCTGACGATCCGTTTCAGTACGCCGAAATCCAGCACCATGCCGCATTTCGGGTTGGACGCATCTTCGGCCGGAGTACCCTTAACCGTTACAAACAGACGGTAGGAGTGCCCGTGAATCTCGCGGCACGGACCGTCGTATCCGTCGAGCGCATGAGCCGCCTCGAACGAAAATTCTTTAGTCAATCTGATAACTGCCATATTGCAAAGATAGTGTAAAGCGCAAAATATTCACCCCGATCGGACGTTTCTCTTTAAAATTAGTTATATTTGCCCGACTATGAAGCAGATTCTCGCCGATATTACTCCTGTGGGCAGCAACAATTTATTCGTGACCCACTACTGGCCCGACAAGCAGACCGATCCTCCGCTCCATTACCACGAAGATTACATGCTCTGCCTGACGCTCCACGTGCGCGGCCAGCGCATCATGGACGACGCGGTCGAAGATTTCACCGAAAAGGACCTCGTGCTCATCAATCCCGGAACCCCGCACCGTTTCAAGCGCGACGCGGCGTATGCCGACGCCAAGTGCGAAACCGCCACGGTCATATTCAGCCGCGAGATGCCCGACTGGAAGTTCCTCTCGCTCGAACACATGCGTCCCATCCGCGAAATGCTGCTCCGCCCTGCGGCCGGACTGCGATTCGCCCCGAAAACGATCGACACCGTGCTCGAACGGATGATATCGCTGCCCAAACTCGACGGCTTCGAAGCCGTCTCGCTCTTTTTCAGCATCCTCAACGACCTTGCCACAGCGCCGCCCGACGAGGTGCAGCAGATCGGTTCGCGTCACGACGGTTCCTACCAGGACGACCGGGTGCGCCGAATCGTCCGGTTCGTGGAGGAGAGCTATTCCCGCAAACTCTCGCTGGAGGAGATCGGCCGTTCGGTGGACATGTCCCCGTCATCGGTGTGCCGCTACTTCAAACGCCGCACGCACCAGAACCTGTGGGAATACATCAACAGCTTCCGCATCAACCGGGCCGCGCAGCTCATCGTCGAGACGCAGCTCCCCATTTCGGAAATAGGCCCCCGCTGCGGATTCACCAACGTCTCGAATTTCAACCATCTGTTCCGCGCCCACCTCGGAACCACGCCCAGCGACTACCGCAGCCGGTTCAAAACCTCGCCGCTCACGCCGGATACGACGAACTGAAAAGAGGCGCCCCCTTCATCCGGAGACGCCTCTTTTTCACGATACGTACGGATCAACGCACTTCGACCTTCCAGGGCGAGTACATCAGGACGCCCTGCTGGTTCAGGGCCTCGCGCACGGTGTTGTACTCCTTCATCATCAGTCCCAGTTCCGAACGGGCGAAAGCCTCGCGGACGCTCACGTTCAGCGACGCGATGATCGCAGCGAAACCCGTCGGCTCCTCCTTCACTTCGACGACCCGGTAGCCGTCGCCCAGTTCCGCCTTGTCTACGGCCAGCGCAATGGCCGTTTTCAATCCGCCGTAGGTGTCGATCAGGCCGACTTCCAGCGCATCCTTACCCAACCAGACACGGCCGCCGGCGATGTCGAGCACCTTCCCGATCGGAAGATTGCGCCCCTCGGCCACATGGTTGGTGAAGGTGGTGTAAACCCGGTCGACACCGCGCATGATCATCGCCCGCTGCAAGGGCGTCAGCGGCGACGTGGCCGCGAAATCGGCCGAAGCGTTGCTCTTCACGCCGTCGACGGTGATGCCCAGTTTGTTTTTCAGGGCGTCGCGCGTATCGAGGAACATGCCGAACACGCCAATCGAACCCGTGAGGGTCATCTTGTCGGCCACGATCGCATCGGCAGGGCAGGATGTAGTAACCGCCGCTGGCCGCATAGGAGCCCATCGACACGATGACGGGTTTCTCGGCACGCAGCAGTTCGATCTCGCGCCAGATGACGTCCGATGCCAGCGCGCTTCCGCCGGGGGAGTTGACGCGCAGCACGACGGCCTTCACCTTCTCGTTGTCGCGCACGCCGGCGATCTTCGCGGCCAGCGTATTGCCGTAAATCTCCTTGCCGTACCCCTCGCCGTCGACGATCTGACCGTCGGCATAGACGACGGCCACCTGGTCGGCGGAGATGTTTTTCAGGTCGGCGCCCACCTGCGCGGCGTAGTCGCCCAGCGTGACGAAGTCGTAATCGTCGGAAACGCCCAGTTCGGCAAAGACATCCTCCATCTGGTCCTCGTAGATCAGACTGTCGACAAGCCCTTTTTCAAGCGCCTCGCCGGGAAGCGCCACCTCCAGTCTGTCGGCCATTTCGTTCAGCGTCTTCAGTTCGATGCCGCGCGCCTCGGCGACGCTTTCGGCGATGACGCCCCACATCGAGCTGACGAGCTGCTGCATCTGTTCGCGGTTGGCGTCGGACATCTTGTCATAGATATAAGGTTCGACGGCGCTCTTGTATTTGCAGGCCGTGGGGCGGAACACTTCGGCCTTGAGGTCGAGTTTGTCCAGCAGCCCCTTGTAGAACATCAGGTTCATCGACAGTCCGGCCCACTCCATCATGCCCTCGGGCTGCATGTAGATCTTGTCGGCGACCGAAGCCAGGTAATAGCCGCCCTGCGAATAGGTTTCGTTGTAGGCGACGATGAATTTGCCGCTCTGCTTAAACTCCACGAGCGCCTCGCGCAGCTCCTCCAGGATCGCCGAGCCGGTTACGCCCCCCGTGCCGTTCATCCGCAGGTAGATGCCCTTGATGCGGTCGTCGTCACGCGCGGCTTCGAGGGCGCGGAGCGCCTTCAGGAGCGGAAGCTGCCGCTGGGTCTGGAGCGTCATCAGGTCGAGACCCGCCAGCGGATCGGACGACGGGGCGTCGGTCAGCACCTCCGAGAAGTCGATCTTCAGGATCGACTCGGGATGCACCGCCACACTCTTCTCCATCGAGCCGGCAATGCCCAGCAAAATGAAAATCCACAGGAAAAACACCAGGAACGTCCCCACGACGACCGCGAGAAGCCCTGCCAGAAAAGTCTTGATAAAATTCATAGTTCGTTCTATTTTGTTGTTGTCTTCTTCCGTATGTTGTCGCAAATATAGCGATTTTATACGAAAAACAAATAAAATTTATCGTTTTTCGATAAAATAATTAGACATACTATATATATTCTCCAAAATATACGTTATCTTTGGTGGCGTAACGACACTTTTATCTGCCGGAGCGTTTTACCGAACCCCATGCGATTCGGTTTTAAGCCCGTTCCGCTTTTTCATATTTTTGCCGAAAAGAAACTGAATACGACAATGGAAGAAAAAATCAAACGCCTGCTCGCATCGGTCGTCCACCCGGAAACCGGACAGGACATCGTTTCGAGCGGATTTATCGAACATACAGCGTCCGCCGAAGGCAAAGTCACCGTCGTGCTGCGCTTCGCCAAGGCCCGCGACCCGTTCGCCGTGAAGATCAAGAACCAGGCCGAATCGCTTTTGCGCGAGGCGTTTCCGGGCGCGGAGGTGCTCGTCGTGATCAAGGAGGGCGGGGCGGCTCCGCGTCCCGAACCCAAATTGAAGACCACCACGGGCGGCATCGCCAGGGTAATCGCCGTCGCCTCGGGCAAGGGTGGGGTAGGCAAGTCCACCGTCACGGCCAACCTGGCCATCGCCCTGCGGAACATGGGTTTCCGCGTCGGCGTCCTCGATGCGGACATCTACGGACCGTCGCAGCCCAAAATGTTCGGCGTGGAAGGGTACGTGCCCGAAGCTGTCGCCGAGGACGGGGTGGACCACATCGTCCCGGCCGAATCAATGGACGTAAAGCTCATGTCGATCGGCTTCTTCATCAAACCCACCGACGCGCTGCTGTGGCGCGGCGCAATGGCTGTCAGCGCCCTCAAACAGATGATTCACCAGACCCGGTGGGGGACGCTGGACTTCCTGCTCACGGACCTCCCTCCCGGCACGGGCGACGTGCATCTGTCGATCATCGGCGAACTGAAAATCGACGCCGCGGTGATTGTCTCGACGCCGCAGCAGATCGCCGTGGCCGACGTCGTGCGCGGCGTGGAGATGTTCCGCAACGAAAACGTCAACATCCCCGTGGCGGGCATCGTCGAGAACATGGCGTGGTTCACGCCCGCCGAACTGCCCGAAAACCGCTACTACATCTTCGGCCGCGGCGGGGCACGCGCATACGCCGAAAAAAGCGGGGTGGAGTTCCTGGGAGAAATACCTATTATCCAGTCGATTATGGACGGAGCAGACGCAGGGACGCCGGCGGCGGGAATTGATTCCCGCGTCGAGGAACACTACCGCGGGATCGCCGAAAAGATTGTCGGCAAAGTGATGAAAAACGGTTGACAACTTGTCGAAAACCGCGTTGATAACCGATGAAAAAGAATGAAAAGTCGACGCTGAAAAATTTGCTTTTCGAAAAAGAGAACGGGTATAAAAATCTTTTCGCCGAAACCAAAAATAGTTTTAAGAAGTTGTCATACCCGGAAAAGGGATGAAACCGGAAGAGAATGTTTAAAACAAAAGGCTGTCGATATGTCGACAAACTGTTTCAACAATTGTCGATTGTTTTTATATTCTTTTGATTTTGAATCAATTAAAATTTAAAATAAGAAACAATAAAAATAAAAAGTGTTGATTGGAAAATAACACTTCCACTTGTCAACAGTATCAACAGCTATTATATCTATTCTTCTTTTTATTATTTAAATTAATTAAAGGAATAAAAATAAAAAATGAACGTGGAAAACTCCTCCGAGCTCAGCCGCCGCATCGGGGATCTCAAGCGCGAGAAAAACGCCGTGATCCTGGCGCACTACTATACGACGCCCGAGGTGCAGGCCGTCGCCGATTTTCTGGGCGACTCGCTCGCCCTCTCCGTCCGGGCGCAGTCGGTCGACGCCGACATCATCCTCTTCGCCGGAGTGCACTTCATGGCCGAGACCGCCAAGGTCCTCTGCCCCGAAAAGAAGGTGCTGATCCCCTGTCCCGAGGCGGGGTGCTCGCTGGCCGAGTCGTGCGACGCCGGGGAATTTGCGGCTTTCAAGGCCGCGCATCCCGGTCACACGGTCGTCTCCTATGTGAACACCACGGTCGGCGTGAAGGCCCTGACCGACATTTGCTGCACGTCGTCCAACGCGCTGAAGGTCGTGGAGTCGATTCCCGCCGACCAGCCCGTGATTTTCGCTCCCGACCGCAATCTGGGTTCCTATATCCAGAAGCTCACCGGGCGTCGGAACATGGTGCTGTGGGACGGAGCGTGCCACGTCCACGAGGAGTTTTCGCTCGAAAAACTGCTGACGCTCAAACGGGAGCATCCGGCGGCGAAGGTCGTCGTGCACCCCGAGTGCCGGGCCTATATCGTCGAAGTGGCCGACTATGTGGGTTCCACGGCGGGGATACTCGAATATTGCGGCCGGAGCGACGCGCAGGAGTTCATCGTGGTGACCGAGGCGGGAATCCTCGCCGAGATGAAGAGGCGTTATCCGGAAAAAGAGTTCATCCCGGCGCCTCCCGACGACGAGACGTGCGGATGCAACAACTGCAAGTATATGAAGATGGTGACGCTGGAGAACATCTGCGCGTGCCTCGAGAACGAATCGCCCGAGATCGTGCTCGACGACGAGGTGCGCCGGGCGGCGGAGCGGTCCATTCTGAATATGATCAATGTCAAATAATTTGAAGCGATTACATACGATTAATCTTTAATGCACTTTATGAAGAAAATCTTTTTACTGCTCGCCGCAGCGTGCGTCACGCTCTCGGCGGCGGCGGACGAGGGCATGTGGATGCTGCCCTATCTCCAGAAAATGAACAGCAAGGACATGAAGGCCCGCGGGTGCAAACTCTCGGCCGAGGAGATTTACAGCATGAACAACTCTTCGCTCAAGGACGCCATCGTCATTTTCGGCGGCGGATGCACGGGTGAGATCGTTTCGCCCGACGGACTGCTGTTCACCAATCACCACTGCGGTTACGGGTCGATCCAGTCGCTTTCGTCCGTGGAGCACGACTACCTCAAGAACGGTTTCTGGGCCATGTCGCGCGCCGAAGAGCTGCCGGCTCCGGGACTCAAGGTGCGCTTTATCCGCCGGATCGTCGATGTGACGCCGGACGTGCTGGGCGCCGTGCCCGACATCGCCGGGGGCGGGGAGCGGGAAGAGCTGGTCGCCGGACAGGTGAAGGCCGTTTCGGAACGCCTCGCCGGGGAGAATCCCGGTATGGATGTCGAGATCAAGTCCTTTTTCGGGGGCAACCAGTATTTCGCCTTCGTGATCGAGGTCTTCAGGGACGTCCGCCTGGTCGGTGCGCCTCCCACGTCGATCGGCAAGTTCGGCGGCGACACCGACAATTGGATGTGGCCGCGTCATACGGGCGATTTCTCGGTCTTTCGCGTCTATGCCGGACCGGACAACAGGCCGGCGGATTATTCGCCCGAAAACCGCCCTTACAAGGCTGAAAAGTTCCTGAAGATTTCGCTCGGCGGTTACGACGAGGGGGATTTCGCGATGATCATGGGTTTCCCGGGGTCGACGCAGCGTTACATGACCTCCTACGAGATCGACCGTCTGCTCGAAGTGGAAAACCCGCAGCGCATCTTCATCCGCGGCGAGCGGCAGGCCATTCTGAAGGAGGACATGGCCGCCAGCGCCAAGGTCCGCATTCAGTACGCTTCGAAGTACGCCCAGTCGTCGAACTACTGGAAGAACTCGATCGGCAAGTCGCGCGGTATCCGCCGGCTCGACGTGAAGGGCCGCAAGCAGGAGCAGGAGGCGGCTTTCACCGCCTGGGCGGCGAAGAACACGCTGCCTACGGAAGGTTATTCGAACGCTCTGAACCTGATCCGCGAATCGGTGGAGGAGACGGCCCCCTATTTCGCTTCGAGCCAGTACTTGAGCGAGGCGATAGGCCGTTCGGTGGAGATTCTCGCACCGGCGCGCCTGGCCGTTTCGAAGAAGGGCGGGGAGCTGACCGAGGCGCTGAAAGCGTTCTATAAAGACTACAACATGCCGACCGACCGGCGCGTGGCGAAGCGGATGTTCCGGATCGTCGGGGAGAACTGCAAGGAGCTGCCTTCGGTGTTCGCCGAGGTGATCGGCAAGCGGTTCGGCGGCGATACGGACGCCTATGTGGATTATCTCTACGACAATTCGGTGTTCGCCGACGAGACGCGGGCATTGGAGTTCGTGGACCGCTTTTCGCGCGAACGGCTCGACGAAGACCCTGCGGCGCTGCTGGCGCTGTCGGTAACGGGC
>OGUM01001563.1_pt1 | contig 16115 bp, 15 predicted proteins | sample 1553631 | NCBI WGS metagenome assembly OGUM01 (sample SAMEA2580228, study PRJEB22360) | human gut metagenome | biome: human gut; feature: human-associated habitat; material: faeces | place: Denmark | collected 2008/2010 | reverse complement strand
GTTACTATTTTCAATGTAACCTTTTGAACTTTGCAATAGCCAAGTACCTTCAATATTGAAAGTTTCGCCTTGTTCTTCTTCATCATCATCACTGCAAGAAGTAAAGTTCACGCACATTACTACGGCTAGTAAAGCCATTCCAATTAATCTAAATGTTCTCATCTTTGTTTGATATTTAAGTTATTAATTATGTTGATTAAATCACTGGATATTATTTATAGCGTTTAAGTATTCTGTTTCTTAATCTAATATCAATTATCATAGCAATGAGACCAAAAAGTAATATTGAAGAACAGAATGTAAAAAACATATCTATAAAACTTCTAAAGCTATGTGTTGGAGGATAATAAATAATAAACAGAACTGTATATATCACGAATATACTCCCTGCAATTATGCCAAATTTCAAGTAATAGTTACAACTCCTCAAAATTTCTTCTTCTCGTTTTTCCTCTTTTTTCTGTCTTTTCTGGTCTATCTGAAATTCTCTTCTTTCTTTTTGTTTAGTTTCTTGTTGTTCCAACAAGATTCTTTTTTCTTGCTGCCTTTTTTCTATATTTCTACGCTCTTTGTTCTCAAAATAGGCGGTAAGTTCTTTTAGTGATTTTGGATGAAAGAAGTTGCTTTGATTTTCTTCTATCATAAAGACAAACCTTTCTGTTCCGTCTTGTTGTAAGGCAAATATAACATCATCCTTGAATGATGGATGAAGCATATAAGATTTTTCTTTGAAAGAAATTACTAAGGAATTGTTGGCAGAAAGATATTGCCATGTAGCACTTATAACACTACCATTTATAGAGGTAATGAGAGAGCCGTTTTCTTGAAAGATATATAACTCCTTATCTCCAGAATCATTAAATATCAACCAAGACTTATTACATAGAATAGTCTTAACATCCAGATTTTTACTGAATCTGTTGTATCTGTTAGGAATATCCAATAAGTAGGTTTTCATCTTGTTTAAATCCATGCTTCCCAGTTTCCAGATAGAAGCGGATAAAAATAAGGCGTGGAAACTTTAACTTACTATCCTATTGAGGCTCTGGACTGCCCTTGCTGTGAATAATAAGCAAAGTCCACGCCTAATGATATGATATTCCTATAGCTAGGATATAAAATACCATAGACGCGGACGCTTCTTGCTCATTACCCTCACAGCTTAGAATTGTCCAGATTCCAATAGGGGATAACTTTGCTAAACGCCCTTTTACTAAAATATGTCCTTTCAGAGCATTAAGCCCACTGAAATTGCTGCAAAGTTAGCGAAAGGTTTTGAATAGCTAAAGATAAAACGCTGATAAATGTAGTTTCAAGTGCTCCAAAACGCATCTGTAGTAAGGTATTAGGCAATATTGCCCCTTTTTCTTCGTAGCTTCAAGAGTAGGTACTTTTTTAAATTGGGGACTATAAGAAGATTTCTTCCTGAAAAAAGTACCCGTAGATTCTGTGGATTGAAAAGATGCTGTTCTATTAGAGATAATAAGGTATATAGATTTGTAGTCTAACTAAGTAATGAATGAAAGAAGTATCTAATCTTCATATTGGGTATAAAAAGTCTGCAAATACTGCGAACTATTTAATAATTAGTCTCCTATTTGCCTTTTTCAATAGCCTCTTTTAATTCGTTGAAGTTATCGAAAAAGAAAAGCCATTCACCTTCCGATGTTTGCACTCTAAAGAATTTTTCATTTGCTCTTCTTGAAACCGCATAAACAATGTCCTTATATTTTAATTTAAGAATGGCAGTACCCAAAATTTGGGTAATAAATAATTCCCCCACCTCTCCAGTTAGTGATATATAGCCATTACTTGCCATTCTCCATAATCCAACATTGCCTAAAGAGAACATATCTTCCATATCTATTGCGTTTTTAGTTAATTAGTCCACAAAATTAATGATTCATTTTCAATTATAGTGCCATTCGTGAGGATAAATTTGCCCCAAAATCGCACATACCATAAACTACAAGCTATATTATGCCATTTTAAAAAGATAATTTTCTTACGCTTGCATCAATGTGGAACTAACCACGTTATCGCTATCTGTTTCGCTTGAAACTATGCCCTATCATATTTATATATAGCTATTATTTACAGTTCTTCTTACATTGCAGTTTTTGAAAGTTGCTGTATGTTAGGGAACGGGACAAAGTTCTCTTTCTCTGAAAATTGTATGATAACAACAGAAATTTCAAACTTTGTCCTATCCCAACAGATTAGAAACTCAAACAGTCATAAGTGTTTAACAGTTCTTCTTGTCTAAGTCCTAAGTATCTTTTAGTAATGGTTACACTTGAATGGTTAAACAGTTCCATCAGCTTAACTAAAGCCAATTCAGCATTTTCAGAAGATTCAAACACTTTCCTGCCAAAAGTCTTTCTAAGTGAATGAGTGGAAAAATGGTCTATCCTCAAATTATACTTGTTCTTCAACTCTTTAAGTACAATGTTTATCCATTGGATAGAATAGACCTTGTTCTTACCTTTTCCCGATAAAAAACAGAACTCATTCAAGTTCTGAATATCCAAAGCAGTATAACAATCTTTGATATGTTTCTGAAACTCCTTATTAATTCTCACTTCCCTGCGTTTGCTTGTTTTCTTTTCAGTGATGGTAAACTTTGCATCCTTATTCAGAAGCATTTCCCAAGTAAGTTGCAACAGGTCAGAAATGCGTAAACCAAAGAATATGCCACACCCAACAAGCAGGCTTATTCTATAATTCTTATCCCTATATAACTTTCTTACCAAGTTTGTGGCACTGTCCCATTGCAGGCACTCACTTGTTGTATAGCTGTTCTTCAAACTCATGTTGTTTCAATTTTATAGGTTTAACAATAAAAGTGAAAGTAAATTCGGGAATTATTTTGTAATAGTCTGATTCTCAAATCACTTTCACTTCTATTAAAAAGTGTAACTATGATTGTATATAAATAAAGATGGATAAAATCAGTATCAGCAAAAAAGGATTGATAATACCAATTATTATCAGTAGGAGAACTACCAATGTTCCCCATAGTATCAATTTTCCATCATCTTCCATTTTGTAGTATTTTTAAGTTATTAAAAAGGTCTGTTCCCATATTTATACTCTAATATGGAGTTACACACCCTATCATAAAAGGAAAAACCACAACCCGTATAAAAGTAGCTTAAATAGGTTGCTTGGTACTCTCTTTGTAATGCTTGGTTGTTACTAAGCAAGTCTGCAAACTTTTCCAACCAATATTTCAAGGCTTGTATAACTTTGATATAGCGTAGGTTGTTATCCACATACCCCAATCTGTTTTCCAAGTCTTTAATATGCTTTATTACTTTCTCTGTCTGTTTATCCATAGTTCTGTAAAAATAGGAAAGGACACCTAAATAAATAGATGCCCTCTCATCAATTAGTCAATAAACCATTTGTAATGCTCATCCCCATGTAGGGCTGCATTGATTCCAACTGCCATTTCAGTGGCATTCAAAGAGCGGTCTAAGAATGAATCTATATAGCTACTCTTATTTGCACCCGTTAATAGGTTGTAGAACTTCCACATATTCAAGTCATTTCCAAAGCTGCCAAAGTTCTCATCATTAATGTAGGCTTTTGCAACACTGTTAATCTGTGTATCAGTAAGCAACATTCTTGGCAGTCTCTTTTGGTAGCCATTGGGCAAACACTGATAAAGCCTCATTTTGCCCAATATTTGTGCAAATTGGTGTTCACTCATTGAAGTATTGCCCAACTGTTGCATCAAATGCAGATGTTTGGCAGGATTGTAGTTGTTGAACAGTTCCAAGGCAGAACGGTAAAGTTCACTTGTATTGCTCACCCTTAAATCATCCTTGTAACCATCTGTAAAGATGCACATGTTGCAACATACTTGGTTCTTAAAGCCAATAGCCAATCTAAACAACTCTGGAACTTTCTTGCTGTATAAGTTCATTTGATTATAGGCTCTGACCCCTACTATTGAAAGGTTCAACTTGTTTCCCTCAACCGTTTCATAGATTGTGGGAATGTCAATACTGAAAGCTGCCCTCTCATAGTAGATTGTTTTGTCTGATTCCAACAACTGATTGGCAGGTTTGTGGATAGCTTCGGGAATACGACCCTTAATCACATGAGAGACACGAATATCGGGTGTTCCAATAGTCTCACCATTGTAGTAGGAGTTTGCAGCTTCCCAAACAGTTTCAATAAATGCAGCATGGTTTACTGTAAGCTCATTGTCTTTTGCAAAAACGGGAGTAATACAGTCATTTTTCAAATGTTGTAAGGTAGCTTCTTGGGTGTTTGCCTCAATGAAATGATTTACTCTTTTAGGCGTTGCAGTTTCTTCAATAATGGTTGCTTCTTCTGCAAACTCACCTAAATTCATTCTCTCTCTGTTCTCTGTTGGCATGATAACTAAGTTTCTCATATTGATAAAAGTTTAAATGATTAATAATTCTTTTTTATATCAATGTACAGAGGGGGACTTGAGGGGTAGTATGCCGTAAAGACAGCCACTCTTATATATTTTAGTTCACTGGCTGAATAGGGAGGGGGATTTCTGTACTAAGTACCTTATATATCTGTTCTCTTGACTTTTAGCTAAACTGAATATGGGTGATTCTTTAATTATGTAGTCTTTTTAATGTCATTGGCTGTATGTGGCATATTATAAAGTATAGGCTATATAACTCTTATTAAAGTGGAAATTTTCAGAAAGTCAGAATTGGGAAAATGTACGGCTGTGGTTCTGCGCCAAAAATAAAAGCCGCAAGGGTTACTTACGGCTTGGCGATATATTAGGCGATGTAACCTCTTTCAAGGTCTTCATCGGTGATTATTTCGGGATATAGGTTCTTGATAATAGCCAACTGACTTTCAGAAGTTATCAGAAATATATCCTCTCTAAGCAGGTGTATTCCTTTCTTGTCCCTTTTTGCATAGCCTCTTTCTATGGCTTCATTCATATATCTTGATATTGTACCTTTAGACAAGCCAAGTTCTTCCGCTAATTTGTTTTGGCTGTAAAGAGTGGTGTTAGTCCCGTTCAAGCATTTACATTTCAGCAGGACAAGAAAGCCTTTCAGTTCCTTGCTTATAGGTTCGTTATATAGCTTATTAGCTATAAGAACGTAATGTTCCGTATCTAATCGGTAACTGCATCTGTTGAATTTTCCATATTGTCCGTAAACATCAAATTTATCTATGCTTACTAATCCGAGGGATTCAAACTTGTGCAGCCATTCCCTTATCTGGTCTGTCTTTTTAATTCCGTAGAAATCAGTCAAGTTATCTTGTTTGATATATGATTCCATCGTATTGCAATCGGAACAGAGAGCCAAGCAATAGAATAGGTACGTTTCCAGCAAATTGAGTTTTCCTGCGATATTAGATGTTATTCTTCTGTATGAGGTCATTAGCAACCGTATGTTTATAGTTAGTAAAATAAATATCTCCTTTCTTTACCAATCTTCTGTAATGGTGGTTTCCGAAGTAGCTTTTCGCTTCTTTCTGATTCGTGAATGTCTGTTTTGTAGGCAAATAGATAATCATAGGCAATTAAATATGAGATTTTGAGAATTAACCAATCTGTCCCGATTTGAAAAATCGGGTAGGTAGGTATTTATGTATAGGTATTTATAAGCGACCCACCTTAGATGAACACTCCGCACCCCCTAAAATGAACACCTCTTTTTTTGAGAATCAGAACCGGATTTTGAGAATGCTGTTTTTGTGAGGTTAGATTTCTGTTTTTTCAGATATGCTATCTTATTCATTATATTAAAAAGTTTCAAGTAGAATCGGTGCAATCATTAGTTATAGAGAAAACCAACCATTTTTAGTGATTATAGGAAAGACACGGTTTGCATCTGTCCTATAATCTTGTATAAACGTAAGATGACTTTCTGTATATGCAGGCGCAGGTACTTTTTTAAAGCAGGGTATATATAGGAATTTCTTCATAAAAAAGGTACTCGCCTATATGCCTTTCCGCATGGTCAGTTGATAACCCTTTATATTTTTCCGCTTGCTTTCCACCGCATGAAAAAAATCGAGAATGGTATGTGATGTTACCGCTTTCTTTGGGACAATGCCAAACAGCTTAAAAATCCTGCTGATTTCTTCCTTTATGAATTTTCGGGAATACCATTTGCCCGTTTCAAAAGAGTTGTATATCATCTGTGAGACTTCTGTTCCCGTAACCTTGGCATGGTAGTCTGCAATAATCATTGCTTCCTTTATTTTCTTGCGGTTATATTTCAGACGTTCAATTTCTCCCTTGCCTATCTTGTCGTATGCTTCCACTATAAAACTGTCCGCTTGTTCCAGGTCCCTTTTGAATTGGTATTCCATTTCCGTTTGGCATTCACCAAGCAATTCAAGCTGTTGTACCATTATCTTACGTTTCTCCTTGATGGAATTTGACTTGTTGCTACGTTGCAGTCTCTCATAGTCACCGAGTTTATAATCCAAAATGCTATAATTATTTATGGTAAAAGCATCGCAGTTCTTGTATGCTTCATGCAGATTATCGGGACAATTATAATATCCTTTCACCAGTTCCGTATTGATGTAGTTGTCTATCTTGAAGTATTTGGTTCTTCCTTTCTCGTCCAGCATCTCCGCATAGGGCAGACTGGTAAGTACTGTACCGTATGCGTCTTTTGCGGAAACGGTGGTCGCATAGTCATAATAATTCTGTAACATATCGTACACGTCTTTCCAACACGAAATACGTCCTTTAAGTTCTTCCTTGCTTCTCACCATGAAATTGCGGTTGGTGTTGCTGATATGGTGGATAGAGGACACACCGTTTCTGAATCTTCCCACACATTGAATCGTGTCCGTATTCGGGTCAAATGCGGTATAGTCCGCAAAATAACAGTCTGTCAGTAATAAGATGGTCGGCTTCTCTTCAAGTTCAATATCCACCGCATTATAAAAACGTGAAGTGAGCCAGTTGTAACGTCTCATTATGCCCTTGTCCCATATATCGGAAACATTCTCAAACTTCAAGCCTTTCAGCTTTTCCACACTCTTTTCGGAACAGAATACTGCGGATTCGTCCAATAAGTCAAGTTGCTGCATCAGTGAATAGATGGTATCTGTAGAATTACAGAATACGAAACAAATACCTTTCAGACCTGCAAACACTTCTTTTGCTGCCTGCAACAGATTATTGGTAGCATGGAGATTCATGCCTTTTACATAGTCGAATGTAGGCTTGATGGTAATGGTCTGAAATTTCTGTTCTTCAAAACGTGGGTCTGTAAACTCGATGGGAGTGGCAGATACCAAGGCTTTCTGTTCACATTCAAAAAATAAGTCCATAGGCAATGTTATATCGGGACGAAAACCTGAATCTTTGACTATCTTATGGCATTCATCGAACAATAGAAAGCTGTTATAGCGTATATCCATATCCATTTCTTCAAATGCTTCCTGCACCTTGTGGAAACTTTCGGGAGTGGTGAGTATCTTGAAATATTTATTCTGTTTGATGCTCCTTTCCATGTATGCCACTATGTCGTCCGCATAGACACCATCAAAAACACCGAAAAGATTGTCTTTTCCATGCTTCGGGTCTTTACACTTTCCGCTGATAACGGGTTTGTTCGGCTCTATGATGATTGAATTGCGGTGTGCTTTCAGTTCTCCATAAGTAGCACCAAGTCCCGTAAGTTTCTTATATAATATGGTGTTGGTGGGGATTTCGGGCAGTATCTCTGTCAAGTATTGGATTTTTCCGTTTGCTTCCTTGCTGACTGTTATCTCTCTGTTCTTCATTTTTCTTATACTTAAATAGTTAATAAAAAAGGGGGAAACTCCCCCCTTTACTTTTGGTTGTTTAGATAATCTGTTTATGCTCACGTAAATAGTCCAATGTCTCATCTGTCCGCTTGATTCTGAACATTATCTTTCCTTTGAAGCAAGGAAGAATCGCACTGATAGATTCGGGATGCTCTCTAAACAACGGAACATATTGTATTGTCTTACCAGCGTCAATCATTGCTTTCAGTATTCCAAGCTGGAAGTCCTCGTTCTCATCCAACGTGTCCGCTTCTTTCGGGTTTGTATCGAAGTCTGTCACGTCACCTTTGAATAAGTAGTTCAACAAGCCTTGATAGGATGCGCTTTTCAGTTGGTATTTGAATCCTGCCACGTGAGCGGATTCTATCCATGCACAACGTGTATTGTCCTTGCTGCCGTAGAACTTCACTATCAGTTGTTCCTTACGCTTCATCATTTCCTGCAAGGTGTTGTATGCGCCTTGGTTATCATACTCTTTTATAGCGGTTTTTGTACCGAAATTGTAATCAAAATTACTCATGGTTATAATTTTTTAATTAATGAATATGTTAATGCAATCATTGACTTTGGCGCCTTATTGTCTCTGATTGACATTGCAAAAGTAGGGCAGAATTTAGGGGTAACAAAGGAATTTGCCGAATGCCCATGTGTGTAGAAAACGTGTCTATTCCAGTACGCAAAAAAAATGCGTACCGAAAAGAATAAGCCTTTCAGTACGCATTTCTGCTATGGTTTTATGTATGTTGTTTAAGAAACTACCATGTAGTTATTAGCTATGACAGACGGAAATTTCTCGTTCTTGTATCTTCTAAGGAGATTGGATAACATTCTGTTCTTGTTGCCCTCTGAATCGTATTCTTCATTATACCTCTTGCCATCATAGCCCACTGTATAGATAAGCCTTGAAACAAGCATCATCTTGTCTTTAGATACCTTTACCTTTTTGTTGGATATGGTGGTAGCCTTTCTTCTCTCAATGAAGAACAGAAACATATCCGTAAACTTCCACTTCTTATAAGATATGTCAAGACTGAACTTGTCTTTGAAGTTCATTTGTGATAACAGACTGTTATCTATAAAGCCTTTCAATCCTATATCTTCTAATTGTTTGATTTTTAGCCCTATGCCTTGTTCTCCGTTTACAATATTGTCGTATGTTTCACTGAAATGATGGACTGCAATTTGAATGATATTTATCAAATCTTCTCTTTCTGTATAATAACTCTTTCTATTGCCTTGCTTCAAAGTAATACTTGACGCATCACACAGATTAGTTAGAAAAGTGGCAAAGTCTTCAAGTACGGACTTTCCCATAATGGGTGCATTTGTACCAATATCCTCTATAAAATCATATACGAAAAGAAGTAGATACCAAAACTTACTAACATCTAACTTATACGCTTCAATGGTATTCTGTAAATCTTCGTTGGTCAGAAACTTCTCTTTGAAAGAATCGTCTAACTTTCTGTATTCTCGTTTCTTGTATTCATCTAAAGTTCCTTTGAAAGTTTTCATTTTTTGTATTCTCTCGTACCTTTCTTCAACGGATAAGTTTCTTTCCGCATATCTGTTGGCGAATATGGCAGGTGCAGCGGACACATCTTCATAATCAGGCAGGAAGTGATTGGCTACTTCCCACACATATTCTAAAAGTGGTTCAGCAAGGCATTTGTAGCTTTCATGCCAAGCCACTTTCAAATCGGGTAGTTCTTCTATCTGATACATAGTGTATTCATATTAGTTATACTGCAAAATAAAAGAAAAGTCCGCAATCTTTAGCGGATTACAGACTTCTTTTTCGTTATAGCAGGTTCTTCATTGCATTGTTTATCTGCTCATTGTCGAAACTATCTAAATAAACTTGTGTTACTCGTTCCGAACTGTGTCCCATAATCTGCCCTATGATAGCGGTTGATATACCTGCCTTCTTCATAATGGTAGCTTGGCTATGTCTTGCAACGTATGTGGTGATTGGAATGGGTATGCCCAATTCTTCGCCAATCTGTTTTAAGCGTTTATTTACTTTGGTGATAACTTTATGCAGTCTATTGGCTTTCTCTTGTTCCGTTGTATGTCTGTTTGAAAATATTGGGAACAGATAAGGGTTGTTCTTGTCGTGGTACTTCTTTATGAGTTCAACTGCTTGCGGAACTAACGGTAATTTGATGAGTTTGCCAGTCTTGCATCTTTTATAGACAAGTCTGTTGTCTATGATGTTCTTCTGTGTTAGATTGGCTATATCCACAAAGTTAATGCCACCCATGTAATAGGTGAAAGCAAACAAGTCTATGGGTAGGCGCATGAATCTGTTGTCTGTCTGATATTGCAACACTCTGTTTATGTCCTCCTTGCTCAACGCTCTTTTGGCTGTTTCTTGATTCAACTTAGATACTTTGTATTTCTTGAAAGGGTAGTGTTCCGCTTTCACCATATCTTCTTGTATGGCATAATTATAGATGGTGCGCAATGTTCTGAATCGTATGCCGATGGTATTCTCCGCAAGTCCGTTGTTTCTAAGCCATGTCTCGTATTTTTTTAGCCAAGCAACATCTATATCTGTGAAATGAATATTCAGATGTTTATTGTACTTGATGAGTGAATTGTACACTTGTTTAACAGAAAGCATATATCCACGTCTGTTTTCTTCTTGAAGAAGTCGGAGATACTCATTAAATGCTTCTTCTACCGTTTTCGGTTTAACTGAATTAGAAACTTGCTCATTCAAGGTATTGGCTGTAAATAACTTATCCTCTGATTTCAGTTTAACTATTTCCGTTTCATACTCTTTTTTCTTGTTAGCTATGAGTATGTTAATATACTCTTTATTAGGACAATTCGATTTTGGAATGTTCTTTTCAAAGTTCCAGTGTTCTGCTCTTACAGACACACCTAAACTTTTATACTTTCGTTTGCCATCCATGCAGACACAAACCATGAGCGGATGTTCACCATTACCAAGAGTTTTTGACTTGTAACACAATACATTAACGGTTGTAGCCATATCATTTTTCGGTTTACATCTTGGTTTACATGAGGGTTGAAAAACCACCGAAAAAGACACCGAAAAGACATAAAAAAAGCAGCTACTTTTATTAGTAACTGCTTGATAATCAATCTTTTAAAAGTGGTGCCACCAGGAATCGAACCGGGGACACAAGGATTTTCAGTCCTTTGCTCTACCAACTGAGCTATGGCACCATGTTTATCTCTTTTGCGGTTGCAAAGGTAGTGAAACTTTTGGACTATGCAATAGCTTTCATAATAAAAAACGCTGATAATTGGCTATATGGCTAATTATCAGCGTTTATGATTTGAGAAAAAATACTGAAAAAGTTTTATAGTTATGCTTTTTCCGCTTCTTCTTCCTTCAAAGGATTCCATCCTTGTGCTTTGAGTTCAAACTCTTGACCGTCACGGGTAATTAGGGCGCAGCCTAATTCCGGTTTGGTGATATGGCCAATCAGCTTGACGCCTTCCATTTCGGCAACCTTTTCATGGTCGGCAATGGGGACGGTGAACAATAACTCATAATCCTCGCCTCCGTTCAGTGCACAAGTGCTCAGGTTCATATTGAATTCTTCTGCCATTACAGCCGTCTGATAGTCGATAGGAATATGTTCTTCGTAAACGCGGCAACCCACTTTGCTTTGGGTACAGATATGCAGTAATTCCGAAGAAAGACCGTCCGATATATCCATCATGGAGGTGGGTTGTATACCTTCTTCTGCCAGTTTCTGAATGATGTCACGGCGTGCTTCGGGCTTCAGTTGACGTTCCAGAAGATACTCCTTCCCCGAGAAGTCCGGTTGCAAGTCTTTGTCACCTCCTTTGAGCACCGCCTTTTCGCGTTCCAAAAGCTGTAGTCCCATGTAGGCGGCACCCAAGTCGCCGCTGACGCAAATCAGGTCGGTTTCACGGGCACCATTGCGGTAGACCACTTTTCCTTTCTCACCCTCGCCTATGCAGGTGATGCTGATGGTAAGCCCGGTATAGGAAGCGGAGGTGTCTCCCCCCACAATGTCAACATCATATTCTTCGCAAGCCAAACGGATGCCGGCATAGAGTTCCTCCATGTCTTCTATACTGAAACGCTTGGATATGCCCAAGGAAACGGTAATCTGCTTCGGTGTGCCGTTCATGGCATAGATATCAGAGAAATTGACTACGGCCGATTTATACCCCAAATGCTTGAGCGGTACATACACAAGGTCGAAATGGACGCCTTCCATCAGCAAGTCGGTAGTAACGAGCACTTCCTTTTCGGCCGGGTAGGAGAGGACGGCAGCATCATCTCCGACACCATATCGGCTCGACTCATTCTTTAGTTCAATGCCTTCGGTGAGGTGGCGGATGAGGCCGAATTCACCGAGGGTAGCTATTTCTGTTCTCATGCTTTCTTATGCTCTATTAATCAATTCACGCATAATCTCTGTCATTCTCGGTTGTGCCTCGTCTGCAGCTTTCTGCACTTCTTCGTGAGAGACTTCTACGATTTTACCTTCTACCCCCAAGTCTGTAATGACAGATACGCCGAACACTTTGATTCCGCAATGATTTGCCACGATGACTTCCGGCACGGTGGACATGCCCACTGCATCGGCACCCAGAATATGGAACATCTTGTATTCCGCAGGTGTTTCGAATGTGGGACCTTGCGTACCGATATAGACACCGTGCTGAACCTTGATGCCCTTTTCTGCCGCAATGGCGTCGGCCTTACGAATCAGCTCTTTGTCATAAGCTTCGCTCATATCCGGGAAGCGAGGACCGTAAGGTATGTTTTTGCCACGCAATGGATGTTCGGGGAAGTAGTTTATATGGTCGGTGATAATCATCAGGTCACCGATCGCAAAGTCCGGATTTGTGCCGCCACTGGCATTGGAAACGAATAAGGTCTTGATACCCAGTTCGCGCATTACACGTACCGGGAAGGTTACTTCCTTCATGGAATAGCCCTCGTAAAAATGGAAACGTCCCTGCATCGCCATGATGTCTTTATGGCCCAGTTTGCCGAAGATAAGTTTTCCGCTGTGTCCCTCTACGGTAGAGATGGGGAAATTGGGGATTTCTTCGTACCTTATCTCATACTTTTCAGTGATTTCACCGGCAAGACTGCCGAGTCCGGTACCGAGGATGATTGCTGTCTCAGGCTGGGTGTGCATCTTTCCCTTCAGAAAGGCTGCTGTTTCTTGAATGCGCTCTAACATAGCCAATAATGTTTTGGTTAAATATATATTGTTGATTTTGTAAGATTTCTATTTCTATCGGCAGCACGTAGATGTACGGCTTTAGTGTTTCGTCCAGTGCGGGATGGAGTTTCAACCTTGCCGCATCTTTCTCCGTGGTGATTATCAGTCTTTTCCACTCTTCCAGGTGCTGGAATTGTTCCTTTATTTGCAATAAATCCTTGGGAGTAAAGTCATGATGGTCATCAAATGCCAGCAATTTGACGTGTGGCGTGTAAGATTCCACTTCTTTCTGCAAGGGGGCGGGGGAGGCGATGCCTGTCACCAGCAGTACTTGCTCGTCTCCGGTGAGGGAGGAGAGCACTTTCCGGCTGTTCGTTTTCTCGGGAAATAGCGGTGTCAACATTCCATAGCGGAATCTGGAGAAATACAGTTGTTGGTATGGATAGAGGTGGAGCCGTTTAGCTATGATGTTGAAGTCTATCGGCTTGATATCATCCGGACATTTGGTAACGATGACCATCTGTGCCCGGTTTTTACCGCTTGAAGGTTCGCGGAGTCTTCCGGCAGGGAGCAAGGCATCATCGCACAGTAACCGGTGAAAATCAGTTAGTAGAATGTTCAGCCCAGCTTTTACATGGCGATGTTGGAAGGCATCGTCCAGGATGATGGCTTCTACAGTGGGATTTTCCAGTTTCAGCAGTTGCTCAATGCCGTGGCAACGGTTTTCGTCTACCGCTACCCGTGCATTGGGGAATTTATTTTTAATTTGATACGGCTCGTCACCTATTTGGCGTACATTGCTCTTGTCATCGGCCAATACATAGCCTCGGCTTTTACGCTTGTAACCCCGACTGAGGGTGGCTACATTTACTCCGTTTTTTTGTAATAGCTTTATCAGATATTCGGTATGTGGCGTCTTGCCAGTTCCGCCCACAGCAAGATTGCCCACGCATATTACTGGAACGTCAAAACTCTTTGACCGGAGCCAGCCCCAGTCAAAGAGTTTATTTCGCAAGCATACCCCTATCCCATAAAGCCATGATAGGGGATATAGCCAATGATATATCTTGATAAAGTTTTCCTCCATTTATTGAATATTCAGTTCAAAGGGGACACGTGCTTGTATACGGTCACATTTGTCAAAATTCTCCAGGACGCTGAACTGCTGGTATATCTCGCCCATTGTGCCTTTCAGCATACGTGCTTTGATGTAGTTACCCGGATTGGTGTTCATCAGACTTTCAAAGAAACTTTCCTTTTTCGGATAGCTCATCACGGTATAGGCATCTACTCCGGCCTTTGCAATGGCAATGTCCAAAGCTTTGTCCAAACCACCCAATTCGTCGACTAGTCCTAGTTCCTTGGCCTTGCTTCCGGTCCATACACGGCCTTGGGCAATTTTATCCAGGTCTTCCTTGCTGATGCCTCGGCCATCGGAGCAGCGGGTGAGGAAGAGGTCATATCCGTTGTTCACATACATTTGCATCAGCCCTTTTTCCCCGTCATTCATCGGGCGTGTCAGCATGCCGAAGTCTGCGTATTTATTGGTTTTCACTACATCAAAATTTACCCCGATTTTATCAGTCAGCCCCTTTGCGTTGGGGAACATGCCGAAGATGCCGATAGAACCCGTCAGTGTGGTAGGCTCGGCCACGATGGTGTCTGCATTACAAGAAATGTAGTAACCTCCTGAAGCTGCATAGTCACCCATGGAAACAATGACTGGTTTCTCTTTCTTCAATTCGCTGACGGCATACCATATCTGTTCTGAACCATAGGCGCTTCCGCCCGGTGAGTTTACGCGTAATACTACAGCTTTTACATCTTCGTCATCTTTCAGCTTGCGCAGGTCTTTAATCACCTTTTTAGAGTCGATGCCTTCTTCGCTGGAGGCAGAAGATGAACCACCGTCAATTTCTCCATAGGCATAGTATACGGCAATCACATTTCCACTTTTGTCTTTGGGAACATTCTTCTTTACGTTAATCATGTCCTGCAAACCAAGTACGGGCATGCGGTCGTCTTTGTCGATGCCTACCATCGCTTTCAGGTAGTTGCGCACATCATTCTTATATATTAATGTATCGACCAGTCCGCATTGCACACTTTCTTCTGCGGGATAGAACATCAACATGCGGTCGGCAATGGCGTTCAGTGAGTCTACAGATATTTTGCGTGATTCTGCAACATCATTGGTCACTTGTCCCCAGATGGAGGTCAGGTAAGCGTCGATTTGTTCACGGTTGGCAGGGCTCATTTCGGTAGAGATGAAAGGCTCTACAGCCGATTTGTAGGTACCTACTTTGAATATCTGCATTTCTACTCCGATTTTGGCCAGCAAATCCTTGAAGAACATGGGGGTAGCGGCCAAGCCCCTCCACTCGACCATACCTTGCGGGTTCAGCAACACCTTGTCGGCTACACTTGACAGATAATAAAGACCTTGGGAATAGCTGTCACCATAAGCCACGATGAATTTTCCCGATTCCTTGAAATCCTTCAATGCATTGCGTATTTCTTCGCGTGAAGCAAATCCTGCACCCAGCGAAGTCGCTTCTATATAGATACCTTTAATGTCGTCATTCTCTTTTGCTTTTTTGATAGAAGAGAGGATATCATCCAGGCCATAAGTCTTATAATTGTCTCCCATAAGGGCATCGAACGGATTGTCTTGGCTGCGTTCAGCCAGTGCACCATTCAAATCCAGCATCATAATGGAGTTTTTGCGTACTTGCGTTTCTGACTCCGAAGATGATACCATGCTGAAAACCACCAGAATACTGCTGAAAACTAAAACAACGACTGATACGATGATGCCGGTAATGGTGGCAAACGTAAATTTCAGAAAATCTTTCATTGCACTTTATTGTTTTTAGTATGCTAACTTTTAAAAGCTAACAAAGATAAATAATTAGGTTGATATTTACCCTATCTGTCGCTGAGTTTTTCGGTTTGTCACAGTATTATGGGAGATTTCATTCTCTTTTCTTTTATCTTTGAAGTATTTCATTTCGTTCTTTATGGATAGTTAGTTTCTAAAATGCCAGATATAATTGCTATCTCTTTACTTTCTGAGTCTGTTTCTCTAAAAACTAATCTTTCCACAGCAATGTTCTTTTCTTACCACAGCTGTGG
>OGUM01001542.1_pt1 | contig 16299 bp, 15 predicted proteins | sample 1553631 | NCBI WGS metagenome assembly OGUM01 (sample SAMEA2580228, study PRJEB22360) | human gut metagenome | biome: human gut; feature: human-associated habitat; material: faeces | place: Denmark | collected 2008/2010 | reverse complement strand
CAGCCGCCGGAGCGGTGCTTAAGCCGTAAGGCGGGAATTGTGCGGTGTTGCCTTAGACAAACAGCAGGGGGCGGTAAGCATGAAAAAAAGATTCGCGGCATTTGTGTCAACCGTTTTGGCGGCAGTCTTGTGCGCCTGTTCTGCTGCCCCAAAAGATGTACTCCCCAATAAGGCGGCCCAGCCGACCGAAGCACCAACACAGCAAGCCCAAACCACGCAGGCAGCACCCACGGAACAGCCCACCCCGGAGCCGGACCCCGTGCAGCAGCTGCTGGAGGAGATGACGCTGGAACAAAAGGTGGGGCAGCTCTTTCTTGTTCGACCCGATTCCCTGGACTTGAGCCAAACGCAGGACCAGATCAACGATGCCAAGGCGGACGGCGTGACCGAACTGACGGATGCCATGCGCCAGACTTTGGCGGAGTACCCGGTGGGCGGCGTGGTGATTTTTGGCAAAAATCTGGAAAGCCCGCAGCAGATCACCCAATTCCTGGACGATTTGCAGCAGGCGAGCGATACGCCGCTCTTTACTGCCATTGATGAGGAGGGCGGCCTGGTGGCGCGCCTTGCCAACAATGCCGCGTTTGACCTGCCCCAATACGAAAGCGCTGCGGCGGTGGGAACATCCGGTAACCCGGAGGATGCCCGCGCCATGGGCCGCACCATTGGCGGCTACTTAAAAGAATACGGCTTTAACCTGGATTTTGCCCCTGTGGCCGATGTGAACACCAACCCCGATAACCCGGTCATCGGTACCCGCGCGTTCAGCAGTGAACCGCAGACCGCCGCCGACCTTGTGGGCGGGGCGTGCGCCGGGTTTGCCGATGCGGGCATTGCCTGCACCCTCAAGCATTTCCCCGGCCATGGCGATACCAGCGAGGATACCCACGTTGGCACCGTAACGCTGAACAAAACGCTGGATGACCTGCGCAGCTGTGAGCTGGTGCCCTTTGCCCAAAATGTGAACAATGCTCCGCTGATTATGGCGGCCCACATTACCGTGCCGCAGGTAACAGGGGACGATACCCCGGCCTCCCTTTCCAGCGTCATGCTGACCGATCTTTTGCGCGGGGAGTTGGGCTATCAGGGCTTGATCGTGACGGATTCGCTGGCGATGCAGGCCATCACCGATGTGTATACCCCCGGTCAGGCGGCGGCCAAGGCGCTGCAGGCCGGTGCAGACCTGCTGCTGATGCCCAATGGCCTTGCCGATGCCTATACCGCCGTGCTGGAAGCTGTGCAGGATGGTACCATCCCCCAGCAGAGACTGGACGAAAGCGTGCAGCGCATTTTGCAGTGCAAATACCAATACGGCATCCTGACGCAGTAACGCGGTGCCGTTTATAAGGAGAATGAAAATGCCTAAGTATACAGTAGACGGTTCGTTTTTTGTGCAGCAGCTTTCCGGCATCCAGCGCTATGCGCGGGAAATACTCGCTGCCATGGACCCCATGCTGGAACCCGGCGAGCTGGAAGTGGCGGTTCCGCCGGATTGTATCGTTCCTGAATACCGCAATATCAAGGTGGTCACCCTGCCGCAGTCCAGCGGCATTTTGGGCTGGCAGCGGGTGTATGGCCGATATCTGGCACAAAGCGGGCGCTGCTGGCTGGGCATGTGCAACGTTATTCCCATGTTCCACCGTGGGAACGAGGGCATTGCCGTGGTGCATGATGTGTGCTATAAAGCACGCCCGGATTTTTATACCGACCTGCGCGGCCGCACCAGCGCTGTCTGGCACTGCATGCAGTATGCGGCCATTGCCAAAAAGGCCAGAAAAATCGTGACGGTCTCGGAATTTTCCAAAAGCGAGATCGTGAAATATTACCATGTGAACCCCGAAAAGATCACCGTGGTGTATAACGCCTGGCAGCATATGCAGCGCGTGCGCCCTGACCCCATGCTGTTTGGTGAGTACAGCAAGTGGCCGCAGCTGAAAAAGGGCGAGTATTATTTCTCAATGTCCAACCTGCTTAAAAATAAGAACTTTCCCTGGGTGCTGCGCGCTGCGCAGAGCAAACCCCAGGTTATGTTTGCAATTGCGGGCGGCGGCAGCCTTGCCAAAGAGGCCGCTGCCCTGGGGTTGGACCACCTGAACAACGTGATGTACCTTGGCTATGTGACGGACGGCGAAGCCAAAAGCCTGATGGAAAACTGCAAGGCGTTTTTGTTCCCCACGCTGTATGAGGGGTTCGGCATCCCCCCGCTGGAAGCCATTGCCTGCGGTGCTCCACGCGTGATGGTGAGCAATACCCCCTGCATGCGGGAAATTTACGGCTCCCACGCTGATTACATTGACCTTTCCACCAACCACGGCAGTGTGGACCATGTAACCCCCGGCCGGGATGCCGCCGCCGTACTGCAAAAATACTCGTGGGAAGGCAGCGCCCGCCGCATGCTGGAGGTGCTGCGCGAGCCATGACCGTAACGGTACCGGGTGATTTCGATCTGCAAAAAATAGCCGCCAGCGGCCAGGCGTTCCGCATTGCGCAAACGCCGCAGGGCTGGCGGTTTTTGGCCGGGGATAAGCTTTTGTACCTGCAGCCCGGCAGCGGTGATACGTATACAGCTAGCTGTACCCCGGAAGAATGGCAGGGCTTCTGGCACCGCTATTTTGATTTGAACCGCAATTATGCGGCCATCCGCGCTGCGGTGCCCAAACAGGATGCCTACCTTTGCGCAGCGGCCCGGGCCGGGGCGGGCATCCGCATTCTGCGCCAGGACGCCTGGGAGATGCTGGTTACCTTTATCATCAGCCAGCGCAAAAATATCCCGGCCATTCAGGCTTGCGTGGAAACGCTGTGTACCCGGTACGGTGCGCCGCTGCTGCAGCCGGGCGGGAATGTGCTGTATGCGTTCCCAACGGCGCAGGCGCTCGCCGCGGCAGGGGAGCAGGCATTGCGGGACTGCGCGCTGGGCTACCGCGCCCCGTATGTTCTGGCTGCCGCCCAGGCGGTTGCAGCGGGAACGCTGGACCTTGCCGCGCTGGAAACCCTGCCCGATGCCCGGCTGCTGGAAGCTCTGATGCAGCAGCACGGCGTGGGCATCAAGGTGGCCAACTGCGTAGCCCTGTTTGCCTATGGCCGCATGGAGTGTGCCCCCGTGGATGTGTGGATCCAGCGTGTGATCGACCAGCATTACGCCGGGCAGAACCCATTCCCGGCCTATGGCAACGCCGGAATTTTGCAGCAGTGGATGTTCTATTTCGCCCGTTCCGAAAAGGAACGAGTCAAATAGAAAGAATAATGAAAAAAGAATAAAGAATAATGCAGGTGGACCGCGTTGCTGACGCAACGCTCAAAAAATATTAGAGTTCTGTAATCCATAGAGCACTAATAATTCTGAGCAGTGCGTAGCACTGCGATCCACCAACATTTTTAATTATTCTTTATTATTTATTCATTGGGCAAATAAGGTCAAGCACTTATTTGCCTACCGCCCTGTCCATTCTCCGGTATTGCAGCGCTTCCATCAGCTCTGCGGCGCCGATCTGTTCCACACCGTTCATGTCGGCAATGGTGCGGGCAACGCGCAGGATGCGGTCATAGGCGCGGGCGCTGTAGCCCATGCGTTCAAACGCACCGCGCAGCAGCTTTTCGGCGGCGGGCGCAAGCGGACAGTAGCGCCGCAGCATGCCGCTGGGCAGCTGGGCGTTGCAGGTAAAGCCAAGGCCTTGGTAGCGCTGGGCCTGCATGGCGCGTACCGCGGCCACCCGCGTGCGGATGTCAGCGCTCGGCTCGCCGCCGGTTTTTGCGGCAAGGGCGTCGTACTCCACGGGGCGGGCCTCCACATGCAGGTCAATGCGGTCCAGCAGCGGACCGGAAATCCGCTGCCGGTAGCGCTCAATCGCACTGGGCGTGCAGCTGCATTCCCGCACGCCGGAACCATAATGCCCGCACTTGCAGGGGTTCATGGCGGCAACCAGCATAAAACGGCAGGGGTAGGTGGCGGTGCCGTGTACCCGGCTCACCGTGACGGCGCCGTCCTCCAAGGGCTGACGCAGCACTTCCAGGGTGTCGCGGGAAAATTCCGGCAGTTCGTCCAAAAACAGCACCCCGCAGTTGGCAAGACTGCACTCGCCCGGGCGGAACTGCGCCCCGCCGCCGGCAAGGGCGGCAGCGCTTGCCGAGTGGTGCGGGCTGCGGAAGGGCCGGGCGGAGATCAGGCCCCGTCCCTTGGGCAGCTGGCCCGCAATGGAATAGATCTTGGTGGTCTCCACAGCCTCCTCCCGGGTCAAGGGAGGAAGGATGCCGGGCAGGCGCTTGGCCAGTTCCTCCAGCCGCATGGCCCGCAATGCCTCGGCACAGGCAGCCCTGCGGGCGGCAGGGTCCTTTTCCTTTTTCAGGGCACAGAGGATATTCTGTTCCACGGTCATGTTGGGGAACAGGGCGTAGTTCTGGAACAGCAGACCCACATTGCGCTGCTGGGGCGGCAGGTCGATGCCCTGAGCGCTGTCGAACAGCACCCGGCCATCCAGCACAATGCGCCCCTCGTCCGGCCGGACGATGCCTGCAATGCAGCGCAGGGTCATGCTTTTGCCGCAGCCGGACGCACCCAGAAGGGCGGTGGCAGTGTCCCCTGCCGTGAACGCAGCGTGGAGGGTAAAGCCATCAAACCGCTTGGTCACATTTACTTCCAGGCTCATGTGTGCTTTCCTCCCTGCTTCTGCCTGCGTTCCAGCAGGTTCACTGCCAGCAGCACCACCGCCGAGATAGCGATATCCACCAGCACCCACTGCATGGCCCCGGCTTCATCGTTGGTGCGCCAGAGCTGGTAGACCGTGGTTGCAATGGTGGCCGTCTTGCCCGGCGTGTAGCCTGCAATCATGCTGGTGGCACCATATTCGCCCAGCGCACGGGCAAAGGCCAGCACCGTACCGGCCAGAATGCCCTGACGGCAGCAAGGCATCCGCACCCGCCAGAAGATCCAGGTGTTGGAAAGTCCCAGCGTCTGTGCCGACCAGGCCAGCGTTTCGTCAAAACTCTCAAAGGCACCGCGGGCCGTGCGGTACATCAGCGGAAAGGCCACCACGATGGAAGCAAAGATGGCGCTGTACCAGTTCATCACCAGCTTCACACCGAAATGTTCCATGAAAAAGATGCCCAGCGGTCTTTTTGCGCCAAACAGCAGCAGCAGGAAATATCCCACGACCGTGGGCGGCAGCACCATGGGCAGGGTGAGTACCACATCCAGCACGCCCTTGAGCACGCGCGGGAGCTTTGCAATGTAGTAGGCCGCAAAGATGCCTAAAAAGAACACCGCCGCGCAGCTGATCAGCGCAATGCGCAGGCTGTTCCATAAGGGATACCAGTCCATACCATCCCCCCAGCGGATGCTTACAGTGCGGTGAAGCCGACGCTCTCGAACACGGATGCAGCCTTGTCGGTGCGCAGGTAAGCCAGGAACTCCTTGGCAGCCTCGGCATGGAAGGCGTTCTTCATCACAGCGGCGGGGTAGATGACCTGGCCGCACATTTCCTTGGTAGCCTCGTCCACGGGGGTCAGACCGGCGCTGTACGCATCGGTGCAGTAAACGACACCGGCATCCACGCTGGCCTCGCTGACCTGGGTGGTGACTTCCTTGACGTTGGAGCCGTAGGTGATGACACCGGCAGCAGCCAGAGCTGCCTCATCCAAATCATAGTAAGCCAGGATCTTCTGGGTGTACTGACCCACGGGCACATCACTGTTGCCCATGCAGAACAGGATATCCTCTGCCTTCAGGTGCTCAGCCAGGCTGTCGAAGCTGTCAATGCCCTTGTCGCTGCCCTCAGGCACACAGAGCACGACCTTGTTCTCCAGCAGATCCACACGGCTTTCGGCATCCACAAAGTCCAAACCCTCGGTGTTCCCCTCAGCGGAAGCGGTGCTGTCCAACTGGTTCATCTGCTTCTGACCGGCGGAGATGAACAGGTCGCAGTCCGCACCCTCCTGGATCTGGGTCTTGAGGGTTCCGGAAGAGTCAAAGTTGAAGCTGAAGGTCACGCCGGGGTTCTCTGCGGAGTAGGTCTCGGCAATGGCGTTCAGGGTCTCGGTCAAGGAGGCGGCAGCAAAAACGATCAGCTCCACGCTCTCGCCGGAGGCAGCCTCAGAGGAGGCGGCAGCGGAGGATGCGGTGGAAGATGCAGTGCTGCTGGAGGAGCCGCCGCAGGCGGCCAGAACAGCAGATGCGGATGCGATGCCGACAGCGCACAGGAAGCCGCGGCGGGAGATCATAGTTTTCATAGTCTTGCTCCTTACAGTGGGTATGCTTTTGTTGTACTTTTATTTTCACGTCCGGCACCAAAAGCAGCGCCGCGGCGGTGAAACAGGCTTATTTGCGGGCGCACTCGCCGTCCAGCCCGGCGGCAATGCGTACCCCGTGCTCCAGGCTGGGCAGGATGTACTCCAGATTCTCCTTCACGGCCTTGGGGCTGCCGGGCAGGTTGACGATGAGGGTCTTGCCCCGCAGCACACTGGCGGCACGGCTGAGCATCCCGCGCGGGGTGATGCTCAGGCTGTGGTAACGCATGGCCTCCGCAATGCCGGGGGCGTTGCGGTCCGCTACGGCATAGGTGGCTTCCGGGGTGATATCCCGGGGGGCAAAGCCGGTGCCGCCGGTGGTCAGGATCAGGTTGACCTGACGGCCATCGGCCAGTCGGATGAGCTGTGCTTTCAGGGCCTTTGCCTCATCGGGCAGGATCATGGTCTCCTCCACCTGATAGCCTGCAGCGGTGAGCATCTCCACGATCAGGGGTCCGCTCTTGTCCTCCCGCTCACCCCGGCTGCCCTTGTCAGAAAGGGTGATGACGGCAGCGCGCAGGGGCGGGTTTTCCGGCGGGGGCAGCAGGGTCACCTCGTCCCCCACGTGGATCTCGCCGCCCTGCAGCACCCGGGCAAACACGCCCTCCCGGGGCATGATGCATTCGCCGGTCTTCTGCTTGATGACACAGTCGTTGTGGCACTCTTTGCCGATCTGGGTCATTTCCAGCACCACGTCCCCGATGGCGAAGCGGCTGGTCACGGGCAGATTGCGGAAATCGTAGCCCTCCACCACCAGATTCTCGCCAAAGGCACCGTAGTCCACCCAGATCTTCTTGCGGAAGTTCTCGATCTTTTCGGCACTCAGCAGGCTGACCTGACGGTGCCAGTTCCCGCCGTGGGCATCGGTCTCAATGCCCCATTCCGGGGTCAGGCGCGCGCTTTCCACTTCGGTCTTGACCGTGCCCCGCTGGGGGCTGGTGCAGATCGCCAGAAGTTTTCCCATAGATTTATCCTCCAATTCGGTACATACCCCGGGTCGCGGGGATGTCCTGTTTCAATTCAAAATGATGTTCCTGGGGCTTTTCCCAGATGGTGGTACGGATGGCAGTCAGCAGCTCTTCGTCAGACGCGCCACTGCGCAGCAGGGCTTTCAGGTCACATCCGGCCTCACTGGCAAGGCAGGGGCGCAGAAAGCCCTGACTGGTCAGCCGCACCCGGTTGCAGGAGGCGCAGAACTTGCCGTGGACAGCGGCAATGAAGCCGATGTCCCCTTTCCAGCCCGGCACGGTGTAATAGACCGCCGGGCCGTCGCCCAGCGCGGCACATGCTGTCCCGGGCAGCGGGGCCAGCTCCGGCCAGCGCCTGCGGAAGCGGGCCAGCAGCTCCGGGCCGGAGATACAGGGCATGGCTGCCCCGTAGCCGATGGGCATCATCTCGATGAACCGCACCTGCAGGGTCTTGTCCTGTGCCAGAGCGGCCAGCGCTTCCAGCTCGCCCTCGTTCACGCCCACCTGGGGCACGCAGTTCAGCTTGACCGGAATGCCGCTTTCCAGCGCGGCATGGATGCCCGCCTGCACGGCGGCAAATTCATCCCGGGCCGTGATCTTTGCAAACAGGGCGGGGTCCAGCGTATCCAGACTGATGTTCACGCTGTCCAGCCCGGCCTCCAGCAGGGCGGGCAGCTGCTGTTCCAACAGGACGGCATTGGTGGTCATGGTGACCTTCCGGATGCCGGGGATGGCTTTCAGCCCTTTGACCAGCTGCTCCACGCCCTTGCGCACCAGCGGTTCGCCACCGGTGACCCGCACGGTATCCACCCCGCACCGGGCAAACAGAGCGGCAAGGCGCAGGAATTCTTCGTAGGTCAGGATATCCTCCCGTTCCAGCTTGTCCACACCGTCCGGCATACAGTAGCGGCAGCGCAGGTTGCACAGGTCGGTCACGGAAAGGCGGAGATAATGGATATTGCGGCCCTTGGAATCAAACATAGCCGCCCTCCGCCCGGATGTAATGTCCGCTCTTGCCGCCGGTCTTTTCCACCAGATGGATCTCGCCCAGCTCCATGCCCTTATCCACAGCCTTGCACATGTCATAGATGGTGAGCAGGGCGGTGGAAACGCCGGTCAAGGCTTCCATCTCCACGCCGGTCACGCCGCTGGTCTTGACCGTGCAGCGTGCTTCCACAGCCCGGCGCTCGGGCAGCAGGTCAAACTCGATCTGCACCTTGGTCAGCGGCAGTGGGTGGCACAGGGGGATCAGCTCGCTGGTGCGCTTGGTGGCCATGATACCGGCCACCCGGGCCACGCCCAGCACATCGCCTTTTTTCACGGTACCGCTTTCCACAGCGGCAAAGGCATCCGCATTCATGGTAATGATGCCGTGGGCCGTGGCCTCCCGGGCCGTGACGGGCTTTTCGCTCACATCCACCATCACGGCGTTCCCGGCGGCATCAAAATGTGTCAGATTATTTTCACTCATATTTTTTCACCTTAGTTAAGCTCCCCCTTCGGGGGAGCTGGCAAAGCCGAAAGGCTTTGACTGAGAGGGTTTCAGCAGTGTCCGAAGCCGCAGTTGGGCCAGTGGCACTCGGCGCAGCCCAGGCAGAGGCCGCCCTCGCCCAGACGGGCGATATCCTCGGCGGTGATGGGGTCATCGGCCAGCAGGCGGGGCAGCAGCAGGTCAAAAATGGTGCGCTTGGCGTACATCACACAGCCGGGCAGACCGCAGACCGGCACACCGTCCAGATAGCTGACCAGAAACATGGCACCGGGCAGCACGGGCGCACCGTAGGTAACGATCTCGGCCCCGGTGTTCCTGATGGCCAGCGGGGTGCGGTCGTCCGGGTCCACGCTCATGCCGCCGGTGGTAAAGATCAGCTCACAGCCTGCGGCCTTTGCTTCCAGAATGGCAGCCGTGATGCCCGCCGGGTCATCGTCGCAGACCTTGTGGAAGGCCATCTCACAGCCATACACCGCCAGCTTTTGCTCGAGGATGGGAGTAAACTTGTCCTCAATACGGCCCTTGAACACCTCGCTGCCGGTGGTGATAACGGCAAACTTCTTCTGGTGGAAGGGCAGCACGTTCAGGATGGGCTTCGGCCCGGCAGCAGCCTGCATGGCCTCCATCTTCTCCTGCTCAATGACCAGCGGGATGATGCGGGTACCAGCCAGCTTGGCTCCCTTTTTCACAGGCAGATCGCCGTGGATCGTGGCGATCATCATCTGGGGGGTGCTGTTCACCGCCAGCAGGGCCCTGCGGTCGATCTTGAGCAGACCGTCGCAGTCGGCGATCAGTTCGATCTTGCCCTCCCGGGGCTCGGTGCCGTGGATGTTCTGACCGGCAGCGGCCTTGTAGAGCAGGGCGGCAGCTTCGTCCTCGTGGAGGATGCCGGGCTTTTTCTCCCAGACATAGAGGTTTTCCTTGCCGATGCTCAGCAGCACCGGAATATCCTCGGGCTGAATGATGTGGCCCTTTTTGAAGCGGGCACCCTTGAACTCCCCCGGGATGATCTGGGTGATATCGTGGCAGAGCACCTGCCCTGCCGCGTCTTCGGTACGGATCAGTTTCATGGTTTCTTCCTCCCCCTGTTACAATGCAGGCATCTGTGCAGCGATCCAGTCGGCCAGCGCTGCGGGCTCGTCCAGTGCAAAATCCGCGCCCGGAACATCCCCCACGATGGCCAGCGGCTCAAAGGAGACAGGCTCCTCCGAGACAGCCTTGCGCACCACCTCGATCTTGGGCCAGCCGCTCTCCTTAAAGCCCTCCATCAGCACCAGATCATAGCCGTGGCGCTCAAACAGGGCCAGCAGATCCTGCTCGTTCAGGCGGAATTCCTCCGTCAGCAGGTAACGGCTGCCCGAAAAGACCGCCACGCCCTCGGCCCCGGCCTCCCGCAGGCGGAAGCTGTCGGTGCCCGGCACGTCGGGGGTGAAATCGTGGCCGTCATGCTTGATGACACCCACCTTCAGGCCCCGTGCCCGCAGCAGGGGGATGAGTTTTTCCAACAAAGTCGTTTTGCCGCTGTTGTGCGCACCGCTCACGGCCAGCACAGCCGGGCGCTTCAGGCTCAGCTCGGCAGCAAGCGCCTGTTTCTTTTCACTGTACAAAGTTCAGTACCTCCACTTCTTCGCCCGGAGCCACCGGGCCGCTGCCCGCAGGCAGCTCCACCAGGCAGTTGCAGCCCATCATGGCCGACAGACTGCCCGAGGAATGCGCCTCCGCGTTGCCCTCGCCGGGGATCTCCACCAGGCCGCCCAGCGCTCTGGCCCGCAGAAAGCGGGTTCCCTTGCTGGGCTTGGAAAAGCCGGTGGTCAGCCTGCCCCGGGTATGCACCGGGATGCAGTCCTCTTCCCGCCGCCCTGCGGCCCGCAGCAGGGCCGGAACGGCATACTGCTCCAGCGTGGCAGCAGCGGCAAAGGGATTGCCGGACAGGCAGAACACCAGCTTTTCTCCCACCTGTGCAGCGATCATGGGGCTGCCGGGCTTCTGGGCCACCCCGGCAAAAACAGGCTCCGCGTGCAGCATTTCCAGCACTGTGGGCAGGTAATCCTTCTGCCCCACCGAAACACCGCCGCTGGTGATCACCGCATCACACCGGGTGAGCAGATCCTGCATCCGGGCGGCGATCTCCTCCGGGTCATCCGAGCAGTGGGTGCGCTCCACGGCAAAGCCCAGCTGCCGCAGGCGGGCGGCATTCTGGATCCCGTTGGCATCGTAGATCTTGCCGGGAGCCCAGGCCTCACCCGCTTCCAGCAGCTCACTGCCAGTGGCAAGCACGCCCACGGTCAGGGGACGAAAGACCTCGGCATCCGGGATGCCCTGACCGGCCAGCACACCGATGTGCGCCGGGGTCAGCACAGTTCCGGCAGCGGCAATGGGGGCACCGGCGGCGATGTCCTCACCCCGGAACACCACATTGGCGTTGGGCTGGAGCCGGGCGTAAATGCGCACCTGCTCCTCCCCGCTGTCGGTCAGTTCCTGCATCAAAACGCAGTCCGCGCCGGGGGGCAGGGGTGCACCGGTCATGATCCGGGCGGCACACCCGGCAGGCAGGGCAGCGGCGGGGGCATCCCCGGCGTAGAGCTTCATCACCACCGGCAGGGTGACAGGGGTCTTCTCCCCCGCCCCGGCCGTGTCGGCACTGTGAAGGGCATAGCCATCCAGAGGGCTCCGGTCAAAAGGGGGCTGATTCATCCGGGCGCACAGGTCCCGGGCTGCGATCCGCCCACAGGCATCATCCAGCGGCACCCGCTCCATGGCAGGCACCGGGAGAGCCGCAGCAGCATCCAGCACCCGGCGCAGGGCCTGGGCTGGCGTGCAAAAAGGCTGTTTCATTGCAAAAATCCTCCATCGCTCCCCGGGGCACAGTTTGCCCGCTATGGCCCGGACAAACTCCCGGGGAGATCTCTTTTCGATCGGCAGGTGAAAAAAAGCGGAGACGTTCTGACCGAAAATCAAAACGCCCCCGCAAAAAACCGAACATAGCCCGGAGCGGCAGCCTGCAGGCCGCCACGCCGAGGGAGCCGCTTCCTTTTCCGCTGTTGCAGCAACGGGAGGGAGGCAACGCTCCAGAACGGTGGATGGGAGGAGTTCTTTTTTTCAAATTGCAGCGTTTCTTCTGCGGGAAGGCGGCCGGGTTTCCCCTGCCACCCTTGAATGCCGGCGTTGGCCCTTAGCATTGCGGCGCGGTGTCCTGCCCCCTGCGGGGTTTAGACAGCCTTGCTCAAAGAAGCTCTTGTACCCTATTCAATTGTGTATGATCTTTTAGTCGCAGAAATCATCCATGTCGCTGATGGCTTTTGCATAGCGGCGGGTGAGGTGCTGGGTGGAGAAGAGGAACCGCTCGTTCTGATTGTTGGTCAGCTCTTCGATGTCGGCAAACTCCGGCCTGCCCTGCATGGTCTTCCAGGTCTGCTCGATCTCCTCCGGCGCAAGGCCGTAGGGGGAGCGCTGGAAGTATTTCAGCGGGGTGGCACTGGGGTAGACCCGTGCGTTGAAGCGCACCATCTCAGCAAACATGACACAGAGGTCTTTGTCCTCAATGAGCTGGGCGATCATGGCGTAGTTGTCGCTCATGTTGGCGTTGGAGTAATAGTAGGTATCCTTTGCGCCTGCACGGACAACGATATCCTCACACTGGGGGTCCTGCGGCATCTGAGCCAACAGCTCGTCGGCGTTCTCCACCTCACTGACCAGCAGTGCGTGGGGCGTGATAAGCGCGGCGGCGCTGCGGGAACGGATGTAACCGGCCAGCTCCTGCGCGGGGGTCAGCTCCGGCAGCTCCGGCGCGGTCTGGGTGGGCTGATCCGCAAAGGGATCGTTTTCAGCCTCCGGCTCACCGGCCAGAAAATCCAGCAGCTGAGGCTTTGCGGCCTCGTCCTGCACATTTTCGGCGGCTTCGGGTGCGGCCCCGGCAGCCTGCATTGCTGCAAGCTCTGCGGTCTCCCGCTCCACGGCGGCGATCACATCCTCGCCGGTCTTGGCGGCGCTGCCGTCAAAGCTGCTGCCCGTTTCCTTCAGGCGGCGGGCCGTCTCGCTGGCGGCATCGATGTCGAACACCTCTGCCTTGGGCTTTTTCTTAGCGGCCAGCTCTGCCTTCTGCAGGTCCAGAACGGCCTGCTCCGGGTCCACGCTGCTGTCCACAGTGGTGGTATAGCCGGGTTTACGTCTGCCAAACAACATGACGATCGTTCCTCTTTCTATGGGATTTATTCAGCTGCTGCGGTGTTCTGGGCGTAGATGCCGCGCTTTTCCAGATCATCGGCCATGTCAGCCAGATCATACTTCTCCAGCGTCTCGCGGGTGGGCACACCGGTGGTGCGGTCCCAGCCGAAGACGTCGTAGAACAGATCCTTTGCCTTTTCCATGTCGGCACGGTCCAGCTTGGTGGTGCCTTCCTCGAATGCCTTGAAGTCGGGGTCCTTATCGAACACCCAATCACAGATGGCATCGTGCTCCTGACGCAGGTTTGCGCTGCCGCAGTTCTGCTGGAAGCTGATGGCGGTCATCGCGCGCAGCATCTGGGTGATGCGGGCACCGTCCTCCTGCAGATCGGCCTGGGTATAGGTCTCGCCGGTAACAGCAGTCATAAAGTCTGCCTGCAGATCCAGGTCGCCGTGGTACTCGCGCTCCTTGGAGGGAGACTGGGTCATGGGCCACATCCAGTTGCACAGGGTGGCGGAGTCGTGGAAGTTCTTGTCGTTGACGCAGTATGCAGCCAGCTTTGCCTTGTTCTCGTTGATGGGAGTGTAGGCCTTGGCCTTATCGTAGCAGCCCTCGCCGAAGAAGTCCTCCATGACCTTCTTGGTCACATCATAGGGAGCACCGGAGCCGGTCTCGCAGACGATCTCGTGGATCATGCAGTCGCGGTTGTAAACGAGGTTGTACAGCATACCCACCTGCCATGCCTCAGCAGGGCCGTGGTGGTTGGGGAAGCCGTTGTAGATCAGGTTGGAGTTGGTGGCACCATCGTCGCGGTCCAGCCAGCTCTTGGGCAGGCCGAACTTCTCCATCATGGCCAGGGTGCCCTTGGCGATCACGGACAGGTCGCCCTCACCGTAAGCCATGCGGCGGATCAGCTCAACCTCCCAGCGGGGATCGCCGGCCTTCTCCCACTCCCAGGGCAGAGAGTCGTACTCAGCCTCGCTGATGTACTTGGTGGCCTCCTCACGCGGCATCCGCAGGATCCACAGCAGGTCGCGGTTCAGGTTGCCGTAGTTATCCCACAGGCCCATATCGTCCACAGCATGAGACCATGCCAGGTTGATGACCATGGTGCCGTCGCCCTCGTACTTGAAATCGTGCACGCCGTCCGGATAGACGCGGGTGCCGTACAGCACGGGCATACAGGTGTTGGAGTTGTGGGTGGGCAGGTCGTAATCGGCCAGCGGATCCACATCGTACTCAGTGTAGCAACGGATGGGGCAGGAGGAGCAGCCGCCGTTCTTCACGGTGTACTCCGCAGCCGGAGCGCCGAAGTCGAAGTAACCCTTGAAGCAGCGCAGAGCCACCTTGTTGATATCGTTGTAGGGCTGCTCGCCGGTATCCACGGGGCCGCCGGGAGCCTTCTTCCACATACGGCCGGGAGCGCCGGACCAACGGTTCTTGCCGGAGGTGGCGCTGTACTCTGCCCAGCTCTGGGGCTGTGCGGGCACGTTGTGGTTGTTGTTGCCGCCGATCAGGTTGCCCATCATGTAGTTGGAGAGCTCCAGCACCTTCTTGGGGTCAGCCACCTTGACGCTGCCGGTGCCGCGGATGGCCAGGCCTTTCAGCTTCTTGTTGCCCATGGCAGCGCCCAGACCGGCACCGCCGGAGTTGCCGAAGCTGGTGTTCAGGGTGGAGTAATCCACCAGGTTCTCACCGGCGGGGCCAATGGAAGCAGTCTCGAACTCACGGCCGTTCTGCTCCACCATCCACTTGTTGGCAGCAAAGGTACCCTTGCCCCAGATCTCGCTTGCGTCCTCCAGAGAGACTTCGCCGTCCTCGATGCGCAGGTAGACGGGCTTTTCGGAGATGCCGCTGACAACGATGCCGTCATAACCGGCATACTTCAGCATGGAGCCGATGTGGCCGCCCATGTGTGCATCGATGATGGAGTGGCCCTTGGACCAGGTAGAACGGAAGGTCACGTTCATACGGCCGGAGCAGGGCACGCCGGCACCGGTCAGGGGGCCGACACCAAAGATGACCAGAGCCTTCTCGTCATAGGGGTCCAGCTCCATGGGAGCTTCCTCGTACATGATGCGGTAGGCCATGCCCATACCGCCGATATATTTATGGTATTTTGCGTCGTCCTGGGTGGTGATCTCACCGGTGGTCAGGTTGACGCGCAGGATCTTGCCTGCCCAGCCATAGGTTTCAGCCATTGTTGTTCCTCCTTACAGATCCTTGTAAGCAGCCTGTGCTGCGCTGGTAACGGCATCCCAGTCCACGATGGACAGAGCGCCGGACGGGCAGCCCGCCACGCAGGCACCGCAGGCGATGCACTTGGAGGACTTGCCGGTCTCGGGGTTGACGGTGGGCATGTGCCAGGGGCAGGCCTCCACGCAGGCACCGCAGCCGATGCACTTGTCGGTATCGACCACGCGGATGCCCTGCTCATTGGTGACAATGGCCTTCTGGGGGCATGCGTTGCCGCAGGCGGGATCCTCACACTGGCGGCAGGTATCCGGGAAGTAGACAAAGCAGTTGTCGGTGCCGGACAGCAGACCGTTGCCGTCGCCGTCCAGATTCAGGCGGCGCTGGATCTTGACACGGCTGATGTAGGAAGAGCACACGCCGTCGTTGGTCAGGGTGCAGTTGATCTCGCACCGCTGGCAGCCGGTGCACAGGTCAGCATTGACCACCAGCAGACCCTGGGGCAGTGCCCAGGTCGCCACAGCACCGGCGTCCACCTGCTTCTGAGAGCAGCCGAAGAGGGACAGCATAGATGCGGAAAGGGTGAGTCCTGCAAGGCTCTTGCCCGAGATCTTCATAAATTGACGGCGGGTCATGTCAGCCGTCAGAAAATCAGTTTTTGCCATAGGTTTCCATTCCTCCGTGAGGTCACTCTGCGCAGAGCACCTCGGTTACATAGAAATAAGAATTGTTGACGATGTCCGTGATCGCCGTGGACGTAATGGTTGCACCGGAAAGTGCATCCACCTGGGTCATGTCAGCGCTGACCGTGTCGGCCGCACTGCCCTGGGTGGTCAGATCAGCGGCCTGCAGCTTGTACTCGGCCTGCTTTTCAGCGGACCAGTCTGCATAAGGCACTGACTGTTTCTCGCCGTCCTGCGCGCTCTTGCTCAGACACGCCGCGTACAGCTTGCGCCGTGCCACGGCCTCTGCGCTGGAATCCAGCGGCGGAGCCAGCTCATCGTCCAAAGGCTGCCCGTTCAGAGCCGAGAGGGTAAGCCCCGCAGCATACATCTTGCGGGTAGCCTCGGCCTCGGGAGAGGTATCGAAGGTGCGCCACTGTGCGGGGTCAAAATCCCCGGCAGCAGCGGGCTGCTCCTCCGCCGCACCGGCAGCGGCATAGGCGGGCCCGGGGAAGGGGGCCGGTACGGGGGGCTGCTGCCG
>OGUM01001536.1_pt1 | contig 16370 bp, 14 predicted proteins | sample 1553631 | NCBI WGS metagenome assembly OGUM01 (sample SAMEA2580228, study PRJEB22360) | human gut metagenome | biome: human gut; feature: human-associated habitat; material: faeces | place: Denmark | collected 2008/2010 | reverse complement strand
GAAAAAGCAAATCAAAAATAAATATTTTTCGTGTCTACTTTTCTTGACTACTACAATATGGAATCAAAAAAATCAAAATAAACAAAAGTATTTGGAGAAAATACCGAAAAGTTTTTGAAAACTTATTGACAAATCGTGAACGCAGTGCTATTCTATGTACAGAAAAACCGAGAACGAAATTAAAATTTGGTTATTTTTCACTTGGTTCTACAGTTTAAAGCTATTTATTAGCGTTGGTCTTCGGCTATGGAGCAATAGACCGATGCTATCGCAGCGTTTGAATGTTCTAAATACCGCCGCTTTCAGCGGAATGCACACATCGTCGTACCGGATGCTAAAAAGGCGAGCGTGTGGGGAAAGGTACATCAGTGAACGGACAAGCGCTGTAAGATAAATAGGGGGTCATGAATTTTGCAAAGCAAAGTTCATGGCGGGATTCCTACAAATTTTGCGATTTGCAGGAATTCAAAACACCGGGGATCACAAAGTGGGGTATGCTTTGTGACCTCAACACATTATGAACCGCAGGTTCACAAAACAAGAGAGGTATTGTATTATGAAGAAAAAGACCTTAGCTGTTCTTCTGTCGGCGGCCATGCTCGTCACCGGCATCCTGAGCGGCTGCGGTGGCGGCGGCAGCACAAGCAGTGCAGCATCCTCCGGCTCCACCGACAGCACCAGCAGCGCCGCGGGTGAGTCTTCTGCTTCCGAATCTACCGGCTCCGGCACGAATGCCGCCGCAGGTCAGGTTACGGCGGTTGGCACGAACCGTGACGAAACTCTGATTGTTGAGACTTCGTCTCCGACCGACACTCCGGGCCAGTTCAACAGCTACATGTCCGGTACGAACATGGGCTTCGGTATTCATCAGCTGATGAGCGCACACCTTTGGGAAATGGACACCGTTTCCGGTGAGCAGTTCCCTGAAATTGCAGCCGATATGGGCACCCCGAACGAAGACTTTACCGAATGGACCGTTAAGATCCGCGAAGGCATCAAGTGGTCCGACGGTGAAGACCTGAACGCTGACGACGTTGTCTTCACGTTCAACATGATCAAAGAAAACGATAAGATCGGTGCTTCCGCAGCGACCAACCTCTACATCGATAAGGTTGAGAAGGTTGACGATTACACCGTTAAGTTCACGATGAAGGAATCCTTCCCGCGCTTTACACAGCGTTACGGCATCACCGTATGGGGCACCGATTACCGCATCGTTCCTGAGCACATTTACTCCCAGCAGGCTGACGTTACGACCTATAAGGACGAGCAGCCGGTTGTAGCAGGCCCGTACACCGTAGAAGACTATGACTCCAACGGCGACTGGATCCTCTACAAGCTCCGTGACGACTGGAAAGAAAGTACGCTTGGCGTTGTAGGCACAGAGCACTACAACTACAGCGAAGATCAGGTTCCGGCAGAATATGTTTGGTTCCGTTATCTTGGCGACTCCTCCTCCAGACAGATGCAGATGGTCAGCAACGAAGTTGATATCCTCTGCGAAGTTACGATGGAAGAGCTGCAGGCAATGCAGAGCTCTAACGACAAGATCAACGCATGGTACAACGAGTTCCCGTATGCAACCATGGACGACCCGGGCGCAAAGGGCCTGGTGTTCTCTCAGGGTCAGGGCGCTCCGTACGACAACCCTGACTTCCGCTGGGCTATCGTTCTGGCACTGGATATCGACCAGATCTCCATGAACATCTTCTCCGGCGCAGGCCGTGCGGCTCCGATTCCGCTGCTCAACAACACCCAGTATCTCCAGGATACATACACCATCCCGATGCAGGAATGGCTTGAGAACTTTGAGCTTGACCTTGGCGATGGCACCACCATTAAGCCGTACGACACCGGCTATGCAAAGCGCATGGCTGAGAAGACCGGCGTAACCGGCACCGACGAAGAGCTCATCGATATGTTCGGCGCAGGCTGGTGGAAGCACGATCCGGAAGCAGCTGAAAAGCTCCTCATCAAAGCCGGCTTTGAGAAGAAGGACGACGGCTGGTACTTCAATGGTTCCAAGTTCACAACTGAAATCAGCTACCTTGCTGATACAGAAGCTCAGTCCGCTCGCGGCGCTCAGGCTGCTTACAACCAGCTGCAGGCGTTCGGCCTCGATTGCACCATTACTTCCAAGAGTACTGCTACTTGGGACGTTGACGGTGGTCAGGGCAACTTCCAGATCGGCACTTACTGGCCGTCCGCTGGTATTCTGAAGGACTTCTACTCCGCTATCAGCGGTTGGGACAGCCGTCTGATGAAGCCGCTCGGCGAGACCGGTTCCGGTCAGGGCGCACGTTGGAAGAATGAGAAGGTTGACGAGATCCTTACCGAACTCGCAGGCGTTGATCCGACCAGCGACAAATCCTATGAGCTGCATCAGGAATTCCTGAAGGAAGCTGTTAAGGAAATGCCGGCAATCAACTTCCTCAGCGGTACAAAGTTCGTTCCGACCAACAGCACATATTGGGAAGGCTACCCGAACGCCGAGAACGCATATGACGGTCCGTGGTGGTGGTGGAGCCGCTTCAAGTATGACCTGCCGTTCATTCAGCCGGTTCAGGGCTAATTTGATAGCTTGAATACTTGGAGAGAATCCAATAGCACTAATCTGAAATGATCTGAAGAGGATGAGGGCGTGTGCCGAATACCCATGACCACGTCCGTCATCCTCTTTCTCATTTCCCAGAATATCCTGTTGTAATTTGTCTATAAGATAAGGAAGTGTGGCTGTGAAATTCAAAACATTCTTTTTACAGCGTATCCTTGCGTGGGCGTTGACGATCTTGATCGGCGTTACGTTCATCTTCTTCATCCCGCGTATGTTCCCTTCCGATCCTGTTGAGAACATGATCGCCCAGATGCAATCCCGTTCCGGCAACATGGATCCGGCAGAAATGGAAGCGCTACGTCAACAACTTAGAATTCAATTCGGTCTCGATGGCACTCTTCTTGAGCAGTATGGCTACTTCCTGCTGCATGGCCTTTTACAGTTTGACTTTGGCCCGTCTTTGATGAGCTATCCGGAGCCGGTTACCTCTATTATCGGTCGTAACCTGCCGTACACCCTCGGTTTGTCCCTGACCACCACGCTGCTTGCATGGATCATCGGCAACTTCATCGGTTTGCTTGCAGGTTTCCGTAAGAACAAGACATCCTCTAAAATCCTCGAAGGCATCGCGATCTGCATTTACCCGATCCCGTACTTCCTGGTCGCTCTTGTTCTGCAGATTGTCTTCGCGTTCGTCCTCGGCTGGTTCCCAATCCAGACAACGCTGCTTACCCGCGGCACGTTCGCACAGTGGCTCGGTTCGCTTCTGAAAGCGTCTGTTCTGCCGGGCATCTCCATGCTTCTGCTCGGCACAGGCTGGTGGATTATCTCTATGAAGTCCCTTGCCGGCACGACTGCAGAAGAAGACTTCGTTTTATATGCACGTTACCGCGGCATTTCCGAAGCGAAGATCGGTGCGAGCTACGTTTTCCGTAACTCCATCCTGACCCAGATTACGGCTTTGGCCATGAGCCTTGGCGGCGTCTTCGGCGGTTCCATCATGACAGAAATCATCTTCGGTTACCCGGGTGTCGGTACGCTGATCCAAAATGCGATTTTGCAGTCCGATTACAACATGATCCTCGGATGTATCACGATTTCCATCGTGGCGATTTCCACGGCGACGTTGGTTGTTGACCTTATATATCCGTTCATCGACCCGAGAATTCGTTACGGTTGATAAGGAGGGAAGTTGTAATGAAAAAATTTGCAAAATTTTGGAAAGCAGCCAACTTCCGCCTGAAGTTCGGTCTTATCGTGACCCTGATATTCTTTATCATCGGTTTCGTTGTTTACTATGTACCGCACGTGAACCCGTTCACGTTCAATACCTACCCGAATAAGCTGGGTGCTTCCGCAGAACACTGGCTGGGCACTACCAGTATGGGTCAGGATGTTGTGTGGCTGCTGATTGAAGCTATCCACAACTCGCTCGTCATCGGTCTCATCGTGGCATTCCTCGGCACGGTTGTCGGTGTTTTTGTCGGTCTGCTTTCCGGTTTTGCCGGTGGCCTTTTAGACCGCGTGCTGATGATTGTTACGGATACGTTCGTTGTTATTCCGTCTCTGCCGATCCTCATCATGATGACCTCCCTGATGAAGGGCAGCTCCACCACGATCGTGATGGCTCTTGTGCTTGCCATGTTCGCATGGGCTTGGCCGAGCCGCCAGATTCGTTCCATGGCGCTGAGCATTAAAGAGCGCGACTTTATCCACACGGCGAAGTTCTCCGGTGAAAGCACGGTGCAGATCGTCGTGACCGAGATTCTGCCGTATGCGCTGACCTGGTCGCTCTCCAACTTTATGAACGCTACGCTTTCCGCTATCGGTTCCGAGTCGAGCCTTGCTGTTCTGGGTCTTTCCCCCGGCAACCTTGTCTCCCTCGGCAACATGATTCAGTGGGCAAGAAGCTACAACGCAATTTTCAACAAGCAGTATCTCTGGATCGGCGCACCGATCGTTGCAACGGTTATTCTGTTTGTCGGCCTGTTCTTACTCATTACGGGCTATAACGATTACTTATCCATGAAGAGAGGCAGGTAACGAATATGTTAAAAGTCGAAAATCTGTCCACTTCTTACAAGCTCATCGACGGTGACGTTCACGTCCTTAACGACCTGAACTTTGAGATCCACGATAACGAGATATTCGGCATCGCCGGTGAATCCGGCTGCGGCAAGACCACACTGCTGAAGACCCTCTACGATATTATCGAGTCCCCGCTGGAGATCGACAAAGGTAAGGTTATCCTCAGCGGCGAAAAGAATGGACAATCCTTTTCTTATGAATCCGGAAACATTCAGAAGACCTGGTGGAACAACATTTCTTACGTTCCGCAGGCCGCGCAGAGCGTTCTGAACCCGATCGTTCGCCTGAAAAAGCAGTTTTTGGATTCTATTCCGCAGGAAGACCGCAAGAATGAAACGAAAGAGCAGACCCTCGCACGTGTTGCAAAATACCTCGAGGAGCTGAATCTTTCCCCGGATATTTTGGAATCTTATCCGTTCCAGCTTTCCGGCGGTATGCGCCAGCGTGTTATCATCGCGCTTGCGACCTTTATGTCCCCAAATGTCGTGCTTGCCGACGAACCGACCACCGCTCTGGACGTTGTTGTGCAGAAGGGTATTTTGAAGATGCTGATGCGCTTGCAGAAGCAACTCAAGAACACCATGGTCATCGTCAGCCACGATATGGGCGTACATTATCAGATTACGGACCGCATGGCGATCATGTATTCCGGCAGCATCATCGAGCTTGGCCCGACCGATGCGATCTTTAATGACCCGATCCATCCGTACACGAAGATGCTGGTTGACTCCCTGCCGCGCGTTGGCGATAAGAGCCAGAAGGTCGGTATTCCGGGTCGTCCGCCGGCACTGAAGAACCCGCCTCCGGGATGCCGTTTCGCAGCACGCTGCCCGCATGCTACGGATCGTTGCCGTCAAGAGATTCCGGAGTTCATTGAAGTTAAGCCGGGCCGCTTTGCAGCCTGCCATTTGCTGAAGAAGGAGGGAGAGAAGAATGGCTGATAAATTGCTTGAAATCAAGGGCGTCAGCAAAATCTTCCGCGTAGGCGGTATGATTCGTGGCAAAAAGCTTGTTGCGGTTGACGACGTTACGCTTTCCATCGACAACGATAAGCCGGTCATCCTCTCCGTCGTTGGCGAATCCGGTTGCGGCAAGTCCACACTGTGCAAGATGGTTCTGCGTCTGCACAACCCGGATATGGGCGACATCGTGCTGGACGGCCAATCTTACCGCGATAAGAAAAGCTACGACGCAAAGCAGTTCAAGCTGGAAGTGCAGCCGATTTTCCAGAACCCGTATGAGTCTTTCTCCGCACGTAAGCCGGTAGACTCTTACCTGTTCAACACGGCGCTGCGCCTTGGCATTGCGAAAAACAAAGCAGAAGCTACAAACCTTGTAGATGACGCCCTGAAGAGCGTCGGCCTCTCTCTGGCGGTCGTAAAGGGCAAATACCCCACCCAGTTCTCCGGCGGCGAGCTGCAGCGTGTTTCCATTGCACGTGCGCTTATCACCCGTCCGAAGTTGATCATTGCCGACGAACCGGTTGCGGCTATCGATGCTTCCATGAAAATGAACATCGTCAACCTGTTCAAGGAGCTGAAGGATAAGTACAAGGTCTCCTTTATCTACATCACCCATGACCTTTCCACGGCGTACTATGTATCCGATTACATTGCAACGCTGTACCGCGGCTGCCTCATTGAGTACGGCCCGGCCAAGGAGATCATGGACGAGCCTGCACACCCGTACACTGAGCTTTTGATGAGCGCTGTGCCGCGTATCGGCGACAAGTGGGCGGATGACGACATGGCGTTGCCGGATATGGAGTCTAAGGAATATTCCATTACCTACTGCAAGTTCGCACCGCGCTGCCCCTATGCGACGGACGAATGCAGAAAATCGCGCCCGGGCGAAACCTATCTGAACGATGTCAGAAAGGTCATGTGCTTCCACCCGCTGATTCAGCCGAAGAAGTAAAGCCTCTGCGCACAACAAAATAAACAAGCTACACTTGCCGACCCCCTGAAGGCCCATGAAGCCGACATTTCCTCCGTCATTGCTTTATGGGTATCAGGGGGTCAATTTTTGCTTTGTGGGCGTGCTTTAAAACGGTTGAAAACATGTCGGGATTGTTATAAAAAGCAGGGAAATTCGGCGGAATAAGGATTGAAGTTTGTCGCGAAATACGGTATACTGATTCACAAGCGGCACTGAGGGGTTCGCGGGCCGAATTTTAGAGTTTTGGGGAGAAAATACAATGAAAACGAAGACACGCTTTGCGTGGAAACAATTTCTGAAAAACCTTGCGATCATTGCGATCCCGGTGGCTTTGCAGAACATGCTGACGACGACCGGCAGCATGATCGACACCATGATGATCGCGCCGCTGGGCGAAACGACCGTGGGCGCGGTGGGCCTTTGCGCACAGTTTTCCTCGCTGATGTTTGCGGGCTACTGGGGCTTTTTCGGCGGCGGCATGCTGTTTTTCTCGCAGTATTGGGGCGCGCAGGATGACGACGGCATCGACCATTCCTACGGCCTGACGCTGACCTGCATGATGATCGTGGGGCTTACATTCGGCGCGTTTGCGATTTTTGCGCCGGAAACCGTCATGAAGCTCTATACGGATAAGGAGAACATTCAGGTGATTGGCGCGGAATATCTGCGCATCATCGGATTCGGTTACCCTGTGCAGGTGTTTTCCATGGCGATGAGCGCTTTGCTGCGTTCTACGGAGCGCGTGCGCATCCCGCTGTTCGCGTCAATCGCCTCGGTGGCATCGAATATTTTCCTCAACTGGGTGTTCATTTACGGAAAGTTCGGCTTGCCGGAGATGGGCGTGCGCGGCGCGGCGCTGGCAACATCTTTGGCGGCGGTTATCAACGTTTTGGTCATTTTGATTTTGGCGCGTGCACAGAAGTACCCGTATCTGTTCCACTTTAAAAAGCATTTCCGCTGGAATAAGAAGCAGGTGAAAATCTACTTCGTCAAGTGCTTCCCCATCATCTGCAACGAAGTGCTCATCGGCGTGGGCAACATGGTTATCAACGTTGTTTTGGGCAGACAATCCGAACAGGCCATTGCGGCCATCGCGGTGTTCCGCACGCTGGAGGGCATGGTTATCAGCTTCTTTGCTGGTTTCTCAAATGCGGCTTCCGTTTTGGTCGGCACATGCGTGGGCTCCGGCGAGTTGGACGCAGCCTACGAGCGCGCAAAACGCCTTGTGTTCCTGTGCGGCAGCACGATTTTGTGCGTATGTCTGGTGCTGCTCGGTATCCACAAGCCGCTGCTTTCCGCGATGAGTCTTTCCGGCGAATCGATGGAGATCGGTTCACACATGCTGATGATCTACTGCGTGGCGGCGGTTATTCGCATGTGCAACTGGGTGCAGAACGATACGTATAGAGCCGCGGGAGACGCGGCGTTCGGCACAATCCGCGAAATTGCGTTTATGTACGCGATGGTGCTGCCGCTGGTGTGCCTGACGGGCCTTGTGTGGAAAGCGCCGTTTCTTATCGTGTTTGCGTGCTGCTATATCGACGAGCCGATCCGTCTCATTTTGATGCAGCGGCACATGTACTCCGGCAAATGGGTGCGCCCCGTTACGCCGCAGGGCATGGAAGCGTTGCCGGCGTTTATGGAAAAGCATGGACGTCATAAGAAAGCGGCGTAAACAACTTAAAGACAGCAAAAAGGACTTCCGAAAAGAAGTCCTTTTTTCGTGCGTATGAACGAAGGGGGGGAGCCGCCGCCGTTCTGTGCCCAGCCGCAGTCGAGCTGCGAGTAGCACTTTGTGCTGTTGTCAAGCGGGTGCTCAAGCAACGTTTTGCCCTCGTCCGTGAAGCTGCGAGATGCGATGAAAAATTTGCGGGCTATTTTATGGCGAAATTGTCGGGAACAACGCAATTTTTCGGAAATTTCGGCGTGTCGGCGGTTTCATACCACGCTTTGTAGACCGGGATGAGCTCTGTTAAGGTGATTTTTTCCGGGCGGTCGAGGAAACCAAGTAAATTTGCCATGCGGCCGAGGAGTTGTTCGGGCGTGAAACGCGTGCGCAGAACGCCGATGTCGAGGTCGCGCTCGCGCTTACTTAAACGGCGGCCGTCGCGATTGACGAGCAGCGGAATGTGTCCGTAGTGCGGCGGTGTGTGGCCGAGTGCGTGAAAGAGCTGAATTTGGCAGCCGGTGGAAGGGAGCAAGTCACGCCCGCGGACGACTTCCGTCACGCCCATTAAAGCATCGTCTACGGTGACGGCGAGCTGGTACGCGTGCACGCCGTCGCTGCGGCGCACAATGAAATCGCCGAACGTGGACTGAACATTTATATTTTGCGGGCCGCAGTATAGATCTTCAAATGTAACGGATTTATCCGGTGCGCAAAAACGCAAGCTTGGGCGGCGCGTGCGGCTTTTTTCTTCGGCTTCGGCGGGCGTCAAATTTCGGCATAAACCGGGGTAGCGGAACGTGCCATCGCCCGCATGGGGCGCGGAGACCGCGTGCAGCTCTGCGCGGGTGCAAAAGCATGGGTAAACATCGTTTTTGGCGCGGAGTTCACTTAACGCCGATTCGTATAGCTCGCGGCGTGCGCTTTGGCAGTAGGGGGCGTGGGTGCGCTCATGGCCGGGGCCTTCGTCCCAAGTGAGGCCGAGCCATGTTAGATCGTCCATTAAAAGCTCGGCTTTTTCGCGTGTGCAGCGGTCGGGGTCGAGGTCTTCGATGCGCAGGAGCATCTCGCCGTTTTGGCTGCGTACGGAAAGCCACGCAAGAAGCGCGCAGCAGAGGTTGCCAAGGTGCATGCGCCCCGAGGGGCTGGGCGCGAACCGCCCGCGGACAGGGGTAGGTTGTGAGGTGGACATACTAAGAATCCTTTCGGAGAAAATTCAAAATTATAAAATCATTTTACCGCAGATTTTGGGCGCGCGCAACGGTTTTGGGACGGAGAAGTGAATTGACAGGTGTGCACCAAACGGGTAAAATGATATAGCAAAGTTTTGCACAGCCCGCGGCAACGGCGGTTAAAAGTTTCGCCCGCCTTTTCAAAGGCGGCGGAATCCAAGGGCAGCGCCCTTGGTCGAGCTCTGCAGAGCTCGAAACTCTTTAGACTTTAGAATAAGAGGATATCAAAATGAACGAAAAAGAAATCTCGGAAATTCGCCGCCGATTCAGGGCGGATAAAAGCAATATCACCCATGTGCGCGGGTGCTACGTCAACGAAAAGCAGGAAATCGTCTCGCAATTCGACCAGCCGCTCTCCCTGCTGCCGCAGGAGGAATGTGAAAATATGCTTTCCGTGCTGCGCCGCACGCTTTCCGGCACGCTCGGCAAAAATCTCATCGAAATGCCGTTTACGACTGCGCAGGTCGTTGACAGCGATGAGCACCGGCTGCTGATGGCGCTGCGCGACTCAAAGCTTACCGATGAAGAAGCCGTACGGATGTTTTTTGAGAAGGTCATCGCATCATACAGACCCGAGGGTACGTATCTCATTTTGCTCGCGAACGATACATACGACGTGCCGTACCGCGCAAAGGACGGCGAAACGCTGGAGGACGCCTCGGAGAATATCTATAATTACGTTCTGTGTACCGTCTGCCCCGTGAAGCAGACAAAGCCCGTTTTGGGGTACGACGTGCCGGAAAATACGTTCCACAACCGCGACATCGATTGGATTGTTTCCGCGCCGCAGCTGGGCTTTTTGTTCCCGTCGTTCACCGACCGCAGCGCCGATATTTACAGCGCCATGTACTACTGCCGCAGCGCTTCGGAAAGCTACGATGAATTTATAGATGCGGTGTTCAACCGCGAAGCGCCCATGCCCGCAGAGGAGCAGAAAACGACGTTTGGCACGATTTTGGGCGATGCCTTAAATGACGCGTGCAGTTTAGACGTCGTACAGACCGTGCACAGCCGCCTTTGCGGGATGATTGAGGAGCACAAGGCGAGCAAGGACCCGGAGCCGCTGACCATTACGGGACGTACGATGAAAACGATGCTGACCGCTTGCGGCGTGCCGGGCGAGAAAGCCGAAAAGTTTGAGGAAGCCTGCGCGGAGCAGTTCGGCGCGGACGCGGCACTCAGCCCGCGCAACCTTGTGGAGACGAAGAAATTCGAGATCAAAACGCCGGAGGTGCAAATTCGCGTCGACCCCGAGTACAGCGAGTGGATCGAGACGCGCTACATTGACGGTGCACCGTACATCCTCATTCCCGCCGGCGCGGGCGTGCAGGTGAACGGCGTGCCGATCGCCATCACTCGCCCGGACGTGGAGTATGAGGAGGAAGAATGATGGAATTCAAAGAACTGAATACGGAGGTTTTAAAATCGAGTTTGAACGCATCCGTATGAGGTGTGAGGTGATTTTTTGTGACCGCACGCGACGACGAGGGTAAGGTCATCGGCTACTTCGAGCGCCACGAAATGCACTGGGATTTCAGCGACCCCGGTAAGCCTGTTGCGGTGCCGAAGCTGGAAGCAGGATATTAAGACAAAACAATCGGCGCACAGGGTGTGAAAACTCTGTGCGCCGCTGATTTTATGTGCTTTTAAATTTACTCGAAATCAGCGTTCATGAAGAGCTCGAGCATTTTGACCGTCGCTTCGATGTCCTTTTGGCTCACGATGGCGTTCGGGCCGTGGGTGTAGCGGGTGACGACCGAGAAGCCAATCGTTTTGATGCCGCCGCCGACGAGCGTCATGGCGCCTGCGTCCGTGCCGCCGACATAGATGACGTCTTTCTGGTACGGGACGTTGTGTTCTTTGCACAGCGCGATGGATTTATTCACAAGGCCTTCGTCGCTGATGGAACCGGTGTCGGAGATTTTGATGGCGACGCCGTGGTCGAGCGCGTTGCTGCCCTCCAAATCGCCCGGGCGGTCGTGGCACGGGGTGACGTCCACCGCGACGCCGATGTCCGGCTGAATACGCTGCGCCGTGACCTGCCCGCCGCGCGTGCCGACCTCCTCCTGCACGGTGAACGCGAGGTAGATGTCGTTCTTCGGCTTTTTCACGTTCATCATCGCCGCCAGCAGCATATAGCAGCCGACGCGGTCGTCGATGGCCTTTGCGGTGATGTAGCCCGGCGCAAGCTCCGTGTACGGGCCCTCATAGCATGCAACGTCGCCGACATCAACGTATTTTAAAACTTCTTCCTTGCTGTGCAGACCGATGTCGATGTAGCAATCGGTATAGCGCTTATAGCCGCCGGCGCTCAGCTTTTCCGGCGGGATGCGGCTTGCGACCACGCCAACCACGCCGTTGCGGAAGCGGACGCGGCTCTGGTACGTTGTAAACGTCCAGCAGCAGCCGAGCTCCTTAAACATAATGCGGCCGTCTTCCTCAATTTTAATGACCTGAAAGCCGATCTCATCGGTGTGGGCGGCAAGCTCTATGCGCTTTTTGTGCTCGCCCGTGCCCTTAAAATAGGCGATGACGCTGCCGTTTGGGTCGGTGGTAATGTCGTCAGCAAGCGGGGCTAACTTTTCTTTAATATAGTCTGCAACGGCGGTCTCGTAGCCGCTGACGCCGTGCAGCTGGGTGAGTTCTTCAAATAACTTCATACGGGTTTTCCTCCTCTAAACGGGGCAGAAAGCCGCAGTCCGCGTTATTCTGCCATGATGGACGCAATGTCTTTGCAGAGTGCGTCCACGTTTTCGTCCGTCGTCGCCCAGCTTGTACAAAGGCGGACGGCGCTGTGTGTTTCGTCCACGCGCGCCCAATAGGAATACTTATACTTTTCCGCGAGCTTTTCGAGCGCAGTATCCGGGAAAATGGGGAACTGCTGGTTCGTCGGCGAGGGGGCAAAGAACGCGCAGCCCGCGTCTTCGCACGCTTTTGCAATGCGCTTTGCCTGCCGCACGGCTTTTTCGCTGATCTTGAAATAAAGATCGTCCGTGAAAAGCTCGTCAAACTGAATACCAAGCAGACGGCCCTTAGCCAGCATGCCGCCGCGCTGCTTGATGTGGTAGCGGAAATCCGTTTTGAGCGCCGGGTTCGTGATTACGACCGCTTCGCCGAACAAAGCACCGACCTTCGTGCCGCCGATGTAGAAGACATCGGAAAGCGCGCAGAGATCCGCGAGCGTCACGTCATTTTCGGGAGCCGTCAGGCCGTAGCCGAGACGTGCGCCGTCAATAAAGAGGTACAGCCCGCAGCGCGTGCAGACATCGTGCAGGGCGGTCAGCTCCGCTTTGGAATATAACCCGCCGTTTTCCGTGGGCAGGGAGATGTAAACGAGCTTCGGCTGCACCATGTGCTCAAACGAGGCATCGTTCACGTGCGCCAGATAGGCGTTTTCCACCTGTTCTGCGGTGATCTTGCCGTCCGGGGTGGAGGACAGGGGCAGCACTTTGTGACCTGTTGCTTCCACCGCGCCGGTCTCGTGCACGTTGATGTGTCCGGTGTCCGCACTCAGCGCACCCTGGTGCGGGCGAAGAATCGCTGCAATAACGGTGGCATTTGTCTGCGTGCCGCCGACGAGAAAATGCACGTCCACGTCCTCGCGACCGCATGCTTTGCGGATCTTCGCGCGCGCCAAATCGCAAATTTCGTCCTCGCCGTAGCCGACAGTCTGCATCATATTCGTTTCACAAAGGCGCTTTAAAATGTTCGGGTGGCAGCCTTCGGTGTAATCACAGTTAAAGTAAATCAAAATTTCGCTTCCTTCCGTATCCCGCCGCACAGAGAAAATCTCCGCCGAACGGAACTGAATGCAAGCACAGACGAGTGAGCTTGCAAAAATACACCCGTTTGCGCTATACGAATAAATATACCATGCAAAACTGGGTTTGTAAAGCATACGTTATGCAAAAATCGTGGGCTTTGTTTTTGGTGATGTATGTCGTGCGCAAAATTGCCCGCAGAGCGATAACATCAGGCGCAAGCCAAATAGCACAGTGAAGCCAAACCATACGCCGCAGGCGTATAGCATTGCGGCGCAAAGTGCCGAAAACGGGCGCATTTTTACGGCGAAAATGCTTGACAAAGCAAGGCGGCTATTGTATAATACAAAAGCTGTAAAGAAAAAAACTTTACAGCAGGGCGCTTAAAATTGAAAACGCCCGGAAACGGAGCGAACTATGGCAAAGGATCTGCGCATCACGTTCCTGCTGGATTTTTACGGCGACATGCTCACCGAAAAGCAGCGCGAGGTCGTGGAATGCTATTATAACGAAGACCTTTCTTTAGCGGAGATTGCAGAGGAGAAGGGCATCACGCGGCAGGGCGTGCGCGACGGCATCAAGCGCGCCGAACAGCAGCTTCTTGAAATGGAAGAACGGCTGGGTCTTGCAAAGCGCTTCCGCAGCGTGCAGGAAGAACTGACGCAGATCTGCGACCACGCGTTACAGATCGAAGCGGAAAACGAAAAGAACGGCGGCGACCCGGTCATTCGGCAGAACGTGGAGAGCATTTTGCGCTCCGCAAAGAAGCTGACGGACTGAGCGGCGCGGCTCTGAAAGGATTTTTACATGGCGTTTGAAGGTCTTGCCGATAAGCTCGGCAACGCGTTTAAAAAGTTAAAAAGCAAAGGCAAGCTGACGGAAAGCGACGTTAAGGAGGCCATGCGCGAGGTGCGTTTGGCGCTTCTCGAAGCCGACGTCAACTACAAGGTCGCAAAGGACTTTACCGCGCGCATTACGGAACGCGCCGTGGGCGAGGATGTTATGGAAAGTCTCACCCCCGCGCAGATGGTCATCAAGATCGTCAACGAAGAGCTGACGGCTTTGATGGGCGGCAGCGAAGAGCGGCTGAAAATGCCCGCGCACCCGCCGGCTGTCATCATGATGTGCGGCTTGCAGGGTGCCGGTAAAACGACGCACAGCGCAAAGCTTGCGAAAATGCTGAAAAGCCGCGGCAGCCGTCCGTTGCTCGTTGCAGGCGATATTTACCGCCCGGCGGCAATCAAGCAGTTACAGGTCGTGGGCGCACAGGCCGGCGTACCCGTCTTTGAGATGGGCACCGAAGACCCGGTGAAGATTGCGCAGGCGGCCGTTCGCCACGCGCGCGACTACGGCAACGATTACGTCATCATCGATACCGCAGGCCGTCTGCAGATCGATGAAGCGCTCATGAATGAGCTGAAAAATATAAAAGAAGCGGTGAACCCCACGGACATTCTGCTCGTGGTGGACGCCATGACCGGACAGGAGGCCGTGAACGTCGCAAAGTCGTTTGATGATCTGCTCGACATCACGGGCGTGATTTTAACAAAGCTCGACGGCGATACCCGCGGCGGTGCGGCGCTTTCCGTTAAGGCCATCACCGGCAAGCCCATCAAGTTCGCCGGCACGGGCGAAAAGATTGACGACCTCGAGGTTTTCCACCCCGACCGTATGGCGAGCCGTATCCTCGGCATGGGCGACGTGCTGTCCCTCATCGAAGACGCACAGGCGAAAATGGATGAAAAGTCCGCGGCGCGCACCGCAGAGCGCATGATGCAGAACAAGATGGACTTCAACGACCTCTTGGAGCAGTTCCGGCAGGTGAAGAAGATGGGCCCGTTAAAGGGCATCCTCTCGAAATTGCCCGGCATCAACAGCTCGAAGCTCGATGAAATGGACATTGACGACCGCATTATGGACCGCAACGCGGCGATCATCCTTTCCATGACCCCCGAAGAACGCGCAAAGCCGGAGCTTTTGCAGGCTTCCCGCAAGCGCCGCATCGCGGCAGGCTGCGGCATGAAGGTGGAAGACGTCAACCGTCTTTGCAACCAGCTCAAGCAGATGCAGAAGCTGATGAAGCAGTTCGGCGGCAAAAAGGGCAAGAAAATGATGGCGCGTATGGGCGGCATGGGCGGTTTCGGCGGCCCGGATATGGGTGGCATGGGCGGCTTCCCAATGTAAATGCGATAAAGAAACAAACTTCATTTGTTTCTGACGCAAGACGTATATTTGAATTGTAAATATTGCCGACGAATCGTTGGTTAATAGATAAAACTTATTTTTTATAATATGGAGGAAATTACCATGGTTAAGATCAGACTTCGCAGAATGGGCGCCAAGAAGGCCCCGTACTACCGCATCGTGGTGGCGGACTCCCGTTTCGCACGCGACGGCAGATGCATTGAGGAGATCGGCACGTACGATCCGCTGAGCGCGGACAAGAAGATCGTCGTCGACGCCGAGCGCGCCAACTACTGGCTCGCCAACGGTGCACAGCCGACGGATACCGTTCGTGTGCTGCTCAAGAAAGCCATCGCAGCGGAATAAGGAGAGACCCCAAAGATGAAAGAGCTTCTGACCTATATTGTGCAGAACCTCGTGGAAAAACCGGACGAGGTCTCTGTGACCGAGCGCGAGGCCAACGGCGAGACCGTGTTTGAAGTGCGCGTCGCCGACGGCGATATGGGCAAGGTCATCGGCCGTCAGGGCCGCATTGCCAAGGAGATCCGCACGGTCGTCCGTTCCTATGCTCAGCGCACCGGCGTAAAGGTGTCTGTCGACATCGTAGACTGAACTGCAAAAACGTTCCCGAGAAGCTCTCGGGAACGTTTTTTATTCTTGCCATCCCCCGCTGATTCCGCTATACTGGGTGGATAGAACAAAACAAAGGAGCATGACAATGGGTCTCTTTTCCAAAAAGAGCGCGCCGCAGCCGAGCGCGCGCCCGGAATATATCGAAGTCGGCCAGATCGTGAACACGCACGGCGTGCGCGGCGAGGTGAAGGTCTATCCGACCACAGATGATGTGATGCGCTTTAAAAAATTAGATAAAGTGATTCTGGATCTCGGAAGAGGAGAGACACGGGAGTTAAAGATTCGTCAGGTGAAATTCTTCAAAAACATGGTCA
>OGUM01001524.1_pt1 | contig 16434 bp, 18 predicted proteins | sample 1553631 | NCBI WGS metagenome assembly OGUM01 (sample SAMEA2580228, study PRJEB22360) | human gut metagenome | biome: human gut; feature: human-associated habitat; material: faeces | place: Denmark | collected 2008/2010 | reverse complement strand
GGTAGCCCTGCGCCTGCATCTCCTTGAAAATGTCCCTCCCGTCCGGCCTTTGCGTGAAATACTTGCCGCCGCCGCCGAAAATGAAGTCGGCGCGGGAACGGGGGTAATCCCCGATGATGCCGTAGGAATCCGACCTTTTTTCATTATTGGCGCAGAAGGCGGCCGGGGTGGCGTCGTTCAGCTCGCAGGTGGCGATCACGCCGGTGGATTTGCCCATGTCCGCCGCCTTGTCCACCAGGGAGTCCAGCTTGTTGCCCCTGGGGCACACGGCCACCCTCTTGTAGAGCGTCTTGGTACCCGTCGCCATGGCGGTGCCTGCGGCGGCGGAATCCGTCACCAGCTTGTCCGCGCACCATGTTTTGGAGATGCCCGTTACCGGGCAGTTTTCAATGAACAGGCGCCCGCGGTTGGCCGCCCAGGCCGCGGAAAGGTGATGGATGCCCATGCCGTCCCCAATCATCAGGATGACGTTGGTGGCAGGGAGGTTCCGGTCAGGCTCCGGAATTTCCGCCACCTGGTAGGGGCGTTCCAGAACGAAGCGCTGGGTCTCCGCCGCCGGAAGCAGGGACGGCGCAAGCAGCAGGGCACAGGCAAGGGAGCGCAGGAGGAAATTCATGCTGCCACTTTCCCGCCCGCGGCGGAACAAGTAAAGAGGAAAAATGTGCCGGTTCAGCGGGAAACCGGCACAAATGCTGTTGGCGGCCTTATTTGACGTCCGCCTGTTTTTGCAGGATGTCCCGGATCTGTTCCAGCAGAACGACGTCATCCGGCTTGGGCGCGGGGGCTGCGGGCGTTTCTTCGCTCTTGCGCCTCAGTGAGCCGATGAGCTTGATGGCCACGAAGATGGAGAAGGCGATGATGATGAAGTCGATGGTCGCCTGAAGCAATTCCCCGTATTTCAATTCCACGTCCCCCAGTTTCAGGGTCAGGTACGCCAGGTTCACGCCGGAGGTGAGGTAGCCGATGATGGGGGTGATGATGCTGGAGACGAAGACGGAAACGATTTTGTTGAACGCGCCGCCGATGACGACCGCCACCGCCAGGTCAATGACGTTTCCTTTAAGGGCGAATGCCTTGAATTCCTCCAGAAAACCTTTGGGATTGAAAAAATGTGCCATGATGGATTGCTGCTGGTTGTAGATTTATTCTGGCGGCAAAAGGATAAAAGAAAAGAAAAATGAAATGCCGCCGAACAGAGATATGACTACCCGCCGGGATAAAATGTGAGAATCATGACGTGGCTCCCAAAAAAATCATTTACAGACGGGGCCAGAAGCGCAAACTACACGCGTATTACCTTAGCTTATGAACACAGAAGAAAAACTCAACCGGTACGTACTCCATTCCTATGGCCGTTATCCCATGGCTGCCGTCCGCGGGGAAGGCTCCCGACTGTGGGACAGCACGGGGAAGTGCTATCTGGACTTCTGTGCCGGCATTGCCACCTGCGTGCTGGGGCATTGCCATCCCGTGGTAACGCAGGCCCTGCAAAAGCAGGCGGCCACGCTGGTGCACTGCTCCAACCTGTACCAGATTCCCCAGCAGGCGGATCTGGCGGAATTCATCGTGACCAAATGCGTGGAGCGTCCGGGGAAGGTCTTTTTCTCCAACAGCGGCGCGGAATCCAATGACGGCTTGATCAAGGTGGCGCGCCGCTACGGCCACCGGAAGCCCCAGGCGGACGGCAAACCCCGTTATGAAGTGCTTACGTTCAACAAATCCTTCCACGGAAGAACGCTGGGCAGCATGTCCGCCACGGGGCAGGATAAAATCAAGATAGGCTTTGACCCCATGCTGCCGGGATTTCGCCATCTGCCTTTCAATGACCTGGAAACGGCCCGCGAAGCCATCAGGCCGGAAACAGTAGCCTTCATGCTGGAAACCATCCAGGGGGAAGGAGGCGTCAACTGCGTGACTCCGGAATTCCTGCGCGGCCTGGCACAATTGTGCAAGGAGCACGATCTTCTTCTGCTGATGGATGAAGTGCAGTGCGGCTTTGGCCGTTGCGGCGACATCATGGGATGGCGCGCCGTGGCTCCGGACGTGGAGCCGGACGGCGTTTCCTGGGCCAAGGCTCTTGGCGGCGGTTTTCCCATCGGCGGCTTCTGGATTTCCGACCGCGCCATTGACGACCAGGGCACGGAGCTTGCCTCCATCATGGATCCCGGCTCCCATGGCTCCACGTATGGCGGCAATCCGCTCGGCACCACGGTCGGCTTGGCCGTGCTGCGGGAAATCGTCTCCCAGGGGCTCCCGGAACGTGCGCGGCGCCTGGGCGCGGAAATCCGCGCGGAAATAGAATCCTGGAACCTGCCCGTGATCCAGGGCGTGCGCGGCCTGGGCCTGTTGCTGGGCATCGGCCTCAATCCGGAGATGGTGGACGCGCCGGAAGGCAAGACGGTTGCCGCCGTGGTGGTGGAGGCCCTGCGGCAGGAGGGCCTGCTTTCCGTTCCCGCCGGGCCGGAAACCGTCCGCCTGCTGCCTCCGCTGAACGTGAGTGAAGAGGAAGTCCAGCAGGCGCTTGCCATCATCAGGCGCGTGCTTAAGACATACGTTAAATAGAACTCAACCCCGTTTGCTTTATTGTCATGAAGGAAGAAGCCATCAAAGCCCCCGGCAGTACGATAAGGCAATATTCCATCATGCTCCAGAACCGGGTGGGGGCGCTGTCCGCCCTCCTCGGCCTGCTGGACATGCACGGCATCTTCTGCCTGGGGTTCAGCATGCACGACTGCCATGAGGCGACCATTGCGCGCCTGATTGTCAGCGATCCGGAACGAACGTCGGAAATCTTTCTGGAAAAGGGCATCTGCTACACGGAGTCCGAGGTTCTGGTGGCGGTTCTCCGCCATGGCCCCGCGGACCTCAAGAAGTGCCTGGATGTGCTGTATGCCGCGGAAATGAACGTCAACTTCCTGTACCCCCTGATGCCCTGCATGGCGCGGGGCTCCCTGGTCGCCCTCCATGTGGATGACCTCAACTTCGGGCGCACCGTGCTGAATTCCAGCGGCATCAAGGTCCTGTTCCAGCAGGATCTCAGCCGGTAGGAACGATGGTTTTTCCGGCCTTTCCGGTCACCCGGCCAAAGGCGTTTTCTCCAAGCGCATCAAGGGTTTGGCGCGTTTTTTCGGCTTGACGGGAGGGGAAAACATGGTATGGTACGGGCCGCATGGCAAAAGTACCCGTAATCAATCTTCGCAAGGGACACGCGGTTAATCATAACAATGACGTTTGCGTCGTGGTCAGCATGGAGCACAAGTGCCCCCCCCGCATGGCCTCCTACGTGCAAATGAGCATCCGCAGCATTTCCACCAAGAAGGTATATAACCTTCGCCTGACTTCCAATGAATCCCTGGAAGGCGTGAACCTCGCCCGTGAGGAATATGAGTTCAGCTACATTGACGGCATGGGCTACCACTTCATGAACCCCGATACGTACGAAGACATTACCGTGTCTCCGGACATCGTGGAACCCGTCAAGGATTACCTGATGGAAGGCAACATCTACATTCTGCTTTTCACGGATGAGACGGTTGTTTCCGTGGAACTCCCCGCCGCCATCACCATGGAAGTGGCGGAAGCTCCGGAAGGCGTCAAGGGCGACAGCGCGAACAACGTTTACAAGTCCGCCACGATGACCACCGGCCTGGTGGTGCAGGTGCCCCTTTTCATCAAGCCCGGCGAAAAGATTTCCGTAAAGACGGAAGACGGCTCCTACCTGGGCCGCGTGAATTAAACGTTCCCTTTTCCTGTTATTTGAAGAGTCCCGTCCGGGTTTTATCCGGCCGGGGCTTTTTCATGAGGGGACGGCACGGAAAAAGACCAGAAGACGGGCCGGAGTACGGGCTTTACATTTGAAGCCGCGTCCAGTAAGCCATTTTCATTGTAATATTTTACTCCATGAAAAAGTTTATTGTCTTGTTGTGGATAGGGCTGCTGGCCGCTTTTCTGCCGGCGGATTGTGCCGCCGCAGTGAAGCTGGCCTGTCTGGGGGACAGCATCACCGCCGGGATGGGGGTTAAAAAGGAAGACTGCTGGGTATCCCGGATTGCGAAAACCCTGGACAGGAAGGCGGAAGTAGGAAACTTCGGCGTATCGGCGCGCTGCCTGCTGTTCAAGGGGGACCGCCCCATCACGCGGGAGAAGGCTTATCAGGACGCGCTGGCGTTCAAGCCTGACATGCTGTTGATAGGCCTGGGCACCAATGACAGCAAAAAAGTGAATTGGAGCCACAAGGATGATTTTGTAAACAATTACAAGGAGATCATTACGGAATTCCGCAAGCAGAATCCCAAATTGAAGGTATACTGCCTGCTGCCCATCCCCTCCCAGGAGGCCAGGGAAGGGGGGATCAGCAGGGAATGCATTGAAAAGGAAATCATTCCGCTCATCCGGCAGGTGGCCAAGAGCACCAAATCCAGGGTGATCGACCTCAACAAGGTGATGAAGGACAAGGGCGGCCTGCTGGTGGACGGCGTGCACCCCAATGCGGAAGGGCACGCCCTCATGGCGGAACACATTCTCCTGGTGCTCAAGGGGAAGGCTGCCGAGTAACAGGCCGCCCCCGTTCCCGAAGGCAGGGACTTTTATATGAATTGGAAGGGGTTAAAGAAACTGGATGGACCTTACGGATACGGCGAAGCCGGAATTCCCTTTTTGCTCTATCCGTTCCATGCGCCCCTGGCCGTTCACGTTCCCTATTCGTCTAGCGCTTTCTGAAGGCGGGACAGTTCCACGGGAGCATCCTTTTTCTTCTCTGTCCGGTAGGGAATGGTGCCCTTGTGGGGGGAATCCTTCTTCTGGTATATGCGGACGTAATCTATTTCATACTTCTGGGGCAGGGGCAGTTTATTCAGATCGCCTCCTGTGGCGCCCATGGCCAGGTTCAGGATGATGAAATGGGGCTGACGGAAGGGATTGGCGACTTCCTTGTAAACGGCGTTGACGGTGTTGTCCAGGGGCGTCCTGTTCAGCAGGATGTCGTCCGCATACAGGCGCACTTCCTTTTCATCCCAGTCCATGCGGAAGACATGGAAGCTGTCCGCCCAGTCCGCATGCCTTTCCTGGAGCCATTTGAGCGGCGTGTAGGTAGTGCTCCATTTGCCCACGTGTTTTTTGGGGGAGGCCCAGCAGAGGTTGGCCAGGTAGGTGGACTGGTAGTACTCCATGATGTCTATTTCCCCGCACATGGGCCATCCTTCCTTGACGCCCATGGTCCAGAAGGCGGGCCACATGCCCTCCCGCGGGCTGAATCTGGCCCGGATTTCAAACCGCCCGTACAGCCAGGAAAACTTGCCGCGCGTGGTCAGGGAGGCGGAGGTGTAATCCGCTTCCTTGCGCGTCGTCTGCCAATTCTTTCCCGCCGGGTCATAATGGGGATTGGCGTGTTTTTCCTTTTTGCCTTCAATAATCAGCATGCCGTCCTCGCACCGGGCGTTTTCCGGCTGGTACCACTGTTCCTCCTTGTTGCGGACGAATCCGTGTTCGTAATTCCACTTGGCGGGGTCCGGGCGGCCGTCCTTGTCGAACTCGTCGTGCCAGACGAGTTCGTAATCGGAATAATCCGCTTTTTCCACCACCCTCTCGGTTTTTTTGACGCCGTCCCCGTGCAGGGTGTAAAGCTGGGCATGGAGGGGGGCGGACAACAGGGCCGTGCAGGCCAGGACTCGGAACAGGGTGGGAGCGGTCATTATGAAGGGATGAAGGTGTTTGTTACTGTTACGGGGCCGCGGGCGTTTTTTTGTCATTTTTTATTGGAAAAGGGTGAAGCCGCGAAAGCGGCTTGAGAAACGGGATTGATGGGATTAGTTTCACCTAACAACATGGGAGCCTTCTTTGGTCCCGGAAAATCAAACACTCCGTTTTAACGACAATGGAAGAAAAGAACTATCTTGTTTCCGGCATGCATTGCGCCGGTTGTGCTGCCAAGGTGGAGCGCGCCGTGGAGGGATTGGAGGGGGTGGAGCGCGTAGAGGTGAATTTGCTGACGGGGCGGATGACCGTTCTGTTTGAAAAGCCAGATTCGCCCGCCAGGGGGCGCATTGCGTCCGTAGTGGAGAAAGCCGGCTTCCACCTGGCGGACTGGCGGGAGGAACCGTTTTCCGGTGCGGATGGGGAGGAAAGCCAGGGGCAGGAGGAAACGGGAGGCTCCCGCCTCGTTTGGTCCGTTCTGCTGCTGGCGCCTCTGATGTATCTGTCCATGGGGCCCATGTGGCACTGGCCCGTTCCGGGAGGGGGCTGGGGGCTCTGGATGAATTTGTGGGCGCAGTGCATTCTGGCGGCCGCGATTCTGTGGCTGAACCGGCATTATTTAATCAACGGCGTGCGCCAGCTTGCCGCGCTGTCTCCCAATATGGATTCCCTGATCGCCATCGGCTCCGGTTCCGCCTTCCTGTACGGGCTGTATCTGTTGATTGCGGCGCTGTGGCAGGGCGCCAACGTGGACGGAATGGAACTGTATTTTGAATCCGCGGCCATGATCGTCACCCTGATTTCCCTGGGGAAATATCTTGAACGCCGTTCCTACCGCAAGACGAACGCCGCCGTGAAAGGGCTGGTGAAGCTGGTTCCCCAGGAGGCCCTGGTTTGGCATGACGGCGCGGAGCGCGCCGTCCCGCTGGATGAACTTCATTCCGGGGACCTGGTGGTGGTGAAAACCGGGCAGAGGATTCCGGTGGACGGCGTCATTGAAGAAGGGCAGGCCGCGCTGGATGAATCGGACCTGACGGGGGAAAGCATGCCGGTGGACAAGACGGCGGGAGACCGGGTGATCAGCGGCACGTTCAACCGGGCCGGGTATCTCAAGGTACGTGCGGAACGCGTGGGCAGGGACTCCACGCTGGCCCGCATGATCCGCCTGGTGGAGGAGGCCAGCCAGTCCAAGGCTCCGATTGCACGGCTGGCGGACCGGGTGTGTTATTTCTTTGTCCCTGCGGTGATTGCGATTGCCCTGGTGTCGTTGGTTGCGTGGCTGGCTGCCGGGGAGGGATTTTCCTTCGCCCTTGCCAGGGCGATTGCGGTGCTGGTGATTTCCTGCCCCTGCGTTCTGGGGCTTGCCACGCCCATCGCCATCATGGTAGGGACGGGCAGGGGCGCGCGGCTGGGCATCCTGTGCAAGTCCGCCGGAGCTTTGGAGGCTTTGAGCCGCGTGGATACCGTCGTTTTTGACAAGACGGGCACCCTGACGGAAGGGGCGCCCCGTGTGGTGGCCGTTCTGCCGGAGCCGGGCATGAATGCGGATGAACTGGTGGAAATGGCGGCGGCTTTGGAGCAGGGATCGGAACATCCGGTAGGGAAAGCCGTTTATGAACACGCCAGGCTGCTGGAACTCCCCATCCGCGCCGTGGCGGATTTGTCCGTTGTGCCGGGCCGCGGCATTTCCGGCGTAGTGGACGGCGTGCCCTATGCGGTGGGCAATCCCGGCTTCATGCAGGACAAGGGCATCTCCTGGAAGGAGGAGGAAGGCCGCCTCCGGGAGTTCATGCGGCAGGGCGCGTCCCCGCTGTATATAGGGAGGGGAGACCGCCCTGCGGGAGTGATCATGGTGGCGGATTCCCTGAAACCGGACAGCCGGGCGGCGGTGGATTATCTGAAGCGGATGAACCTGCGCGTGGTCATGCTGACGGGGGACAATGCCGCCACGGCGCGGCACATGGCCGGGGAACTGCACATTAATGAAGTGATTTCCGACGTGCTTCCGGATGAGAAGGCCTCCCATGTGATGAAGATGGAGGAACGCGGGGACAAGGTGGCGATGGTGGGGGACGGCGTGAACGACGCCCCGGCGCTGGCCTGCGCCCGGGTGGGCATCTCCATGAAGTCCGGAACGGAGCTGGCGATGGAGTCCTCCGACATCGTGCTGATGAAGAGCAATCCCGTGGGCGTGGCGGAAGCCCTTCAACTGGGCCGCACCACCCTGCACATCATCAGGCAGAACCTCTTCTGGGCCTTCTTTTACAACATCATCGGCATTCCGCTGGCCGCCGGGTGCCTGTATCCGGCCTTCGGCCTTACGCTGAATCCCATGATTGCCGCCGGGGCCATGAGTTTAAGCTCCCTGTGCGTGGTGTTCAATTCCCTGCGGCTGCGCGGCTTCAAGCCCCGTCTGGAAAAATAAGGCGGCCTCTTCCTTTTTGGCGCCCTCCGTTCAGGAGGGCTGCAGCATGGCCTGGGCCAGCGTGCGGGCGTGGTCCCCGCCGCCGCCCAGCATGCGGACCAGCTCGTCTATCCGGTCTTCATGGCTCACCTCCCGCAGGCAGGAGATGGTTCGGTTGCCCGCGGAAGCCTTCTGGACCAGGTAGTGATGGGAGGCCAGGGCCGCCACCTGCGGAAAGTGCGTGATGGAGATGACCTGGTGCCTGTTCCCGAGCTGCTGCATCTTGAAGCCGACGGCCCGCGCCACTTCCCCGCCCACGTTGGCGTCTATTTCATCAAATACCAGCAGGGGAGTGGAGTCCTTGTGCGCCAGGGCGCTTTTAATCGCCAGCATGATGCGCGCCAGCTCCCCGCTGGAGGCAATCAGCCGGAGAGGCTTGGAGGGTTCCCCCGGATTGGGGCCGAACAGGAATTCCACCGTTTCCATTCCCTGGGAACCGGGTTCCTGGAGGGGGGACAGGCCCACTTCAAAGACGGCCTGGCGGAAGCCCAGTTCCCGGGAGTGCCTGACGATGGAGGAGGCCAGCCTGGGAGCGGAGGCCAGGCGCGCTTTGGTCAGGGCCTGCCCGGCGGCGTCCACCTGCTTGCGCAGAACGGCCATGGAGGCCCGCAGCTCTTCCAGGCGTTCCGTGCGGTGCTCGATGCGGTCCAGGCGGTGGGCCGCCTCCTCCCTCCGGGCGCAGACGTCTTCAAAGGAAGGGCCGTATTTCATTTTCAGGGATTCCAGCAGGTTGATGCGCTCCTCCAGTTGGAAGAGCTCCCGGGGATCACAATCCAGCTCGGAGGAATAATCCGCCAGGCGTCCTTCAATTTCCTTAAGCTCCAGATTCACTTCCGCCAGCGGGGCCAGCCACGCGGCTGTGGAGGCGTCCATGCGTTCCAGCTCGTGCGCCGCCCGGGTCAGTTCCCTCAACTGGGAACCCAGGCCTGGCACGTCCGTTTCCTCCAGCATGGCAAGCATTCTGGAAACCTGTTCCTGAAGCCTAGTGCCGTTGCGGGCGCGCTGCCAGCGTTCTTCCAGCGTGAGCACCTCCTCCGGCGTAAAGGCGGCGGCGTCTATCTCGTCCACTTGGTGGCGCAGCAGCTCTATTTCCCGCGCGGTGGCCGCTTCCGCATGCTCCAGGTCGTCATAGGCCCGGCGCGCGTCCTGCCATTGCCGCCACGCGTCCGCGTAGGCGTGCAGCAGGGGGGCGTGCTCCCCAAAGGCGTCCAGCAGGGAAAGCTGCCTCTCCTGGGAGATCAGGGAGCGGTGGTCGCTGGGGCCGTGCATGTCCACCAGGCAGGCGCCCGCCTCCCGCAGCAGGTTCAGGGTGCACGGGCTGTCATTCAGGAACTGGCGGTTGGCCGTGGAGGAAATAATGCGCTTGATAATCAGGTTGCCGTCTTCGCAGGGCGGCACGCCGTGTTCGTTCAGAATGCCGTGCACGGGGGAGGATTCCGGCAGATGGAACACGGCTTCCACGCTGCATTGCTGTTCTCCGGACCGGATAAGCGTTTTGTCCGCGCGTTCCCCCAGCGCCAGGCGTATGGCACCGATGATGACGGATTTGCCCGCCCCCGTTTCCCCCGTGATGCAGATGAAACCGGAGCTGGGTTCCCAGAGCAGCTGGTCCACGAGGGCCAGGTTTCTAATTTTCAGCAATGTAAGCATTCGGGCTTTGGATTTTGAATGCATTATGGCATCATTTGCTCTAAACGCAATCATGACCTCTGTGATGAACATTCTCTTTCTGGGCACTGGAACGTCCACCGGAGTTCCGCAGATAGGTTGCTCCTGTGCGGTCTGCACGTCCCCGGACCCCAGAAACAAGCGGTTGCGTTCTTCAGTTTACGTGGAGGCCGCGGGCACCCGCATTCTGCTGGATTCCTCCCCGGATCTGCGTCAGCAGGCCCTGCGGGAAAACATCACGGACGTGGACGCCGTGCTGTACACGCATGCCCATGTAGACCACGTGGGCGGCTTTGTCGATTTGCGCGCCTTCTGCTGGCGCAGGTCCGGCGGCCTGCCCCTGTACGCCTCACCGCAGACGATGGAGGCCCTGCGGACCATGTACGGCTGGGCGTTTGAACCCAAAACGACCCGGAGCGGCTATGTCAGGCCGGAACCTCACGAGGTGACGGAGCCGTTCCGTGTAGGGAATGTGCTGGTGACGCCTCTTCCCGTAATGCATGCCGGGGTGGAGACTTATGCCTATGTGCTGGAGGCGGAAGGGCAGCGGCTGGCATACATGCCGGATGTGAAAAGCATTCCGGAGCCTTCCCTGGAAAGGATGAAAGGGGTGGACCTGCTGATTATTGACGGGCTGCGCTATCATCTGCACCCCACGCACCTGTGCCTGAAGGAATCCCTGGCCGCCATTGCCGCCATCCGGCCCAGGCGCGCCGTGCTGACCCATATGTCCCACGACATGGATTACGGGATTCTTTCCGGCAAGCTGCCGGAGAACGTCATGCCTGCCTACGACGGGCTGAGGCTGTCCCTGCCGTGATTTTCACCCTTCATTTCCATCAGGCCATGACTGCTGCAAACAATCCTGACCAGCCCGGCGCGCGGATGCCGTGCGAGACCAGAAAGGTGTTCGGCTTTTCCGTGGCCGTCAGCTCCGTGGAGGAAATGAGCTCTGCCCTGGCGGAACGTGCCCTGGAAGCGCAGGCCCCGTGCCTGGTGGCCGCCGCGGACGTGCACGTGATAACCCTCGGCGTTCATGACCGGGGTTATGGGGCCGTGCTGGAACGGATGGACGTGGTTTGCCCGGACGGAATGCCTGTGGTGTGGAAGCTGAACAGGGGCCTTCCCGCAGGGGAAAGGAGCGCCGAACGCGTGAGCGGGCCGGACCTGATGGAAGCCCTGGTGCGGGCGAATGCGGAGTATCCGGGTCTGCGCCATTTTTTGCTGGGCGGAGATGAAGGGACGCTGGAGACCCTGGCGTCCGCATTGAAGGAGAAGTACCCGGCTTTTCATCTGGCCGGCGTGCATTCCCCGCCATTCCGTTCCTGGACGGAGGAAGACCGGAGGGAGATGCGGGAGGCGGTTGCCTCAAGCGGGGCCAATGTGGTGTGGGTGGGCCTGGGCTGCCCGAAGCAGGAGCGGTGGATGGCGGAGCAGAAGGAGCTGCTGCCTCCCGCGGTTTATGTGGGCGTGGGAGCGGCCTTCGCCTTCCATGCCGGAACGGTGAAGCGCGCGCCCCGGTGGATGCAGAAAAACGGCCTGGAATGGCTATACCGCATTTACCGGGAGCCGGGCAGGCTGCTCAAGCGGTACGTGAAGCATAACAGCCTGTTCGTGTGGTATGTGCTGACGGGGAGGTAAAAACTCTTTTCCCGATGCGGGCGCCCCGGACATGGGGCGCAGGTTATTTTGGCCTTGTACCGTTCCCGTGCGGATTTATCATGGCTTGGCCGGGTTCTGCACGCCCGCAGGGGCGTAGCTGGCGTTTTCCATCCTTCCATCTCCTTTAACTTCTTTTCCTCATGTTCTTTCGCCGCATTCCCCGGAAAAGCTGGTATGAAAAAGCCGTGGAACGCGTTTTCAGGGACAGGAGGTTGTGTGAGGAAAAATTGCCTCCCTTCGGCTGCGTTCGCGGGGAAAATGGTTTTCTATACCGGACAAAGCTGCTGAACGGGCAGCTCTGTATGGAATTTGAAATACACGCGGACGGTTCCGTCAGTGTGGCAATGTATGATGCGGACGGGAAGAGTATCCCTCATCTTGCTCAGGGAGAGGCGGACAGGTTGCGGGAGAGGGCGCTCCGCAGGGAATATGAGGAAGAGCTGTGGCATGTGGCGGAGTGCTGCTTTGAACCTGATTTCTTCAAGGGCGATCCTGCCCGGAGCCTCGTCGCGCACGTCTGGGAGGCTTACGGGGATGAATTGGAATTCCTGTGGAGGAAGTCGCCGGGAAGCGCTGTCGTGCGGCGGAAGGACACGGAAAAATGGTATGCCGTTTTTCTGGCTGTGCCGCGGTTGAAACTGGGCGGCAGTTCCAGGGAAAGGGTGGAGGTGCTGAATCTGCGGGTCCGCCCTGGGGAGATCGAGGGCCTTGTGGACCATCACAGCCGTTTTCCGGCCTACCACATGAATAAGAAAAGCTGGGTGAGCCTTTGCCTGGACGGGACCGTCCCCTTTGAGGAGCTGGCCGCGCGCCTGGAGACCAGCCGCCGGCTTGCCGGGAAGTAAACGCCGCTGCCGGCGGTTTTCCGGAGGGCTTATGTTTTCCTCACCCGGAATGCGGCGGCGGAGTTTGCAGGTGGTAAGGCGGGACGGGGCTCTTGACCCGGAAGGGGGCCGGGCCTACAGTGGGGGCATGAACGTTGAAGAAAAGGCGCTGTCCACCTTCCGCACGGAACCCTGGCGCCACAATTGCGCCCAGGCCGTTTGCGCGGCCCTGGGAAGGGAGGATTTGCTGGAAGCCGTCTCCGCGTGCGGCACGGGAAGAGCGCCTGACGGGGTATGCGGCGCCTTGTATGGAGCGCTCCTGTGCACGCCCGTGCAGTCAAGGGAGGAGCTGAAGCGGCGGTTTGTGGAGAAGCTGGGTTATTCCCATTGCAGGGAGCTGAAAAAAGAAGGCTGCGTTCCGTGCCGGGACTGCGTTGCCTCCGCGGCGTTTATGGCTTTTGATTTGCAGGAGTGAACGCAGAATGACACGACTGTATTCATAGATTTTCATGAAGAAAGAGTCTATTGGAATGAATCCAAATAGAACAACGTCATGAAAAAATTGATATATGCTATAGCAGCGGTAGCCGTTGCAGTTCCGGTAGTGGCCCTGGCGCAGAGCGCCTGCAACAGCGGTTCCTGCACCAAGGGTGACAAGGACATGGCTGAAGCCAAGGAACACATGAAAAAGGGCGCCAAAGCCGCCAAGGACGCCGCTTCCGAAAAAATGAAGGAAGGCAAGCAAGCGGCGAAGGACGCCTACGAAAAGAGCAAGGAAGCCGTCAAGGATACTTACCAGGACAGCAAGGAAGCCGTGGACCATGCGGCGGACAGGGCTGCCGATAAGGCCGAAGCCATTGGCGACGCTGCGAAAAACGGTTAACTCAAACGATTAAAATACAAACCATTTATTTATTATGTGTGACTCCAAAGATCATATGAACCATATGCATGAAGGCTGTGGATGCTCGAAAGATGCCGCTTCCGGCAAGATGGAAGAAGGCAAGAAGGCAATGAAAGACGCCTACGAAAAGAGCAAGGAAGGCGTCAAGGATATGGCTTCCGGGGTAAGTGACAAGGCCAAGTCCATGATGGACAAGGACAAAAACGCTTAATTCCGGCGGTTGAATAAGCCGTTTTCTATTCTGCATCCCGTATGCGGCATGATTTCCCCTTGTCCGGGTTTCCGGACGAGGGGATTTTTATTGGGCGGGATTTTCCGGTTGAGGGCAGCCCTCCCCGGAAGCGTCCATGGCATGCAGGCTGATTTTGTGCCTTTTGCACAGTTCCGCCACCCGGTCACGCTCCAGCAGAATGGTTTTGCCCGCTTCCAGGGCGATTTGCCTGACGCCGCATTCCGCGCACGTCTCAATGGTGACGGGGCCGATCGTAGGAATGTCGAAGCGCATGTCATGCCCCAGGCGCGCCACTTTTGCCAGTGTGGCGGGTTTGCCGTTGCCCAGCTCGCCGCTGCGGCGTATGCAGTTGTTGGTGCCTTCAATGGCTTCCACGGCAACTACGGTGCCTCCGTGCACGACGACGGACTGCCCGATGTGAAGGCGGCTGATTTCCTTGGCCATCTGCATGCCGAAAACGGCGTCCTCCCATTGTTCGGTCGTGGGACGCGGTCCGGCGATGTGGCCCGGCTGCGGCATGTGCTCTTCCATGTAGGTGAAGGCGGGGAGGATGGTGAAGCCTTCTTTTTCCGCCTCCGTGATGACGGCCCCCAGCAGGGAGTCCGCGTTTTTCTCCGGCATGCGCATCAGCACGGAAAGGGCGCGGAGGTCCGGACGGAGGGAGAGAATGTTCTTCGGGTTGATGCCTCCCGCCATGATGACGTTCCGCACGCCGTGCTTTTTCAGGAAGGAGAACGGCTTGCTGATCTGGCCCACGCTGAATTCCTGGTAAGCGTCGCACAGGGGAATGACGGCGGGATTGGTCTCCCCCTTGAAGCCCACGGCCACGATGCGCAGCTCCGGCGTCCGGCGGCGCGCCCCCCGGACGATGTATTCCGGGTAGACGCCGTCTCCGGCTACCAGGCCTAGTACGGGTGGGTCTGTCGTCATGCGGCGTAAAGCGTGCGGGAACGGAGCGGGTTACAGGTATTCCGGGCGCTGAAGCAGTTCCGCCACGCGCTTGAGCAGGCGGCCGATGTCCGCGCCGTCCACCACGCGGTGGTCCCCCGTAGCCACGATGTTGGCCTTGGAGATGGGAATGAACGCCTCCACCTCGTCGCTCCAGACCGGGGTCTTGGTGACGGCTCCCACCCCCAGGATGATGGATTCGCTGGGCATGGGCATGGGGGCGGCAAAGGTGAGCCCGAAGCCGCCGAAGTTGGTGACTGTGGCGATGCCGCCCGTGCTGTCTTCCGGGGCCAGCCTGCGGCGGCGCGCCTGGGCGATCAGCCTGTTGTAGTCTTCCAGCAGTTCTTCCATCGTCCGTTCGTTCACGCGGCGCAGCACGGGAACCATCACTCCGTCCGCCACCTGGGCGGCGATGCCGATGTCAATGGTCTTGGGGGAAAGGATGTTTTCCCCCACCAGGTAGCCGGCGCATTCCGGGCTTTCCGCCAGGGCCAGGGCCAGGGCGCGGGCAAAGTACAAGGTGATGCCGGGCCGCAGCGGGGAATGCTGCCTGTGCTTGATGAGGGGGTCCATGAACACGGGGCGCCCGGCGGAGGCCAGGGGGCGCGTCCAGCTCCGGCGCATGGCGTCCGCCACGGCCAGCCGCATGGAGGAGGCCTTGCGGTGCGGCCACTGGCTCACGTATTCCAGGAATTCCTCCAGGTCGTCAATGGTGACCCGTCCTCCGGCTCCGGAGCCGGAGATGAAAGCGATGTCCGAGGCGCTCATGCCTAGTTCATCCATGCGCGCCTTCATCCGGGGGGACATGTAGTGCGCGCCTTTCATGCCGGCGGGCACCGGCAGGCCGCGCACGCTGGGCTGGACTTTCAGGTCCGTGCCGTTTTCTTGGTAGGATTCCCCCGTCAGGCCAAAGTGGACCCCGGCGGGCTTTTCCTCCCGGGCGGAAGCGTCCGGGACGCGCTGGGGCACGGATTCCGGGCTGGCCGGAAGGGAAGGCTGGGTGGAGTCACCGGCCGGGGTGGCCCCGGAACGCTCAATTTCCTCTTCCGTGGCGTCAATCATGGCCATGCAGGCGCCGACCACGATGGATTCCCCTTCCTTGATAAACACGTCGCTCAGGACGCCGCCGCACATGGTGGTGACGCCCATGGTGGCCTTGTTGGTCTCTACCTCAAAGATTTCCTGGTCGGCTTCTACGGTGTCGCCCGGGGCCGCCAGCAGGCGCAGCACGGTGGCTTCCGCAATGGAATCCCCGAGCTGGGGCATCAGAATGGGTACTTTAGGCATGGTGGAAACTGGGTTGAATCAGATGGATAAAAGATGGCGGATGGAGGCGGCGATGGATTCCAGCGTAGGGCGGTGCGCCTTCCACAGGTTGGGATGCTGGGGGATGGGGGTGTCCCTGGCGTTGAGCCGCTGGGGCGGAGCGTCCAGCAGATGGAAGCCTTCCGCCACGATGCGGGAAACGACTTCCGACGTGACGCCCCCCCACGGGAAGTCTTCCCCGACGACCAGGACGCGGCCAGTGCGCGCTACGGAGGCGATGACGGTGTCCATGTCCAGCGGGCGCACCGTGCGGAGGTACAGCGCGTGCGCGCCGAGATGCTCGGCGTGCGCCGCGAGCTCGAACAGGCCTACAACGAGTTTGACAACATCACCGATCCCCTGCTGATGGAGGCGTGCATCTATGAGATCAACGCGCTGCGCGCAAAGTACAACTGCGCCGTGCACGATCTGAAAAATCTGACACAATAGGATGGTTTCTTATGTCGCAAACACTTACGGACATTCTGGTCGTGATCGCGGCCGTGTTTCTCGTCTGGCTGGTCATCCGGCTGTTCCGAAAGCCGATCCGTTGGTTCCTGAAGCTGCTGCTCAACACGGCCATCGGCTTCGCGGCGCTGTTTCTGCTTAACTTTTTCGGCAGCGCCATCGGCATCACGCTCGGCCTCAACTGGATCAACGCGCTCGTCATCGGCGTGGCCGGTTTCCCGGGGCTGGTGCTGCTGCTGCTCATCAAAAATCTCTTTTAGCCTACATA
>OGUM01001513.1_pt1 | contig 16515 bp, 14 predicted proteins | sample 1553631 | NCBI WGS metagenome assembly OGUM01 (sample SAMEA2580228, study PRJEB22360) | human gut metagenome | biome: human gut; feature: human-associated habitat; material: faeces | place: Denmark | collected 2008/2010 | reverse complement strand
ACAGAGAAAAGGGGTGAAAAAAAAGGGCAATTCTCCCGCCATTGAGATCAAAGGCGGCAAGCCGAAAAGCGTTGCTGTTAAAAGCAAAGCCTATGACATCGTTAAAGCAGCGGTAGACACAAAAGTCGGAAAGTTCACCAAGAAAGAAATTGCGAATATCTGCCCAAGTATCAGTGAAAAGTCGGTTGAAGCTGCTCTCAGAAAGCTCGTCGATGAGCAATACATTGAACGTCACGGAACCGGAAAGAACAGCTTTTATGCTAAAGTTTCCTCCTAAAGAGTTCGGTTCTCCTAAAAACGCCGTGCTTTTAGGAGAAAGAATTTGTTAGGAGAATAATTAGGAGTATCGTATCCAACCTACCAAGCACATTTCCCATCATGGGGAGTGTGCTTTTATTCTTCTAACAACAGCCAGTAAAAATCTTCTTTTGTGAGATTGCAGTATGTCTTTCGGCTTTTTTCTTCTTTGCGGATATACCCTGCTTTGAGAAACGCATCACAAATTTGGTCAATTTTCGTTGAGCCAGCATCAATCACATAGATCAGATCGGTCTTATAAAACGCTCCGTGGCGGATCATCCAAAGCAACAGCTTTTCGATCTCATAACGGGAAATGCCACGAATTTCAATGCTGCTCAAAGGAGCGTACTTTCCGACAGGAGGCGGTAAGACTTCTTTCTTGACACACTCTTTGTTTTCCTTCTGCGGCAAAGGCTTCTCCTTTTCATGCTGTTCGTCAGAAACTTCACACTTTTCAGCAGAAACTACCTCGCTGATAGTATGCTCTTTGCCAATGTCATAAGGAGTTACAGCTACACTTGCCGGAGCAAGACAGCCGTCATCAGACTCGACATACTTAGACTCAAAGCAAGTGCCGTAGTAGTTGTCCGCTTCCTCCTCATCATCGTCAGAGCCGATGCCGTCCTCGTCCTCATCGCCGTACTTCTCACGCATTCGCTCATTGACCTCGCCGTTGCACTCACCGAGCTTATAAACAGCGTAGGCGATACCACCCACAGCACCGAGCTTCACGATACCCTTGATGATCTTCTTTGCGTTCATAATAAATGTTCCTCCATGATCTTAGTATTCTACGGGATCACCGTAGTTGATTTTCTTGATAGATTTGATGTTCGCTCTGAGGTCAAGACCGTTCCAGTTGTAGTAACCCCAAGAGCCTGAAAAAGCTACGCAGGACGGTAATTTGTAATCATCGTAGATGAATTCCACAATACACTTACCGTTGCCGCCGAAGTTATGATACTTGCCCTCGCCATCATCAGCCCAGCCCTTGCTGTCGCATTGCTTTACAGTGAACTGTGTGCCGTTCTCCAATTCAATGCAATATCTGTCACCGTCTAAGCCGTAAAATAAACCCAATGCCGCGCAATAGTCACCGTATTCATCACGGCGAATACCCGTATCGGTAATCGGATCGACAATAGAGCCATAGATAGCACCCGAAGCAGGTTGAGCTTTCAAGCCGGAGGCCCTTTCTCCTGCGAAACAGCCTGTCCACCCGTCCTCATACGGAAATTCATAGATAACCTCTACCGTTTCCGTCTTGCCGTCAGCACTTGCGGATTTTATAGTATATCCGTCCTGTTCTTCCTCAGAAAGAACAGGCTCGACCGTCACCGTGTACTCCGTACCCTCACGCAGACCTGTTATGTAGCAGAGGTCATTTGACCTGAACTCAAAGTACATATTATCGGCATAGGCATAATTATCATCGTGAGCCGTGCAGCTCACATAATAGTCACGGTCAGGCTCGGAGTCCCAAGTGACTTTCAGGCAGGAAACGGAGATAGTCGATACATTCAGATTATCCGCTGTCAGCTCTACCGGTTCCGGTTCTGCCGGCGTACCCGAAAACTCCATGATAAAGCCCATAACAAGACTCAGAGCTTTCCGCTGAAATTCAGGATCAATCATCTTCATCACGCTCCTTTTCCGATCTCAGGAGCGTTTTCGTCAGAAGATACGGCACTCCGAACAGCAGACCGAGTATCGCTGTCACCGCCAGTATCACAGGCAGATGTTCCGTTAAGGCTGAGTAGTCTATCACGTTTCTTTTCCTCTTTCTCCTTTGCCTTCATCTCCTTGACAAAAGCACGGTATTTCGCCGTATATTCATAGGACTTGCCGAAGATATTGACCGCCGCCTTATACAGCATCGGCTCATGTTCCTCGATGATTGCAAGCTCCTCATTGATATGTTTGCTGAACGGACAGCCTACACAGCCTGTTCTCCTCAGTCCGTATTCGGTATAGCACCGAGAGTGCGTAACGCCGAACATTTCTTCATAGTCACGCTTGTCGCCGTCCGTATACCAAAAGATCGGACGGAATGTATTGCACCCCTTAGACTTGCATTCGGAGAAACAGGTCTTGTAAGCTGCGGAACGGATACCGCCCTCGGACTGCCTGATACCTGTCATATCAAGGTCTGCATCAAGCTCCTTGACAATACGCTTCGCCGGTTTCTTCTTGCTATATTCACAGCATTTGTTCGATATGGGGAAATCAGGAGGATTTGCCATAATGAACTGTTTCAGATAGCGGTTGCGTTCTATGCTGAATCTGCTGATTTTCTGATAGCCGTCCTTGTCAGAATATCGCTCACCGCACCACCATTGCAGAGCCGTCTTGCACCGAGGATATTTCTGTAATAGCACTTCAAGCGGTTCGTCCTCCCATTGGAAACCGTGAGCCTGCAAACGCATCATCTGTTCCGAGACATATTTCGACAGGAAAGAAACACCATACTCACGCACACAAGTCGGTATAGGCTTATCTGGCTTCAAGCGGATAATCTCGATACCGTATTTCTGTTCAAGGTAGTCGAGATGTTCCTTTGTTGCCTGATACTCCAAGCCGGTGTCGATCCAGAAATACTTGACCTTTCCGTCCTCATCGCCCTTGTGGATCATGTCAAGCACAATATCGCTGTCCGAACCGCCGCTGATACTGCAAACAGGAGTATATGACCGCATCAGGATACGCTGCGCCTTGCAAAAGGCAGTATAAATGGTGTAGTTGTTGTGATCGGCACAGGTTTTCAGGAGTTCTTCATTCATCACGAAGTCCTCCCAAGATGTGAGCGATCACATCGACCGTCCACCCGTTACCGATACACTTGTAACGCTGGGTATTGGATATGCCTGCCGTGTAGTTGTCGGGAAGTGTCTGCAATCTCTCCGCTTCTATGGGCGTGAGCTTGCGGATAATGTAATCACCGTCGGGCAGATCAATCTTATACAGACCGGTCTTTGCACCCTGACCGCCGCCGTTTGCTGAGAGCGTTACCGATTTGCCACGCACGGAATAGATACGCTGTCCCTGCCCGCCCTTGCCGTAATGACCGACACGGACGGGAGTGCAGATCAGCGAATCTTTCTGAACCGTTGTCAGGCAGTTGGATTTTCCGTCCTCACGCACTTCAATATGCTGTTCGGTATTTTTACCGTCAACATACCGTCCGCGCTGGGCGGCACCCATCGGCATAGCGACTGCTGTTGTACCGCCGTTGAAGCCCGAATTTTTTATAATTGTTGCTTCACCGTACTTGTGATAGCCTGCCATGACAGTACGGGACTTGTCCGTATCCTGATATGTATTGATCGGGATAGGCTCTGCAACCATAGTCCGCTGCTTGCGTTCCAGAGTGTTATACAGCACCGCACCGTTATAGGAGGAAGTCATACAGTAGGACTTGTCCTGCCACGGCAGACCGCTTTCAAGCACATCTTTGAGAAGGATACCCTTATCAGCAGGAAAAGAAACAATCAGGATATTCGTCCAGTAACATCTTTTGCGGTTCTGCGCCGAAACAAGCGCGGAGTTTATCATAATAGGCTCTACGCCGAGAGCCTTGCTGATCTCGTCCTTGATGTTCTGATGTACGGAGTAGTTGTTTTCGTAGAGGAAGTATCTGCACCCACTCTCACGGAGCGCCCTCACATACTCCTTAAAGAGCCGGAATCCCTCGCCGTTGCAATCAATCTCTCTGTCCTTCTTGGCAATGCTCCAATAGGTGCAGGGAGAACCGCCGAGCAGAAGGTCATACCCCTTGAACTGCGTGAAATCGCCGTCATAAACATTCCCGTGATGAACGATTACGGGAAAATTACGCTTTGAGACCGTGACAGCGTATTTGTCGATCTCAAAGGCATCATAACATTCTACGGGTATGCCTGCCCTGAGCAGAGCAAGCATACCGCAGGAAATGCCGTCAAATAGGCTTAAAACTTTCATTAGACAAATTCTCTCTCTTTTCTCATTGTCTTATGTTGTTCTGTTGTCGGGAACTTTGAATCCACTGGGTTCAAAGTTGGTCAGGATTCGTAATAATCCTCACAAAGATCGTTGTAGTTCTCCTGAAGCTCGTCAAACTCCTCGCAGAGCTTATCGTATTTCTCCCGAATCACGGTCTTTTCGTGGGCAAAGCTCGCCTCAGCGGTCAGACTGCCGACAAGCTGTCCGGCATCAAAGCCACGGAGAAACCACTTCTTTCTCACACCCTCGACAGCCCTTGCGGTAATGCCTGCAATTCCTGCGGCACCTGCCATAGCTGCCACACATACGCCGATCTTCTTCTTTCCCATTCTGTTGTCCTCTCTTTCTTATTCTTCATCGTCCTGATGATCGTAGAAATTCATATCATCATCGTCCTCGGTGATCTCAGTCTCATCTTCATACTCAGGCTCGAACTTGACCGCTGTTTTATTGCCGCCGTTCTTTTTCTTCATGATGAAGAATCCTGCACCGCCGACACCGATCAGAGCGAGTGCGCCGAAAACGAGCATCATACTGTTCTTGCTCATTGGAACAGGCTTTGCCTGAACTGCGGGTTCAGATGTTGCTTCGCCGTCCTCAGCAGTTTCGGCTGTCTCGCCGTCAGTTGCACTTCCGGTCACTCTGCCGTTTGCTTTTTCGGCAGCCTGATGTGCCTGTTCGGGAGTGAACTTATTGTCCTCGTCATCGCCTGCATAAAGAAGGGCATAGAGGTCATAATCGTCAACTTTGTTCAGGAAGTACACATTGTCCTCGCCGTTGGCAGCCGTGTAATTGATAAGCACATAGAACACATGACCGTCCTTCGTGGTGACAGCGATGAACTGCATTTCCTCAGAATTGTAGACAATTCTTTCGGACTTGATAAGGGTAGCGTTGCCGTCAGTATCATAATAGGGATCGCCGTAATAGTCGGGATTGACCTCTGTTGTCCCTGCTTCGGCAAGATCGCTCATGACCTCACGGAACTTCTCCATATCATCGGCAGTTACCGTTGTAACAGAGCTTTCGTCCGCAGGCTCAGAAGCCGTTGTTTTCGTAGTCTCCGAGGAATCTTCCTCATCATCGACCGCAGTAGTCTCTGCTGTTCCTTCCTCGGCAACCGTCTTTTCCGCAGCCGAAGCGGTCACACCGCCGACACTTGCTGTTGCGAGCATGAAAGCTGCGAGCATAGCACTAAAAAATCTTGTTTTCATTTGTTTCCTCCTCGGAATTTGTATTTATCGTAATTTCGCCTTTGGCAAGAGCTTCAAGCATATCGTCCGTGATACCCTGTGAACGCAGTCGCATGAGGGTATCATGTTCCTTTGTCACCAGGGAGTTTACGTCCTTGATCTCACAGCTAAAAACCACGGCAAGCTGGGAATGTTCAAGCACCCTTGCTTCGGACTCCAGTTTTGCAAGTTCCTCTTTGTCGGACTGGATACGCTTCCGCAGAAACTCCTGTCGCTGGTGATTTTCAGCTATTTTCTTGTCTATTCGCTCCATAGTCCCTCCTTTAATACAGCACCAATCGGGGATCAATGTAGTCCCAACCGTAGCCGTCTGTATCCAGGTAAACATGAAAATTCACGTTTCCTGCTGTTGCTTTTGCGAACTCCTGTCCGTCATTGACCGTATCGCCCTCGGAGAAACCGCTTAACAGCACCGCATTGGCGATAGTGACTTCCGTATCACGCTCAGTTCCGCCCGTTCCGTCATACCAATACTCCACATCGTCCTTGCGGATCGTAATCTTTTGTTCCGAGGTATCGACATTTGTGATCTTGCCTTTGAACGGAGCTTTCAGCGTATCGCCGTTATTGCAGTAGACCTTGATACCCTGATACAGACCGTCACTTTCCTCATTCCAACCGGTCATTTCGTATCCGAACTCACGTTTCAGCGAGTAGTCACGGACAGTAGCCCCTGGGAGAAGATTATGCAATGTCTGATGATTGCCGTACATTGTGCCGGAGCCGTCTGTACCGATCAGCAGGCTGTAATACTGCAAGCGTTCATCGCTGTGCGACATACCGCCGAGCTTTTCTGCAATGACCTCATCAAAGGTCTTTTTCTGTTCAACGCTGTAATACAGATTGCATTCCGTTTTCCAATACTGCTTCTGCACATATCCGAAAAGTGCAGAACAATCATCATCGCCCGTCCATGCTCTGGCATCGGTTTCGGTTATCATGAACCACGCATCATCGTCAGTCCAGCCGTAAAATGAACGGTACTGATTTTCTCCGTCATGATTTCTGAAAAAGAAGTTGCCGTCATCGTCTATCCAATAGAAAGGATTAACGGTATAAGCGCTGTCAGCGAAATAACGGTTGTCAAGAATGTAATATCCGGTGAGAGCGTAATCATCATTGGCGTTCAGCACACGGTAATTGCTGTTCAGATAACAGTAGCCGTCATCGTCAAGATACTCTCCGAGTTCAGATGTATAGGAGGTAGGTTTGAACTGATATGTCCAGTCTCCTCCGCCTTTATTAGCGGACTGCTCACAGTAGTAATAACTGCCGTCTGTACGGCTGCCGCCGCCGAAATACACATAATCGTCAAGCTCTTCCCAGCGTGACTTGTTATCATACCAATACACGAACTCATACTCCGCATTGAATATTTCTTCAAGCAGATCTTCGGTATCGCCGTCAAACTCCCAATAATAAATATCATCATTATCAGCATCGAAATCATAATAATATGCACACAGGAAGCTCCACAGCTTGTATGTATCAAAGTCATATACCGGTTCCCAATCGTAAACATCGGATTTGCCCCAATACCAGTTATCGGGCTTGTCCTTCAGGTCTTTTTTCTTTGAACCAAAGTCTGTCAGACCTTTCTTCCAGTCGGAAGAATCACCGACCTTGCGGACTTTTTCGTTCATATCATAGGCGAGCTTTGTATAATACTTCTCTGCTTCACTCAGGTCATAATCCTGAGCCGCATAAGTTCCGAGCGTAAAACCGCTGTGCGAGGAGGTAGCCGAGAATATCATCGTAATAATACCGAACACAAGCAGTATCACGATAACAGGTATCGCCAAAGAAAGAAAAAACTTCTTGACCTCAGCTTCGTAGACGTTCTTCACGAACTTCCAAGCTGCTTTCAGAGCTGCCGTGATCGTGTCCTTTACGCCCTTTTTCTTCGGCTTCGATTTGGGTTTCTTCTTCCGCTTCTTGTAGCTGTCGTGTTTCTCTTTCAGCTTGCTTTCCTGACGGTTCAGCTTCTTGTCGGATTTACTCTTTTTATCGCTCAGGCGGTCACGCTGTTTCTCCTTCTTCTGCAAACGCCGGGGCTTGCTCACTTTCTGAGCAATCGGTTCAGCGATTCGTCGTTTTGCGGAGTCGATAGCGTGAACAAAATCATTATCCTGATTTTCGTTGATCGACTTTTGCCAAGCCGATGCCCTCATTCGTCCTGCTGAATAAGAAACAGGTTTCAGAACAAGCAGTCCCGGCTTACTGAGCTTTGCGATCTTCTTCTGATTGCGGTATTCCTTGACACGGAACTTGTTTTCCGTCACGAGCTGTTTTTTCTCAAATTTCAGCTCTCGCTTTGTCTGCTTATATGCCTGCAATCGGCGTTTGTTCATCGCCTTGCGAAGCCTATTTCCGTGTGCAGGCTTTACCTTTGCCCGATACTCCGCTTTTGCTTTCCGCAGATCAGCGGCATTGGCACAGAGTTTCGGACGGTTTGTTTTTGCCCGATACAGCTTGTTATCCGCTTTTTTGAGCTGTAACTTTGCCTTTTCGAGCTTGTACTGCTTCTTGGTTTTCAGGTGATTATGAACGCCCTTGACAGCATCAGTTGCCGTCCGCCCCATGAGGAATACACCACGGTGATAATCGTCAACAGCTTCACGGGTGTATTTCTGTTTGAGATTGTTGCGGACTTCACGCTGGGCAGTATCCGAAACTTTCAGCCCGACCGTTTCTGCTGCAAGAGCCGTATCGACTGCCGTCTGCGTTACATCATGCACCGCAAAATTCGTGATCTTTGCCACGCCCTTGAAAACCTTGCCTTTTTTCGACTTCGGCTTCCAAGCGTTTATCGTCCTTGTGACTGCGGGTGATCTTTTTCTTCTCACGGTTAGCTGAAACCCTGTTCCAAACCGTATCCTGCACGATCAGCATACCTACTTTTTTGAGCTGGTTGCCAAGCTCTTTAATATCAAAGCAGATGATACGATTGCTCATATCAATGTTGGTGCGATGATTAAAGAGGTTCTGGCTGCCGTTGACGAACATTTCAAGGCTGTTCGCCACACGCAGAGCGACTTCACCCTCCTCATGAAGCTCTCGCTGTAAATCGGAGAGAAGCGGCATTTTGTCCTCGGTCGGTTCATTCTCGATGAAATGCTTATAGATCCGCTGTACGCACTTATCAATGACCGAGCGTTCCTCAGCGGAAAGTCCGTATCTGCCGCCGACAATGATCTCGCACAAGCTGATAAGAAAATCACTCTTGTTTGCAATCACTTCCATCGGATTGGTGAACATATAGTCATCAATGGTAATGTCCATCGGGTTGATGTGCTGTTCGCTGTTTGATGCGATACGGATAAGCTGTCCGTGCAGAGCCGATACAAGCGGAAAATACTCTCCTTCGGGATCGCAGATGATAATATCATCGAGCGTAGTCAGAAAGCAGTCGAGAATTTCACGCTTGACGCTGAAACTCTTGCCGGCACCCGGCGTACCGAGGATAAGACCGTTCGGGTTCTTCAATCGGGAGCGATTAGCTCTTATCATGTTGCCCGACAGCGTATTGATACCGTAGTAGGTAGCCTGTCCGTCCTGAAACAGCTCTTTTGTGGTAAACGGCACGAAAATCGCAATGCCCGAAGTGTGCATCTCACGGCGGACGGGAATCTCGTTATAGCCGATAGGCAGCGTGGAAACAAGCGTCTGCTCCTGACGATAATCATAAGGGAACATAATGCAGTTGTTTTTCTGGCACGTTCTTTTCAGCATCTCAGAAAGAAGTTTCAGCTCTTTCTTCGATTTTGCGTATGCCCTGAGACTTATGGAAATATGGAATAAACGCTCATTCTTGCTGTTCAAGTCACCGAGGAGCTTTTCAATATCCTCGATATACATCTTGATCGCAGGCGGAAGAATGTCGGGATCATAGCCCGACTGCGATGCCTTTTTCTGTTCGTCGATCTTCATCTGCTCCACATTCGTGAGCTTCTTTTTGACGAATTTCAGGGCATCTATCTGGTCCAGCGGATCAACATGGATGTTCACGCAGAAAAGGTTCTGCATTTCAAGAAAGTCTTTGAGTATCTCATCGGGCAGCTCTCCGGCGAGGATATTCATACCCCATACTGCGCCATAGGCATTGCCGATCTCAAAGTCTGCCTTATTGAATTTCAGCGAGGGCGGACAGATGAAATCTTTTGTGTCCATTCCTGCACGGAGCATTTCACCCCAGTCAAAGATAAATGGTGAGTTTCTGTAAGGGTTCAGGGCATAATACAGAGCTTCAAGTCTCTGCCTGCCGTCCAGTACCTCAGCTTCAACGCCAAAGGCTTTGAAGCCCTTGATCACATCGTTCTTGATACTCATCAGCTTTGCCCTTGCTGCCTTGTATGATGTGGATTCGATACCGAAAGTCAGGAACTTCCTTGCACTCTGACCGTTACTGCCTTTGAGCAGCTTATCGGTGAGCATTTCGCTGTACTCCTTACGGATCGCATTGAAATCATCGTCCTGTTCGGGTATCTGCACCGTTTTTACGAGCTTTGCCTTTGAACGGTTCTGATTTTCAAAGGTAAGCTGGAATTTGATCGTGTTATCGAAAAGATTGATAATGTCACAGTATTTGCCGAAAATGTTGTTCTGCTCCTCAAATTCAGCGATAGAGTAATTGGCATCGTAAAACTGCACCGTCAGGGAAAAGAAATTCTCCGATACCTGACACACGCCGTCCTGATACATACACAGGTACGGGATCGTGTTCTGCACAGTCGATTTACCGCCGTTTTCACTCCTGATCTCCGCCATTCGCGCGGATAAAATCTTTTTCTCCTCTTTTGTCAAAGTTGAGGCAGGCTTGCCCATGATAACCTTAGCAGAACTGCGGTTATCACTTCTTTTGGCATTGCTCTTTCTAAAGCCCATAGTGACCTCCGTTATATGCAAAGCGGAGACACCGAAAGTGATACTATTATATAAGTAAAGCTGTTAGCCCTTTCTTTCGGCATCTGCCAGCTTCTTCTTGATTCTGTTGTATTCGATGTGCCGTTCAATGCACTGAAATACATTGGTTGTGCGGTAATACCGCTTTCGTGGTCTTGTGAAGTATTCACGCATGAATTTCACCTGTTTCTCCAAGAACACGCCGTTTTTCTTGTATATGCCGCAGAGTATCGCAGGGGCGGCGACCGCCCCCATTGCGAAGATCGCTCCCAACATTCCGATAGACGCTCTTGTGAGAAAATATACAGGCGCACCCAAAACAAGACCGATGCCGAAGCAGATCACCTGACGTTTCGTAAAGCCCATGATGAACTTTTCCTTTATGTCGTTCAAGTCCTTTGGGATAGGAACGTAATGTGCCATTTTTGACCTCCGATCTTGTTTTAGTGCGCGTTGAACACGCTTTTGCTGATAGCTCCGGTACGGAGAATCGTGAAGATAAGTGCCGCAGTATAGCCAAGAAGCAGTCCCATTTGCAGGATAACGCCGTCTGTACTTGCGTTCAGAGCGACGATCGCATTGCTGAACAGCGTCTTGAAAATACCGAGTGCCACCACGATAAAGAAGCCCTGGAATGAAAGAGCCAAGAGCTGCTTTATCCAGTTCTTACCGATGCTTGCCCATTCGCCTGAATCCATCATTGTAGCCATAGGGATAGGAGCGATTGATAAGTACATGAACACCTCAATAATTCTTGAAGCCAGTGTAATTACAATAGCCACTATCAGTATCAGCACCCCAAGATGAACAATCAGGGAAATAAACCATACCGTCATCAGCTCACCCAAGCTCAGACCGCTGAGTGCCGACGGATTGATCGAGAGCGTGGAGGACAGATAATCTCCGGTCCCGAATAGTGTGGCAAGCCCGTTGGAGCATACCGTTGTGCCAAACGAAAATAGTGCCGAAGCGATGTAATATGTATTGGCGACCAGTATTACACCGCACAAGGCTTTGATGATCCATTTGATAAAGATAGAATCATCGAAATCCTTGAAATTGTTTCCCCGCAGTACCATCTGTATCAGTTCATTGAGCAGTATAACTGTCAGAATGAAACCGCCGATCGGTACTACGACATTGTTGCAAAGCGTTTCGATAGTTGTCCAGATCGTTGTTCCGCCCGAACCTCCGCCTGTAAATTGCGAGGGGTGCTGCGTGATAAAATCATTGACGAGTCCGCCGCTGCCGCCGGTTCCCGTTGTCTGCGAGAAGGTATCGGTCAGGAGGTCGGAAATGCCGTCAAACTGAGATTGGATTCCGTCCTTGAATAAGTCTTTACACCAATCCTCTAAAGCATCTATCGCATCGCTGATTACTCCCATTTATTCATCACCTCCAATCGTAGGAGTGACTAAAGGTCTGTCATATTTGACAAGCTGCCGAAGCTCCAGTTTGGAGGGCAGAAGATCACGGCAGAAATAAGCAGAGCCGAAGTGATTGCCCTTAGTGGTACATTCCATGTTCTGCCTTGTATGATAGTCCACACGGCTGTCAAAGGAGAGCATCTGAATTTCGTTATTGAAAATCTTGTATCTCGCCTTGCCTTGAATACTATTTACGGGAAGGAGCAGAGCAAAGGGCTTCTGAAAAGAAAAAGCACGTTTCAGGACTTCATTCTTCTTTGAAAATGGGGGATTGCTTACAAGAATATCCCATTTGTCAGGCTCAAAAGAAAAGAAATCCTGTCCCTCACGCAGACTGCTTCGGATCACATCATAACCATTCTCCGAAAGATACTGATAAAAGGCGCTCCAATTCTCATCGAAAGGACACCATATTCTTTTATCTTTCGGCAGAAACTCCGTCAGCGGTTCTACCGCATAAAATGGTGTGTAGACCTCATCTCCTGCACTTGTTCGGTTCGCTGTCAGATAACCGATATTTATTCCCATTCCGTCATATCGCTCATTTACCCACCACAGCCCACCGCATGAGCGACCTTTCATAATTCTATATATCGGCTTGATTTTGTATAACGTTCAGCCATTATTCACGCTTGTCTCCGTTTCTGAATTTTCGTTATTCAGATCACATCGCACCCGTCATCATAGTTTCAAGTACGGGAACGAGAACGATAGCAAGGAGAATAAGTCCAACCCCAGCCATAAGATGCTTCATACCCTGGCTCTTACGTTTAGGCGCATAGAGAAGGTTTTTAGAATTTAGATTGACAGATATGGCAAGCTATATAGATGTTTGCAAAAGCCGTTTTGTATAACATATATTCAATTCACCTCGATTTAATAATTCCCTTGACAAAATGATTTCACTATGGTATAATTGTAATATATTCAGTATAATCTACGGTAGGTTATAACTAAGCATAATATAAAATTTGGAGGAAAATATGAAATCACTAACAAAACGTTTTGTGTCAAGTGTGCTGAGCGTAGCAATGGCGATTAGCACCGTACCTATCGTTTCAGCCCATGCAGAGGAAAGCACAGATCCGTATCCGTATACGATGTTTGCCTCATCATTTGATGATGGTGCTATTACCGTTAATGCAGGCAATTTCTGTGTGAACGGAAATGTAGCTGCAAATGGCACTATTGTCTAAAGCGGTAATATGAATATCAACGGGACGAGGACAGAGAATGCCGATGAGAATATGATCTTCATCTTTGATAAAATAGATACTCAGTATTTTTCAGCTTCCAATGTTGATGAACACGATGAGGACTATACTCTCGATGAGTTAAATATCAACATCAATGTGCCTACTGAGGTACAGGGTGAAGCTACTCTGACCGGAAACATTAATATCAACAATGCTTTAAAAGCTCTGGAAGATGTCAACCTTTATGGAGAAGTAAAAAACACCAACGACTCGGTGATTTTCTCTAAATATGGAGATATTGTAATTGACAGCCAGAACGTCAACCTTAATGGTCTTGTATATGCTCCGTTTGGTAACGTGACCATAAATGCTCAGAATCTTAACCTTAATAATGTGGTTATTATAGCTGAGAGTATTGATCTGACCTGCCCGAATGTTAATGCAAACAACAGCAGTAATGCAAGTTCGTTTGTGGGGACTACATCTGAGCCGTTGGATATTCCCTACGATGAATGGCAATATATGAAAGACGAAAACGGAAATGATTTCCCGGATTTCATAGAAGATTTTAACAACTGGAATTTACTCAAGGACATAGACAGTGATAGGCTTCCAGATTGTATAGAAGAATCAATTAATTCAAATCCTAATGTTAAGGACACAGATGGCGATAATCTTGATGATTACTATGAGGTGATGGTAACCTTTACCAATCCTGCTAATGTTGATACAGACAACAATCTAATTGATGATTGTAATGAGGATTTTGATAATGACGGTCTTACTAATTTGCAGGAATATTTCTTAAATACATCACCATGGCATTCTGATTCAGATAATGATATGTTAAATGACGGAGTTGAGGTTAATACATATAATACTAACCCTCTTGAGCCTGATTCTGACTTTGACGGAATAAATGATGCAGATGAAATCAGTCTTGGCATTCTTCCAAACAATCCTGATACTGATGGAAACGGAATATTGGATGGTGATGAATATTACATAGGCTCTGTTGAGCAGGAACTAATTTCTAATGACCCTAAAGTTTCCGCAATAACAAGTGTTCATGTTGAGTTAGATTGCAAAGGATATGCTGAAAACTGTGTGAGAATTGAAAACACCTATAACATTGATGTAATGTCAAGTGATGTCGTTGGAATTGTTGGTGTTCCAGTAAATATAACATCAAGTGCAAAGTTCAACACAGCCACTATAACATTCACCTATGATGATACTTTGCTTAATAATACCGCCGAGGAAGATTTGGTTATTTTATGGTATGACAGAGATAACAAACAATATGTTCCATTGGAAGAAAGTGTAGTAGATACTGTTAATAATACCGTAAGCTGCACAACTACCCATTTTTCAACATATCTTGTTATTGACAGAAAAATATGGTTGGATTCATGGAGAGAGCAAATCGAATATCGTCACCTGCCAGGTGTTATAGAAACAGCATATAATATAGGATTTGTTGTCGATGTTTCAAGTAGTATGAATAGTGAAAGACTCGGCAATGCCAAGACTGCTCTTAATACCTTTATCGATGCAATGTATGAGTGCGATGATGCTACTTTGGTATCATTCAACTCAACAGGAAATGTTGTAGAAAACTTTGGTACTTCAAAAAGCAATTTAAAGTCAGCAGTGTCAAGTCTTAGCGCATCAGGTGGAACAAGTACTAATAGTGGATTGAGAGCCGCAATCAATGAAATGTCACCTTATCTGTCATCAGATGAAAAGAACATAATCATTCTAATATGTGATGGCGATGTTGAGAATAATGACACCACAAAGGAACTTCTGCAAATTGCTAAGAATGAAGAAAAACCGATTAACATCTATACATTAAACGTTTGTAACGCTGATTCTGCGGCATTGGAATCAATAGCGGCTCAAACAGGTGGAGTATCTTATAAAGCTACAACTGCGGCAGACATTGCATCAGTAATGGCGACGTTACAGCAGAGTACAGTATCTTCCATTGATATGACTGACTCTGACGGAGATGGTTTATACGATGTTTATGAGACGCAGGGAATAAGATACCAAAACGGCAAGATTTACAAAACAGATCCATATAACGCCGATACAGACGGTGATGGAATAAGTGACTTCGATGAAGTTGGTGGTGCTCCAATAGCTAAGGTCGTTGAATTTTTCCAGTCCGAGTATTCGTGTGTGCTTTGCAATGTTAATACTAACCCTACTACAGTTGATACTGATGAAGATGGGTATACCGATGATATTGATCCTGAACCATATGATAAGACAATGATAAAGGATTTTGGCACTGATAGTTATCTTAGTGATGTTTTGTTAGAAGCACAGAATAATACAAGCTTATACGACTATTCTATTTCAACACTTTTAGGTGATTATGCATTCTATGCAATTCATCACAAAAAGTTAGAAGCTGAATATGCAATAGATATTATGATGAATGATGTAAACAGTTGCCCATATACATATCTTGTTTCCGATAGCAATTGGCTGAAATTCTGCGATTATTTTAATGATTGCGTAGCATCATATGGCAGTATGTATAGAGAACTTCACTATTTCAGATTAAAACTGAACAGAACACCTGCCAGCTTTGCCGATTTAGTTGCTGACACTGATCATTGGCGTATTTATCCCAAAATTAATACCAGATATCATATGAACAACAATGCAGATAATAATAACCAATATTACTCGCAATACATCAGTTCTAATTCAAATTATCCAAGTTATTCTACATATAGTAATGAATATAATATGAAATTTGTAGATATATACGGTTTGAATGAAGTCGTTGTAACCCCTGATAAAGATCTTAGTGGAATGAGTAATGATGATATATATGAATATCTTACTGATGCATCTCATTGGCAGATATTAACTGCTGATTACAACAAAGCACAGAATGATACGAATTTTAAATACGATCCTGTTAATGTAGGAACATACAATTACGTTGCTTATGATAAATCTATCGATTTTGTAGAGCTTGACGGTATAACCAAAAGAAAAACAGAAAGTTCTGATCATAAAAAATATGATGTTAGTCCATATTTGGGAGGAAATGATGATTATAGTAACTGGGGTAATGTTCCAGGATTAATATATGACAACACAAGCACAGCTAAAGAACGTAATGGTAATTTATATAATGCAACTATCAATAGAGATAATGCTGATACTATATACCCATTTTGGGAAGGTGTTTTTTAAATGAAGAATATTCTTTATCAAAAAATGATCTTCATTATAGTATTGATTATATACTTAATATTTTTTGTACTAACTATTCCTACTTATGTTTCACTAAAAGTAATGTCGTTTTCCGATGAACCATTTTACAATTTGTGTAGCTATATATTTTCAGCAATCAATAAAAGTGAAATTATTTATAACTTTTTTTGGCATTGGGTAAATAAAATTTCAGAATGGACATTGGTAACATCTTTT